>Ga0182030_10010611_pt1 | contig 18676 bp, 15 predicted proteins | sample 812S3MmetaG_FD_121299 | JGI IMG/M metagenome (GOLD analysis project Ga0182030, IMG submission 121299) | Permafrost microbial communities from Stordalen Mire, Sweden - 812S3M metaG (Illumina Assembly) | ecosystem: Environmental > Terrestrial > Soil > Wetlands > Permafrost | place: Sweden...
AAGGTCAGCGACCACTTGCAGGGTTACTGGCGCGTCGGGCGCGCCGAGAGCATGTCCCGCCTGCGGGATTCCGGTGAGTAGCGCACTGACTTCGCTGTCTATACGACTGTCCTGACTACTGCCCGCCCCTGAGGCCATGACAATGCCAAGGACAGCTACGGCGACCAAGACGCCTATGAACGCGGCGCCAAACCACAACGCCTTGCCTTTGGCGCGCCCAGAGCGCCGCGCAGTTCGCACCGCTCGGGGATTAGCCAACGCTCTCAGCATTGAACGATCGCGCTGTGCCACGCTAGCCCCCGAACCCTCCGCAGCGACCCGAAAGCACAGCCGCTGGCTGGAGCCTTCGTAAGAATCCTTCGTTGATGTGGTCCTGCATAACATCCCCAAGCTGCGAAGGTGTTGACTGCGAAACCCGCGGTCCAGTTGACCGGCGCTAGTAGTAGAGGACGTTACGCTTGCTGCTGGTGCACTACTACGAGAGACACAGCCGGCGAAGCCGCGGCTAGTTGATTTTGCCGTTATGAAGCCGAAAAGAGACAGGACAGCCCGAGAAGCTGATTCGAGACATGTTTCCCACTGAGCTGGGCCATCCGGCGCTAGGTCGCGCTTTCTCCACGGCCAGTCGTACCTGGGCGCCGAGCCGGCGCAGCAGACACAGCATCATCTGCTAAGCCCGCCCAGGGGTTGGCGTCGGTGCAGGAGGGACGGCGCTACAGCTCGTTGGCCGTTGCGACAGCGATCGTTTCGCCCCGCTCGGCGTAGCGCGGCATAAGTTCTCCCCGCGCAGTTCGCGCGAACGTTCGTCGGGAACACGAACTTGCCTAGGCGGGGCACGAGGCCAGCCCCCGCCAGCCTCTGGCAGGAGGGCTGCGAGGGAGTTCACCCAACGTCCGCGGCGTGGGGCCAAATCCGCTCCCCACAGGGCACAGCAAGGCATCCTTCGAGGAGGTCAGAGAAGTGCTTGGGCGGGAGGGCGTCGTTGGACGTTAGCGTCGAACCTTACGTGGGCTGAAACTTCCAGTCAAAACAAGTACTAGCTGGCAATCTCGCTCTCTCGTGCGTGCGCGCGTAATAGCGGCCCCGCTTCGGACGCTCGCAAGGGACGACAATCAACGTACAGGCCTAATGGGCGGCGAGCGCCTCCGCCTCCTGCGCGTCGCGGCCGGCCTCACGGGCGGCGGCCACGCAGTACTCCTGCACGGAGACCTCCATCTCGAGCGTCTGCGCGAGGGCGGGACGGGCGGAGGCGTCGATCACGCGCTTGGCGCGCCCGACGGCGATGTGGGAGTTGGCGAGCAGTTCGTCGATCAGTGCCTGCGTGGCGTCCGCCAGCTCCTCGGCGGGGACCACGCGGTTGACGAGTCCGATGCGCTCGGCCTCCGCGGCGTCGATCAGGCGCGCGGTCATGATCAGCTCCTTGGCGCGGCCGAGCCCCACGACGGCGGGCAGGCGCGTGGAGCCGCCGACGTCGGGGATGATCCCGAACTTCACCTCCGGCAGTCCCAACTGGGAGTCGCTGGAGGCGACGCGCAGGTCGCAGCCGAGCGCCACCTCCAGCGCGCCGCCGATGCAGGCGCGGTGGATCTGGCAGACGACGGGCTTGGCCATCGATTCGCAGAGGTTGGCGCAATCCAGGAACACATTGCGGAAGGGGCGCAGCAGGCTGGGAGTACCGGCGGACTGCGCCAGCTCGCCGAGATCGACGCCGGCGGAGAACACGGGCCCTTCGCCGCGCAGCAGCACGCAGTGCACGGATGGCTCGTCGGCTGCATCGCGCAGGGCGGCGCCGAGCTCGCGCAGCAGTTCCTGGTTCATCGCGTTGCGCTTCTCCGGGCGGTTGAGCACGATGTGGCGCACCGGCCCACGATCCTCGACGACGACAACGCTCATGGCTGGCTCCTCCTCGAATGGTGTTGGCGTTCAGGGTAAGGGAGACGGGCGCGAATGTGGGCGTAGGATGTGCTCATGAGCGTTCCCTCGCCGGAGCGGCTGGTGCGAGGCAGCTGTCTGTGCGGCGCCGTGCAGTTTGTGGTCACGGCGCCATTCCTGCGCGCGAACTACTGCCACTGCTCGCGGTGTCGCAAGCATTCGGGGGCGGGCGCGCTGGCGCAGGGACGGGTGCCGCGCGAGGGCTTTCAGCTGCTCTCAGGTGCAGATGCGATCGAGGTATACCGCCCGCCGACGGGGATGACGAAGGCCTTCTGCCGCATCTGCGGCTCGAGCCTTTTCGGCGGCACATGGCCGGAGGGGCCGGAAGTGTCGATCCGCCTGGGCGCCCTCGACGACGACCCGGAGATACGCCCGCAGTTCCACAGCTTCGTCGCATCCAAGGCCGGGTGGGAGGTACTGCCGGAGGACGGCCTGCCGCGCTTCGAGGGAGCCCCGCAGCGCCACGACGCGGGTACGAACTCCGGCGCTGCGAGGGACGGGTAGCTCAGGGCGCGGCGGGTACGACGGCCACGGGCGCGCTCTCCGTGGGCAGCTCGGCGGTGTCGAAGCTGGGGGAGTCGAGCCTGTGGACGTGGCCCATCAGCGCTAGGAAGTCGTCGGCGGGTTCGAGGAAGCTGATGCGGTGCGTGCGGTAGTGCATCGGCACCACCCACCTGGGCGCGAGGCGCTCCACGATCGCGGCAGCCTCCTGTGCTCCCGCGGTGGGGCCGCCGCCGACGGGGACGAACAGCAGATCGACGTGACCGATCGCCTGCACCTGCTCCTCGCGCAGAGCCGGCTGGCCGAAGTCGCCGAAGTGGCACACGCGAATGTCATCCAGGTCGAACACGAAGATGGTGTTGTGCCCGCGTTCCGTTCCGGCCGCTGCGTCGTGCTCTGAGGAGACGGCTGTGACCGGTCCGACGGGCGACTCAAGGCGTCCGGCGGTGGAGCGCAGAATGGGCGGCTCGCCGCCCACGACCTCCACGCCGTTGTGGTCGCCATGCTCGTGGGTGACCAGCAGCAGATCCGCCGCCAGGCCCTCGATCGCCGGGTAGTTGAACTCGATACCGCGGCTTGCCGCGGCGGACATGTCCCCGAAGGGGTCGATCGCGACCGTCGCCTGCGGAGAGGTGAGGCGGAAGGCCGACTGTCCATACCACTCAATCTGCATTGGGCTCAGAGTAATGGTAATTGCCGCCGCGCATCAGCGAGGCCGCGGCGGCGATCAGGCAGGCGACGATGGAGAACAGGAAGGCCTCGTGCAGCCCCGTGCGAAACGGGCCGGAGATCAGGTGGGGGAAGAACGAGCGGCCAGTCACCGTCGCGTGGTTGACGGCGGAGAGCGAGCTGAGCGCGTGCGCGCCGAGCAGATGTTCGATCGGGTTGTAACCGAGGAAGGCGGCGAACAGCACCGATACCGGTGGTGTGTGAGCGGCGCTGCTGGCAGCCGCCACGGACACACCGTGGGCCTCCAGGCCGGCGCTGAGCGTGTGCGGCAGGTTGGAGGCGAGCCCGAGGATCATGAGCGTGAAGAACACGCCGACGGACAGCACCTGGGCAGAGTTCTGGAAGGTCTGGTTCATGCCGCCGCCGGCGCCGCGGTGCTGCGGCGGCAGGCTGTTCATCACGGCGGCGCGGTTGGGCGAGGCGAACATCCCCATCGAGATCCCGACTATGCCCAGCACGAGCGCGAACAGCGGGAAGGGAAAGTCGATCGGCAGCAGCGTCAGCAGCACAAAGCTGAGCGCTGTGCCCAGCATCCCGCCCGTCGCGAACCAGCGCGCGCCGAAGCGGTCGGAGAGGTAGCCCGAGGTGGGGCCGGCGATCAGCATCCCGACGGTGAGCGGCAGCATGTAGATACCCGCCCACAGCGGCGTTTCGGTGAAGTTGTAGCCGTGCTGGGGCAGCCAGATGCCCTGCAGCCAGATGATCAGCATGAACATCAGCCCGCCCCGCGCGATCGCCGACAGGAACGTGGAGAGCGTGCCGAAGGTGAAGGCGCGGATGCGGAACAGCTGCAGGCGGAACATCGGCTCGGCCACGCGCACCTCGACGACTGCGAAGACGGCGAGGAAGGCGGCGCCGGCGAGCAGCAGCCCGATCACCCGCGGGCTGCCCCAGCCGGTGGAGGACGAGCCATAGGGGCGGATGCCGTAGGTGACGGACACCATGATCAGGATCAGGCCGAGCGCGAAGGTGACGTTGCCCAGCCAGTCCACGCGCGCGCGTTTGGGGGTGGAGCGCTCCTCCAGCTTGAGATAGGCCCAAACCGTCCCCAGCAGCCCGACGGGCACGGAGATCAGGAACACGAGCCGCCAGTCGATCGGCGCCAGCAGGCCGCCGAGGATCAGCCCCACGAACATGCCGCTGACGCCCACGATGTTGTTGATGCCGAGCGCCATCCCGCGCTGGTTGGCGGGGAAGGCGTCGGTGATGATCGCCGCCGCGTTGGCCAGCAGGAACGCCGCGCCGATGCCCTGCACGATGCGGAACCCGATCAGATAGGAGGCGCCGGCGCGCCCGTTCAACCAGTCGATCGTGAGCAGCAGGGAGGCGATCGTGTAGATGACGAAGCCGAGGTTGTACATCTTCACGCGCCCGTACATGTCGCCGAGACGCCCAAGGCTCACGATCAGGACGCTGGTGACGACGAGGAAGCCCAGGATCATCCACAGCAGGTAGAAGCTGTTGGCCGGCACTAGCGGGTCGAGGTGGATGCCCCGAAAAATGTCGGGCATGGCGATCAGCGTGATCGAGCCATCGAGCGTGGCCAGCAGCACGCCGAGCGTGACGTTGGACAGCGCGATCCACTTGTAGCGGTCGTTCGGGTCGTTCTTCGGCCGCTTGCTGCGGTCGGCGGCAGAGGAGGAGGCGGTGGTCTCGGCGATCTGGCCGGTGCGCGTCGCGCCCACCGCTCAGCTCAGGTCGAGCACGGGCGTGGGCGGCTCGATTTCCTCGTTGTCGCCCTCGCGCGGGACGATCGCGGTGCCGATGGCGAAGAACTCGATCGTGTGGCTGCCCCAGCCGTGGCTCTTCTCCTGCAGCTGTACGCCCACGATGCCCTCTGCGCCGATCTCCTGGGCCTCCGACTGCATGCGCTCCATCGCCAGCTCGCGCGCGTCATAGAGCGCCTGTGTGAAGTTGGCGAGCTCCACGTTGCGGCCGGTCTGCGCCATCGACTGCAGCATGCCCCGGTGGGCGACGTGGTAAACGCAGCTTCCCATCACCATCCCCACGGGGCGGTGGCCGGTGCGCAGCAGCGTCCAGAAGTCCTGGCCGGAGAGATCGCTGGTGAAGGGTCGGCCGTTGGGCGCGCGATGCAGCACGCCGTCACGGTGCTTGACGGCGGTGCCGATGGCGATGAACTCAGCCATGTCCTGGCCCCACTCGTAGCGGCCGATGTCCAGGCGCACACCCACCACGCCGTCGGCGCCAAGCTGGTCGGCCTCCTCCTCCATGCGCGTCATCGCCAGCTGGCGCGCGCCGTACATCGCCTCGGAGAGCACCGTCATCTCCTGGCTTTTCTTCCAGCCGGCCATCTGGATTCCGATGTGGTAGATCGAGCTGCCCACGACCAGGCCCAGCGGCTCGAAGCCGGCCTGCTTGACGAGCAGGAACTCGTTCACGGACAGGTCGGATGTGAAGAGGCCTTTGCGGTTCTGCTCCAGACGCGCGCGGCCGGCCTCGGGCACGCCCTCCAGCGAGGTGGGGTCGTATGTGGGGTCGCTCATGCGCTCTGCTCCTCTAGATCGATAGGTCGACGGTGGTTTTGGGGGACTGCTGCTGGACGCCCGTGTGCTCGCGCACGGCGGTGCCGATTGCGTCGAAGGTGATGACCACGCCGCCGCGCTGCTGGGCGTTGGGGCCGCTGGAGACCTCCTGACGGCGGACGGTGTGGCCGATGCGCACGCCCACGATGCCGGTCGCGCCGAGCTGCTGGGCCTGCAGGCCGAGGCGTTCCATCGTCTGCTCGCGCGCCGCGTAGACGCCCTGGGTGAACTCGCGCAGCTCGTAGTTCTGGCCCGGCATGTAGCTCGGTTCAAGCATCCAGTTGTTGCCGTAGGCGGAGAAGAACACCGAGGTCCAGGCGACGATGCCGACCGGCTCGATCCCGGCGCGCTTGAGGTTGGCGTAGTCGGCGACGGACAGCTCCGTGAGGACGGGGCTGGCGTTTGGCTTTGCGTCCTTGCGCCGCACGGCGGTGCCCACCACGACGTACTCGATGGCCCCTTGAGCGAAGTCGTGGGCGCCGGTGCGTACCTGTACCCCGATCACAGCGTCTGCTCCGGCGTGCGTGGCCTCCTGCTCGAGCCGGTTGAGCGCCAGCCGGCGCACCTCGTTCCAGGCTTCTGAGATCGCGCTCAGTTCGGTGAGCATCGAGCCGCCCATCATCCAGCCGGTGCTGGGCTGGTAGCCCATCTGGTAGATCGAACTCCCCATCACCTGTGAGAGAACCTGCAGCCCGAGCTGGTGGCAGAGAGCGAAGCCGCTGACGGAGAGGTCCGAGGTGAATGAGCCGCTGTCGGTCTGCAGCTCTTTCAGGCGCCGCTCGGCGTTGAGCGGGATGCCACCGCTTTCCACCCGCCGCAGCGACTCGGCGATCTCGGCTTCCAGGGCGGCGTCGGCGCCCGGTTCCCGTGGCGCTCCCGCAGCTTGGTCCTGGCGCGTCATCGCAGCAGCCTTTCCAGCGCCTCGCGCGCCTGTGCGCTGCGCTGCGCCTCCTCGCGCAGGTCGGCGCTGAGTGCGGCGATCCACTCGCTGGGCCCCAGCGCCTCGCGCTTGATGGCGATGCCGCCCACCTGCTTTTCGCGGAAGCCCTCCACGCGCTGTCCGTCGACGGTGAGCTGGTAGAGGTTCGATCCAAGCGTCACGCGCACTTGGCGCACGCGCTTCTCGCCGCGGCCGAGCAGCCCGCCTCCGTGACGCTCCACATGTGCGGCGCCGGGCAGCGCCTCTTCGAGCTTGGTGGCCAGCACCTCGACCGACACCGACAGATCGGCGCCGTCGGCGCGCAGCCCAGCGGCGAGCAGGTCGAACGTCTCTTCGGTGGACACACCAAGCAGGCTATCGGGCTACTGAGGGGTTGGCACACGACAACCGCATGCCAACCCCTGTCAAGCCCGACATCGGTGTCTAGTGGAGCAGTCCCAGCGTGTTGCTGGAGTCGTCCACGAACAGCACCCCTTTGAGGTTGGGCGCGATCGTGAGGCCGAACAGGCCGCCGCCGCCCGCTTTGGTGTTGAACGGCTGGTACTCCGCGCCGGCGGGTGTGATCTCCACGATGTTGCCGTCGTTGGCGTTGGCGGCGAGGACGTCGCCGTCGGGTGCGATCGTGAGTCCGAGCGGGTTGTTGAGGTAGCCGCCCGTGGCGATCGTCTCCGCGCCGCCTTCGAGCGTGCTCTGGCGGTTCAAGGCGTGCGGGACGGCGGCGAGCCGGTTGCCCTGCGTGTCGGCCACGTACAGCGTGCCATCCTCGCCGAGCGCCACGCCGGTGGGCCCGAGGACGAGCGCTGCGGGGTCGGTGCGCTCGGGGAAGCCGTCTGCGATCACGCTGACGGCGCCGACCTTCGGCAGATGACGCGGGCTGAGGTGCAGCCGGATGCGCACCACGGTTCCTTCGTCAACCGGGGTTTCGCCGGCGGCGACGGTGCCGTTGAGGACGTTTGTGACGAACAGGGTGCTGTTCTGTCCGAAGCTCGCCGCCGTCATGTCCCAGGGGCCGTCGATGGGCGGGCCGGAGATCGTCTCGACCGCCTTGCCGTTGCTGTCGAGCACGATCAGACAGCCGGCCTGCGCGGTTTCGGCGATGCCGTTGCCGGTGGGCAGGCTGCCGACCACCACGTAGCCATCGGGCAGGATCGCGAGCGCCGTGGTGAGCCCCACGCCGCCGGGGCAGGGGCCGGGCAGTCCGGCGGAGTTGACGTTGGCGAACAGCGTCTGGCGCCCGCCTGGAGACACCTGGACGATCGTGGTGCCGGTGCCCTGCAGGTTTTCGGAGTCGTTGAAGTTGCTGACGAGCGTGTCGCCCGCCACCAGCGCGCCGGTGCTGGTCTGCACGTCGGCGATGCCGTAGGGGTTCACGTCGCCGCTGGCGGGGACGGTGGAGCCGACGGTGGAGATGTGCTTGAAGTTGAGGAACGGCTGTTCGAAGGCTGCCGCGGCGGTGGGGGCGATCAGCGCGCACACGGCGACGGCCAGGAGCACAAGCCTGGCGGCGTGGGCGCGCGCGGTGGTGGGGTGCTCGCGTTGGTTCATCGGATGCTCCTCTGCTCGGGGTTGCGTGTCACCGAGAGAGACTCCGCGCCACGAGAGTTCTTCCCAGGTACGGGCGGATGGCCGCGGGGGAATCGCTCGTACTACGCTGCAGGCAGGAAATCGGAGAATTCAAGCGGAGGTCTCATGGCGCAGCAGATCGAGAAGGTGGGGGTGCTGGGTGCGGGTCTGATGGGGCACGGCATCGCACAGGTGGCGGCCCAGGCGGGCTATCAGGTGGTGCTGCGCGAGGTGGATGAGGCGACGCTCGCAAAGGGCGTGGGGAAAATCGAGAAGCAGCTGGCGCGCGCGGTGGAGAAGGGCAAGCTGGATGAGACGGAGGCCGGCGAGATACGCGCGCGCATCAAGGCCACCACGGAGTACCGCGACCTGGCTGACTGCGATCTGGTGATCGAGGCGATCACGGAGAACCTGGCGCTGAAGCTCGAGATGTGGCGCGAAGTCGATGAGATCGTCAAGCCGGAGGCAGTGTTTGCCACGAACACATCCTCGCTCGCGGTCATCGATCAGGCGGCTTGTACCAGCCGCCCGACGCAGTTCGTGGGACTTCACTACTTCAACCCAGCGCAGGTGATGAAGCTGGTGGAGGTGGTGCGCTGCGTGACCACCTCTGACGAGGCGTTTGCGACGGCGCTGCAGTTCGCGCGCTCCGAGCACAAGCTGGCGATCCCCACCAAGGACAAGGCCGGGTTCATCGTCAACCGGCTGCTCGTCCCCTACATGCTGGACGCCATTCGCGCCTATGAGGAGGGTGTGGGCTCGGTCGTGGAGATCGACGAGGCCATGAAGGCGGGCGCGGGGCACCCGATGGGGCCGCTGACGCTGGCGGACTTCGTGGGGCTGGACACGCTCGGCTCGATCTGCGACGTGCTCTACGACGAGTTCCGCGAGCGGCGCTTCGCGCAGCCGCCCACGCTGCGCAAGATGCTGGCGGCGGGCTGGTTCGGACGGAAGTCGGGGATGGGCTTCTACGACTACTCCGGCGATGCGCCCGCGCCGAATCCGGCGTTCTGAGCGAGACACAGGACATGAGCGACCTGCAGGCGGCATCGGAGCGGGCGCTGGCCGGTGGCCCTGAGCGCCACCGCGAGAAGGCCCTGGAGCAGGGCAAGCTGGCGGTGCGCGAGCGCGTGGCGCTGCTGCTGGACGAGGGCACCTTCGCGGAGGAGGCGCTGCTGGCGAACTGGCAGGAGGACGGCCTGGGGGCTGACGGCGTGGTGACGGGGGTGGGCGAGGTGGGCGGCAGGCCGGTGGCGCTGATGGCCAACGACCCGACAGTGAAGGCGGGCTCGTGGGGGCCGAAGACGGTCGAGAAGATCCTGCGCATCCAAGAACGGGCGATGTCGCTGAGCGTGCCGATGGTCTACCTGGTGGATTCGGCGGGCGCCCGCATCACAGAGCAGGTGCAGATGTTCCCCGGCCGCAGGGGTGCGGGGCGGATCTTCCACAACCAGGTGAAGATGTCGGGCGTGGTGCCGCAGGTGTGCGTGCTGTTCGGCCCGAGCGCCGCCGGTGGCGCGTACATCCCGGCGTTCTGCGACATCGTGATCATGCGCGACGGCAACGCGTCGATGTATCTCGGCTCGCCGCGGATGGCGGAGATGGTGATCGGGGAGAAGGTGAGCCTGGAGGAGATGGGCGGCGCGCGCATGCACACGGGCGTCTCCGGCTGCGCGCACCAGCTGGTGAAGAGCGACGAGGAGGGGATCGAGACTGCGAAGCGCTACCTCTCCTACCTGCCCGGCAACTGGCGGCAGGAGCCGCCGCTGGCGCCGCCTGCCGCGCCGGCCCTCAGAGCGGACGGGCAGGCGTTGGGCGATCTGATCCCGGCGGATGAGAACAAGCCGTTCGACATCAAGGCGCTGATCGAGACGCTGGTGGACGAGGGCTCGCTGCTGGAGATACATCCGCGCTGGGCGAAGGAGCTGGTGGTGGGATATGCGCGCCTGGACGGACAGGTGGTGGGGATCGTGGCCAACCAGCCCAAGCACAAGGGCGGGGTGCTGTTCTCCGACTCGGCGGACAAGGCGGCGCGCTTCATCTGGAACTGCAATGCGTTCGGCGTGCCGCTGCTGTTCCTGGCAGACGTGCCGGGCTTCATGATCGGCACGCAGGTGGAGCGCGACGGGATCATCAGGCACGGCGCGAAGATGATCAGCGCGGTCAGCGAGGCGACGGTGCCGAAGATCTCGGTGATCGTGCGCAAGGCCTACGGCGCGGGGCTGTATGCGATGGCGGGACCTGCCTTCGACCCGGACTGCTGCATCGCGCTGCCGAGCGCCTCGATCGCGGTGATGGGCCCGCAGGCGGCGATCAACGCGGTCTACTACAACCAGTTGCAGGCGATCGAGGACGAGCAGCAGCGCGCGGCCAAGACGGAGGAGCTGCGGGCGGAGTACGGCGCGGACATCGACATCCTGCACCTGGCCTCGGAAATGGTGATCGACGCTGTGATCGAGCCCGAGCGCCTGCGCGAGGAGTTGGTGCGCCGCTTCGCGCACGCGCGCTCAAAGCAGCGCGCGTGGCCGGCGAAGCGCAACGCCGTGACACCGGTGTAGCTATAGATTGGCTGCAGTGGACCCCGTAGATCTCGCCTACGCAGGAATCGCCCGCCAGGCGCAGTTGATCGCCGACGGGGAGATCTCCTCGCGGGAGCTGACGGAGATGTACCTGCGGCGCATCGAGCGCCTGGACACGGAGCTGAACGCATTCAGGATCGTGCTGGGGGAACGGGCGCTGATGGAAGCCGATCAGGCGGACGCGCGCCGTCGAGCTGCAAGCCCGCCCACCCAGCGCCCGCTGCTGGGCGTGCCGATCGCGGTGAAGGACGACATCGACGTGGCGGGCGAGACCACGCCCTACGGCACCAATGCCACGGAGGGCGCGGCGCGCACGGACGCGGAGGTGGTGCGCAGGCTGCGCGAGGCGGGCGCGGTGATCATCGGCAAGACGAACGTGCCGGAGCTGACGCAGTGGCCGTTCACGGAGACGGGCACCTACGGCGCCACGCGCAACCCCTGGGATCTGCAGCGCGCGCCGGGTGGCTCCAGCGGGGGCAGCGGCGCGGCGGTGGCGGCGGGCCTGGTGGGAGCGGCGCTGGGCTCCGACGGCGCGGGCTCGATTCGCATCCCGGCCGCATGGTGCGGCCTGTTCGGGCTCAAGGGACAGCGCAGCCGGATCTCGATGGCGCCCCGGCAGCGGCCGTGGTACGGGCTGTCGGTGAACGGGATCCTCACGCGCAACGTGGCCGACACGGCGCTGTTCTACGACGTCGCCTCCGGAGCCATTGCATCCGACGGCGAGGGCCCACCCGAGCCGGCGACGCCGTTCTCACAGGCGGCCGCCACGCCGCCGGGCCGGCTGAAGATCGCCTACTCCAAGCGCATTCCGCTGGGCGTGATCTCGAGCTTGAGCTTGGACTCCAAGCGTGCGTTCGAGGACACGATCGAGCTGCTGCGCTCGCTGGGACACGAGCTGGTGGAGCGCGACCCCGACTATGGCGCGGGCGCGATACCGGCGGTGCTGGTGCGCTACCTGCGTGGGATCCACTCCGATGCGGGCGCCGTGGCGCACCCCGAGCGCCTGGAACCGCGCACGCGCACGATGGCGCGAATCGGTGGGGCGATCCCGCAGCAGCTGCTGGACAGGTCGCTGGCGGGACAGGCGGAGCTGACGCGCCGGTTGAACGGAGTGTTGGAGGACCACGACGTGCTGCTGACGCCGGCGACGGCCACGCCACCGCCGCGCATCGGCCAGCTCCAGGGCAGGGGCGCGCTGTGGACGATCAACGCGGTGGCGGGCATGGTGCCCTACTACGGCGTGTGGAACGTGACGGGCCAGCCGGCCGCGTCAGTGCCGGCTGGGATCGGCGCTGAGGGGCTGCCGCAGTCGGTTCAGATCGTCGGTCGTGTGAACGACGAGGCGACGCTGCTGTCGCTGGCCGCGCAGATGGAAGCCGAGCGCCCCTGGGCCGAGCAGCGCCCCCCCGGCTTCGCGTGAGCTGCTCCGACGATCTGCTGAGCGTGGCGGTTCAGGCCGCGCGCATGGCGGGCGAGCTGTTGCAGGAGCGTGAGTCGTTGGGCACGGAGCTGGAGGTGGAGAGCAAGAGCACGCCCACCGATCTGGTGAGCGCGGCGGACCTCGCTGCGGAGCGTGCGATCAGGGAGCTGCTCGAGAGCGAGCGCCCCGATGATGGCTTCGTGGGCGAGGAGGGCGGCAGCAGGGAAGGCAGCAGTGGCCTGAACTGGGTGGTGGACCCGCTGGATGGCACGATCAACTACCTGTTCGGGATACCGCAGTGGTGTGTGAGCGTGGCGGTGCGCGACGGCGAGGGGACGGTGGCGGGCGCTGTGTACGACGCCAACCGCGGGGAGCTGTTCACGGCCACGCGCGACGGGGCGCCCTCGTTGTTGAGTTCAGATGGAGAGGAGACCCAGCTGAACGCGGCGTCGGCTCGCACGGGGACGAGGGGTGCTCAGCACGAACATGGCGCCCAGCCGGCGCAGGGCGCGGGCGCTGTTGAGGAGCTGGGCAGCGCGCTGGTTGCGACGGGGTTCGCCTACGACGCGCGCGTTCGTGCGGCGCAGGCGCGGGTGCTGGAGCGCGTGCTGCCGCGTGTACGCGACGTGCGCCGGCTGGGCAGCGCCGCGTTGGATCTGGCGTGGACGGCGGCGGGGCGCTACGACGCGTACTTCGAGCGGACGGTGAAGGAGTGGGACATCGCGGCGGGCGTGTTGATCTGCGAACGCGCGGGCCTGGAAGTGCTGGAGCTGCCGGTGCACGAGGATCTGCCGTGGGGCATCCTGGTGGCGCGCCCCGGTTTGGCCGAGGTGCTCATGGAGCTTGTGGCTGGCCCGTAGCTCATTGGCTCGCCCAAGCGATCGATGCGGCGGGTGGGATTCGAACCCACACACCCTTTCGGACAAGGCCTTTTGAGGGCCCCGCGTCTACCATTCCGCCACCGCCGCAATGCAGTTGACGTAGGCGAGGATACCCTTCCGCTCAGGCGGGGTGGGGCGGGGCGTCCACGAAGACCGGGCCGGTGCCGGCGCCGCTGGGGTCGCGGCGCTCAAGCTCCACGTTCCAGCCTTGGTTGAAGCCACGCATGGCAAATGCCACGAGCAGGATCTGGGCGGGCACGATCAACAGCGTGAGCACTCCGAGCAGACCGGCGTTGAGGCTGGGCTGGATGAAGTCGGCCTTGTCGCGCGCGAACCAGCTTGGGCCGGCGACGAGCGCGAAGATCCCCAGCAGCACGGCGAGGGCGGCGCCGACCGGCAGCACGCCGCGATTCCAGCGCGCGGCGAAGAAAGCGAGCGTCAGATACACCAGCACGTATCCGATCTCCACGGGGGCGGCGCCCTCCAGCACGCTCCAGCCGCCGATGGTCACGACGGCCACGAGCACGGCGCTGAGAAGGAACAGCGCCACGACGATCACGCGCGTGCTGCGCACGACAGGCTTGTCGCGGTTTGGATGCGTGACGATCACGCCTGGCTGCCCCTCCCGGGCGACGGTCGATGCCATCACCGCATGACGATACAAGCTCATGCGGCCTGCGTGGGTGGCCCCACCTCCAGATAACCTATGGGCAGCCAAGCGGGCGTGGTGGAATTGGTAGACACGCTGGCCTTAGGAGCCAGTGGGCGTAAGCCCTTGGGGGTTCGAGTCCCTTCGCCCGTATCGCTCTCCCAGGCAGGCCGCCGCGGCTGACGCGGTATCTCAACTGCTTGACAGATTCGTGTCAGCTACACGCGGTAGGCGGTTCGCTGCCGATACGAGGCTGCCACGGCAACGATCGATTCCGCCCCGTAGGTTCACGTGGCGCGCCCGGGACGGGAACAGGAGGTAGTGAGATGAGAGTATTGATCTCGTCCGGGACGTGCGCAACAGCAGAGCGCAGACCGGCACGACTGTCTGGCGGCGTACGCGCCGTGGCACGCACGATCCTCGTGGCGCTGGCGGCGCTCACGATCGTGTTGCAGGCGACATCGACGGCAGCTGCGGAAGAAGCGACCTACTCGGCGATACGCACCGTTCCGGTGCCGCCTGCATCCAACTTCAAAACGGGTGGCGGAGGTGGAGACGGCTGGGCTGTGGCGCTCTCCGAAACGGCCGTCTACAACGTCTTCCACCACTCCGAACACCTGACTGTGGCCTGCCACCTGCAGGCCAGCGGTGCGAGCTGTTTCTCGCCCGAGACGATCACCGACGGCGAAGGCCACAACTTCGCGACATCGGGGCACCCAGGCATGTACTTGGATCAGGAAACGGGCAGGCTGTATGTGTTCGCGACGCGAGCGAGCGACGAAACAGCAGGCGTGGTCTGCATCGACACGAAACGCGCGGTTGAAGAAAGCGACCCGTTCTGCGGTTTCACAGCGCTTTCGCCCGTGGGCCAGGGGCCGCCCCAGTACGGCATCAGCGGTGTCAGCACGCCTATGCTCTTGGGCAGCCACTGGTACGCCTTCAACCAGATGGGCGGCGTAAACGTGAGCGGGGCGGAGAACGAGCTGCTGTGCTTCGACGTGAGCACGGACGCGGCCTGCGCCGGTCAGCCGTTCGATGTGCCATTCGGCGAAGGGCTCGTCTCAACGATCTACCCCGGCCCGCCCAGCGCGGCGATCGGCAGTCACGTGATCGTCCCGCTTGCCGTCGAAGGCAAATCTGGGATCGAAACGCGCATGGCCTGCTTCGATGACGCAACGCAGCAGACGTGCGCCGGGGAATGGCCGCTGGCACCCGGCATCACCTACGCGGGAGCGAACGGCTCGCCGTTCCCGCTGCTGGACAAAACGGGCAAGCTGCTCGGCTTCTGCCTACCCACGGGCGCCGACCAGTGCTACACGCTGAAAGGCGCGCTGACGGCGACACCGTCTGGCATGCCGGCGGTGATCGAATCGAACGACGAATGGAACGGGCCCAGCCTGGTGATCGGCCCGCGCGTGTACGTGCCGAACGGCTTGGCGAACAACGAAAGCGGCGACGTGGAGTGCTTCGACTACGCTACCGGCGCCGATTGCACGAACTTCCCCAAGACGTTCAGCGGCCTGGAATACCTGTACACGGTCAACGCCGACCCGCAACGACCCAGTTGCATCTGGGTGAATGCGGACTCCGGCTCAGAACAGATCCAGGACTTCGACGCCTACACGGGCGAAGCCTGCGGCTCCGGTCCTGCGCGTGGGCTGGCTACGCAGTTCGTGGCTGCCGGCGAACAGTGCAAGCCCAGCTCATACGTGTCTCTGCACGTGCTGCACCCTGAAACGGACCAGTACACGAGCGGCTCGATCGAATTCAGGGACGGCGATGGCGAACCCATCTCGGGTCTGGAAGCAGAGTTGCTGGACGCAGGCGGCAACGTGAGCCTGGAAGGCATGCATCTCAACACCGAAACGGGACTTCCACAGTTCCTCTTCAAATTCACCGGCCTGAGCGGAGAACTGGGTCTGATCGAAGTCCGGCTCACGTGGAAGGGCGACTACAGCGCAAACTGTGGCGGCGAAGGCCGAATCGTCACGCTGCCAGAAAAAGTCGAACCGGCCCCGGAAGTGAAGGCCACCACGGAAACGCCGACTTCGAGCGTCGGCAAACAGACAGCTGCTGCGGCGGCGGTCTTGGCGTGCACCACTCAGCAGGTGGCGCTCACGAACGTCGTCGAACGCGGCTCGAGCGTATGGATCGAAGGGGTCACACGCCTGCATCTGGCGGGGCGCACGGTGCATGTGAAGCTGCTCGCCACGGGACATACGGTGGCGCTCGCCAAGGTGCTTCCGGATGGCACCTTCACCGCCAGCGCGCCGCTGCCACCACGCGCCCTGCGCCACAGCAACCGCGTGCGCTATCAGGCGGTGGTGGGCTCGTCCAGATCGCTGTCGCTGAAGCTATACAGACGCATGACAATCACAGCCACCGACACCTCACAGGCGGGCGTGTTGGTGGAAGGCAAGGTCGCAGGGCCGTTCTCAGCCGGAGCAGAGGTGTCGGTGTTCCTCACCGAAACGTGCTCCACGAGGCAGATCGTCGGCTACTCCAAGCTCACAGCTGCAGGCACGTTCTCGGTGACGGTGCCTGCGCCGGCAGGACCCAGCGGTGAGATCGACCTGTACAGAGCGAGCACCACGGTGCTCTACCACGGGCGAGCGATGCGCACGTGGACGCTGCCCACAGCTCCGCTGGCGTAGCTGCAGGGGAGGCGATCGGTTGCATCAGGCGCTCCTGGAACGGTAGGGGAGCGCCTGGTGCTACGGAGTGGTCTCGCGCACGACTTTCCAGCCCGCCTTCAGCGGTGCGAGGAAGTAGGGCGGCTCGTCGACAGCGAGGCGGTCGTCGTAGTTGTAGTTCTTGACGTAGCCGGTGACCACGCCTTTGCTGTTGCCGGTGGCGACGATTCCACGGTAGTTCTGGGCGATGGCCCCGTAGACGTTGAGTTCGCCGAGCGGGCTGCCGCAGTTGTAGTTGTCCACGACGAAGGAGTGCTGAGTGGAGAGGAGCGCGGCGTAGATCCACGGGTTTTTGATGTCCCCAGAGGAGGCGTTCTGGCAGCCATATTTGCCGTTTTCCACGGGGTGGTAGACGCGCACGTAGTGGTTGGCGATGATGCCGAGCGTTGCCGAGCCGGTCGGTTCCTGACCCGGTTCGAGGCCGGTCGGGATGAGATTGCCGTTGATGATCACGTCGTCCGCGGAGGCGACGGTCAACGATTTCGAGTAGTTACCTTCAACGTACACGTTGGCGCAGCCCGTCTCTTTGGAGGTCTCTCCCGATTCATCGGATTCAAGCGGTTCGTATTCATAGTCACAGCTGATCGATGGGGAGGCCTTGATCCAGAGCAGCCCGTTGAGCGGCCAGTTGACTTTTTTGGTCACACCCTGATTGGTGATCTTGATTTCGTTTTTGTTGCCTTCCAACACCACTTTCGTGACGCCTTCGTATTCGTCTTCCGCGAGTGCGTAGGCTTCCAGCGTGGAGTCGCTTTCCGGTGGTTCCAGCGGCACGCCTTTGATGTAGTTTTTGGTCGGCGTGTTGTAGACGCCGCCGCCCTGGCATTCGGTGTTGAGACCCCGGTAGAATTCCACGATGTCGGCGGGGGTCTGGTTTTCCCGTCCAAACGTCGCGCCTTTGTCCATGCAGACGGCGTCATTGCTGTGCATCGGGCCGTTGACGTTGTCTTCGGAGGCGAACGTGATCGTGTTGCAGTTTTTGGTGTTGGGGAAATATTCTGTCGGCTTCAGACAGTTTGCGGGAGCGTTGTAGAGGGCGGGGTCCTCGTCCTCGTGGTTCGTGAAGTACACGTAGCTGAGGAAACCTGTGACCTCGAACGTGGCGACGATCTGGTGGACTGAGACTTTCGTGCTCGATTCGATCTTCCCGCTTTTGGTGGCTTCCGGGCATTCCGTCAGCGACTCGACGGCGCTGGCGCAGCCGGTGGAGATGATCCTGAAGGTGTTGGGCTCCGGTTCTTTGGTTTCGATCGCCGTGTTGAACGGGTTCGTCGATTCGCATTTGGTGGTTCCTTTGGGTGCCGAGGCGGCCGGCAGGATTTCCACTTTGTAGTGCGACCCCGCTTCTTCCGGGAGTTTGCTCGACAGTACCTTGCATTCCTCCCAGACGTCGGGGTTGTTCTGCAGGGCGTACTCGAACTCCTGGACTCCGGCCAGCGAGGCGTAGTAGGCCTGCTTCTGCACGAGGTCGCGTCGAGAGGTGTGCGTGTCACCGTTGACGGAGGTGTAGGCGACGACGAGCAATAGCGAGGTGACGACGAGCACGCTCAAAGCGAGCATCATCGCGAATCCATCGTCCTGTCGAGCGCGGGGAAGAAGTTTGGTGGTCATGGTCATTGGCAGGGGCCGTCGTGGACAGGGGTTTCGGCATTGGGAACGCTGAAGGCGAACGTCACCTGGCTGGTCAGGGCTACGTTGGTGTTGACCTGGCTGGCGTGGTTGAAATTGACGTTGTGTTCGGTCCTACCGTCGTGAGGAGCTGCGACGAAGCTGATCAGCACGGAGGCCGCCTCCTTCGCTTCTTCTTCGGTGAGCTTTTTTTCGACGCCTTCCAAGTGGGTGCCGCTCAGCGTCGTCAGTGGGGTTTCGGAGGTTTCAGTGGTGGCTTCCGCGTACTTGAAGTATTGAAATATGGGGGTGGTTTTGATGGGTTCGACGGTCGTCTTGATCGGTTCGATGTTGGTGGCAATGACGTGGGTGTGGGATGTCCCGGCGGTCTTCGGGTAGGTGAACGTCGGCCAACTGCCGGCGCTCGGCCAGACGGTGTCCACGAGCGTGTGAGTGCTTTCGACCCATTCGATTTCGTTGAGTTCCGCGCTCGTGAGCACGGAGCTTTCGCTGTAGGCGCTGACGAAGATCAGTTTGTTTTCGCCGCTGCCTTTCTGAATCGGGGCGAACGATTTGGCGAGGCAGGAGGAGTGCAGCTCGCCCAGTATGTAGCCCATCGCTATACGTCCCTGCTGGTC
>Ga0182030_10010612_pt1 | contig 18674 bp, 18 predicted proteins | sample 812S3MmetaG_FD_121299 | JGI IMG/M metagenome (GOLD analysis project Ga0182030, IMG submission 121299) | Permafrost microbial communities from Stordalen Mire, Sweden - 812S3M metaG (Illumina Assembly) | ecosystem: Environmental > Terrestrial > Soil > Wetlands > Permafrost | place: Sweden...
CATGGGTTCGAATTTCGGCAGCGTTCCCTACAATAACGTTGCCAACGGCAACCTCTCGGAATCCAAGTACACGGTGCAGAACTCGCGTCTGGGCCTGCGCGCTGACGGCGACTTCAAAGGTGTTCACTTCATCGGTTACAACGAGTTCGACTTTAACGGCACCAGCGGTGCGGCCAACATGGCTGTCACCAACGGCGCGATCGTGCCGCGTCTGCGCCTGTTCTGGGTGGATCTTCGCAAGGACAAGTGGGAGTTCCTCGCCGGCCAGAGTTGGAGCATGCTGACGCCGAACCGCGTTGGCCTCTCAGCTCTGCCGGGTGACCTCTTCTACGGACAGGAAATAGACATCAACTACCTCGCGGGTCTCACCTGGTCGCGTCAGCCCGGTGCGCGCATTATCTTTCATCCGAGCAGTAAAGTGGCCTTTGGCTTGTCCACCGAGCAGCCCGATCAGTACATGGGCGGTTCGGCCGGCGGCAGCGCGGCGGTCCTGCCGTCAGGCCTCACCGGTCTGGCGACGACCCAGCTCGACAACGGCGCCGGCTTGTCATCGTCCCCGGCGGGAAGCTATCTGTCCACTCCCAGCTATACGCCGGACTTCATCGCCAAGCTCGCCATCGATCCCAACTCGCGTCTCCACTTCGAAGTGGGTGGCGTCGTGAGCACCTTCAAGATCGCCCTGAACCAGTCCGCAAGCGGGGCCGTCTCGATCGCCGCCCCGTACAACCTTCACCCCACCACCGAAGGTGCAGGCCTGCTGTTCGGCATCAATGGCGCGGTGACGAAGAATTTCCGTCTCATCACAACCAACTTCTACAACCAGGGCGAGGGCCGTTATCTGTTCGGCCAGGCGCCGGACGTTGTGGTCGGCGCTAATGGTCAGCTTCATCCGCTGCACTCCATGGCCACTATCGATGGTTTCGAAACCACGATCCATAACACGCTGCTCTATGGCTACTATGGCGGCATTTATATCGGCCGCGATGTCATGATCGATGCCAATGGCACTTCGCTGATCGGGTACGGCTACCACGGATCCGCCAACAGCCAGAATCGCAATATCAACGAAATCACGTTCGGCTTTAACCAAACGGCCTGGAGAAATCCCCGCTACGGCGCGGTCAACGTCATGGCGCAGTACGAATACCTGATGCGTGATCCGTGGTATGTCGCGCCCGGCGCTCCAAAGAACACGCATGACAACACCATCTACCTGGACGTTCGATACACCCTGCCGGGCTCGATGCCGAATTTCTAGGGAGCACGCGCAAAACGGGTCGCGGCGCAACATTGTTCTGCGCCGCACCCCTTTGCGCTTCTACGGAACCGCACGGCAGGCTGAAGAGTCTGCACGGCATTTAACTCGTCTGTAACGCGATTGAAACTTCGGGGTGGGAAACTTCATATGTTACCCACCCCTTTTTCTAACTTCGAAGGGGATAAATCTATGAAAAAGCTTGTTGTAACCGGCCTTGCACTGACGGGCCTGCTCGCCACCGCGGCGATTGCGGCACAGACCATCAATGGCGCGGGCGCCACATTCCCGAACCCGATCTATCAGCAATGGTTCGGTGAATTCAAGATGGCCCACCCGGATGTCTCGATCAACTACCAGTCCCTGGGCTCGGGCGCCGGCATCCGCCAGCTGACGGAAGGCACGGTCGACTTCGGCGCTTCCGATCTGCCGATGACCGACGAACAGTTGAAAGCTATGGCCGACGCCAAAAAGCCGAAGCCGCTGCATTTCCCGACCGTCCTCGGCGCTGTCGTTCTTACTTACAATGTTCCGGGCGTGACGGGCGACCTGAATCTCACCCCGGACGTCATCGCGGGAATCTTTCTGGGCGAAGTCACCAAGTGGGACGATGCGAAGATCGCCTCGGCCAACCCCGGCGTCAAGCTGCCGTCGAAGGCGATTGAAGTGGTGCATCGTTCAGATGGCAGCGGCACGTCGTTCATCTTCACCGACTATCTTTCGAAGGTCAGCCCGACCTGGAAGATGAAGGTCGGCGCCAATGCTTCGGTCAGCTGGCCTCTCGGTCTCGGTGGTAAGGGCAGCGAAGGCGTGACCGGCCTCGTGAAGCAGACGCCGAATTCCATCGGCTATGTGGAACTCCTCTACGCGCTGCAGCAGAAACTTCCGGTCGCCAGCGTGAAGAACGCAGCCGGCAAATTCATCAAGCCAAGCGTAGCCAGCGTGACGGCAGCCGCCGCCGGCATCAAGGAAATGCCCGCCGATTTCCGCGTTTCGATCACCAATGAAGCAGGCGCGGGCGCCTACCCGATCTCCTCGTTCACCTGGTTGCTGATCCCTTCGGAAATCAAGGACCCGGCCAAGAAGAAGTCGATCACCGATTTCCTTTCCTGGATGCTGACCACCGGTCAGAAGGACTGCGAAGCTCTCAGCTACGCTCCGCTGCCGAAGGCGGTTGTGGATAAGGAAAAGGCGCAGATCGCTCTCATTAAATAGCTCCACTCTATGGCCACCTCATCTGCCGCAATCGGAACCGGCGCACCGCATGTTGCCAGGCGGCGCGCCGGCGGCGATGAGGTGGCCTATCTCGTGGTTTTGGTTTTCGCGGCATCGATCATTGTTGTCACCGCAGCCATCGTCTGGCAGCTCTGGGTGCACAGTTCGCCGGCCCGCGAGAAGTTCGGATTTTCCTTCCTCAGCTCGAAACTCTGGAACCCCGTTACGGACCAGTTCGGCGCATGGCCGTTCATATACGGCACGGTCCTGACATCGTTTCTGGCCCTGCTCATTTCCGTGCCCCTCGGTGTCGGCGCCGCCATCTACCTTTCCGAGCTGGCGGAGGCAAAGCTTTCCAACACTCTGACGTTTCTCGTTGAGTTGCTGGCCGCCGTACCAAGCGTCATCTATGGTCTCCTCGCCATCTTCACGCTGATTCCGCTGATGCGCGATTACGTCGATCCCGCCCTCCAGAACGCACTGGGCTTCCTTCCGATTTTCAGCGGACACATCTACGGCCTCGGCTATCTTACAGCCGGGGTGATCCTCGCCATCATGACCTTTCCGTTCATCATCTCTGTGTCACGCGAAGCTCTTTTGGCCGTGCCGCGGGAACAACGGGAAGCGGCTCTGGCGCTCGGCGCCACCAAATGGGAATCGACATTTGATGCCGTGCTGCCTTTTGCCCGCCTCGGGATTCTGGGGTCGGTCTTCCTTGCACTCGCCAGAGCGCTTGGTGAAACGATGGCCGTCACAATGGTCATCGGCAACGATCCAGGCGTGCACGCCTCCCTCTTTGCGCCCGGATACTCGATTGCCGCGGTGATCGCCAACGAATTCACCGAAGCCACCGGCAGCACCTATCTGTCGGCGCTGGTGGAGCTCGGACTCGTGCTTTTCGCTCTGACCATCGTGATCAACGGACTGGCACAGCTCATGATCATTCTCACCACGAGGAAAGGATCGGCAAAAGGAGGATGACGGTCCGCGACAAACGCCGAAAGACCGTGAACTTCGTGATGTTAAGCCTGTGCGCTCTGTGTGCACTGATCACGGTATCCACTCTCTTCGTAATCCTCGGCTTCCTCGTCTACAACGGGGTCACATCTCTCAGCTTCGATTTCTTCACGAAGCTGCCGAAGCCTCCGGGGCAGACCGGCGGCGGCATGGGCAACGCCATCGTCGGCAGCGCGCAGATCGTCCTCGTCGCCACTGTGATCGGTCTGCCCATCGGTTTCTTCACTGGAATCTATCTCGCCGAATACGGCGGCAAGACGATGGCGTTCCTCGTTCGTTATGTAGCCGATCTGTTGAACGGCATTCCCTCGATCGTCATCGGCATCTTTGCCTGGACCGTGATCGTTGTGCCGCAGCATCACTTCTCGGCGCTGGCCGGCAGCCTTGCCCTGAGCCTCATGCTGATCCCGATCACAGCTCGCAGCACCGAGCAGTTTCTTCTGGAAGTGCCACGTTCCATGCGCGAAGGTTCACTCGCGCTCGGCGCGAACAAATGGCGAACCATCGCCCGTGTGATCGTCCCGGCCGCGCGGAAAGGCATCATGACCGGGATGATTCTCGGCGTTGCGCGCATTTCCGGCGAAACCGCGCCGCTGCTGTTTACGAGTCTGAATAACCAGTACTGGAGCACGGGGATTTCCGAGCCTACATCGTCGCTCCCGGTAATGATTTTCTATCGCGCCGTCTCGCCCTATGACGACTTTCATCAGCAGGCGTGGGCCGCCGGACTCGTGCTGCTGGCCCTTGTATTGCTGGCTAACATTCTGGCGCGAATGGTAATTTCCCGGGGGGCATCGCTTCCCCGGTAGAAAGCAGAACGAACCAAATGAGTCCCTCCCCACAAACGGCGGTGAAACCGCAACAGATTCCCATGACCCCGACCACCACACCCGATACCGGCCGTGCCATGAAGACCGCCCAGCCCAAAATGCGCGCGGCAAATATCAACTTCTACTACGGGAAATTCCGCGCGCTGCACGACGTTTCGCTTGAATTCGCCACGAATCGGGTAACGGCCCTTATCGGGCCCTCGGGCTGCGGCAAGTCTACTTTCCTGCGTAATCTGAACCGCATCAATGAAACGCTGCGCGATACGCGCATCGAAGGCGAAATCACGCTTGACGGCGAAAACATCCTCACCAAAGACGTCACTGAAATCCGCCGCCGCATCGGTATGGTTTTCCAGCGGCCGAATCCGTTCCCCAAGTCGATTTTCGAAAACATCGTCTACGGCCCGAAAATCAACGGCATGCTGAAAAAGAGTACAGCCGCCGAAATCGTGGAGAAGAGTCTGAAGCGCGCCGCTCTCTGGGATGAAGTGAAGGATAAGCTGCACGACTCCGCTTACGCTCTCTCCGGCGGCCAGCAGCAGCGCCTGTGTATTGCCCGCGCGCTCGCCGTCGATCCCGAAGTACTTTTGCTCGATGAACCCTGCTCGGCGCTCGATCCTATCGCTACCGCGAAGATCGAAGACCTGCTGGTGGGGATCAAGAGTCAGTGCACCATCGTTATTGTGACCCACAATATGCAGCAGGCCGCGCGCGTTGCCGATACCACCGGCTTCTTTCTGCTGGGCCGCCTGATCGAGCACGATAAAACCGATGTCATCTTCAAGAATCCTTCCAAGAAGGAAACGGAGGATTACATCACCGGGCGTTTCGGCTAGAAGCCGGCCGCACAGGAGACCGCATTGCGCCCATTCGAGGAAGATCTCAAACACCTGAACGACATGCTCCACGAGATGGGCGCACTGGTGGCCCACTCCATCCATCGCAGCGTTCTTGCGCTCGTCGAGAAGAACGAAGACTACGCCCATCAGGTGATTCGCGACGAATCGCGGGTCGACCAGATGGAAATCAACGTCGATGATGCCGCCACCAGCGTGATCGTGCGGGAGCAGCCGGTCGCCAGTGACATGCGCCTCGTGGTTTGTGCCATCAAGATTGCGACCGATCTCGAGCGAATGGGTGATCTGGCGGTGCACGTCGCCGAGCGCTCGCTGTCGCTCATGATGCAGCCGGCCCTGCCTGACGTGGTCAACTTTGAGGAAATTTCCGGTCTGGTCGAATCGATGGTGCTGGGCAGTCTCGACAGTTTCGTGAAGCGCGATGCGGCTGTGGCGCGCAGCGTCGTCGAGATGGACAATGCCGTCGACAGCGCCCGCAATACCATTCAGCGCCGCCTGACGGAACTCATGCACCGCGATGCTTCAACCATCGCCCGCGCGCTCGAGCTGATTATTATCGCCCGCAAACTGGAACGCATTGCAGACCACGCTACGAATATCGCGGAGGACGTCGTGTTCCTGATTCAGGGCGTCGACGTCCGCCGCGGCGCCGCCGAAGTCGTCTGAGACCCGCGGGGCTCTTACTCCGCCGCCTGTGCCCGATGCCTGGTGAACCACGCCTGGCTGTCGAATGAGCCGGCGCCTTCCACCGGCGCAAACTCATAACCTCCGTCCGGCCTCCCGATTCGGGCCTTGCGGTTGTCGTTCAGGCAGGTCTTGAGCAGAGTGTCCCGCAGCCGTCGCAGAATGGCATTGTTGAGAATCGGAAACAGCAGTTCCACGCGGTGGTCGAGGTTGCGCGGCATCAGGTCGGCGCTGCCCATGTAGATTTCTTCGCTGCCGCCGTTCTCGAAGTAGTAAAGCCGGCTGTGTTCGAGGAACCGCCCGACGATGCTTCTCACGGTGATGTTGTCGCTGACGCCGGGAATTCCCGGCCGCAGGCAGCACAGCCCGCGCACGATCAGATCGATCTTCACGCCAGCGCGCGAAGCTTCATACAGCAGCTTCACCATCGCTTTGTCCTCCAGCGCATTCATCTTGAAGACCAGTCGCCCGCGCGATCCGTGCTCCATCTCGCGGCGGATCAGCGCGGCCATCCGGGTGCGCAGTGTCACCGGAGCCACCAGAAGTTTCCGGTAATCGGCTTTGCGGGAATATCCCGTCAGCGAATTAAACAGGTCGGTGCCGTCCGCGCCGAAATCCGGTTCACAGGTGAACAGGCTCAGATCCGTGTAAAGCCGCGCCGTGGTCGCGTTGTAATTTCCGGTCCCCAGATGCAGGTAGCGCCGAATGCCGTCCTGCTCGCGGCGCACGATCAGCGCGATCTTGCAGTGCACCTTAATCCCGGCGAATCCGTACACCACATGGACGCCCTCGCTTTCCAGCTTCTTCGCCCATTCAATGTTGCTCTCCTCGTCGAATCGCGCTTTCAGTTCCAGCAACACGGCCACCTGTTTGCCGTTCTCGACCGCATCCAGCAACGCCTGGACGATCGGTGAATTCCGTCCGGTCCGGTAAAGCGTCATTTTGATCGCCAGCACATCCGGATCGTGTGCCGCCTTCTGCAGCAGATCGACCACCGGCTGGAACGACTGATACGGATGATGCAGCACCCGGTCTCCCTCGCGAATCACCGCGAACATGTCATCATCCACATCCACCGAAAAATCCGGCGGGCACCACGGCTCGAGCGGCTCATCCTTCAGCTCCGGCCGGTCGAGAGCCGGAATCTGCTTCAGGCGCGTGAGGTCGAGCGGGCCGGGCAGCCGCACCACCTCATGTGCTTCGATTTCGAGATTTTCCACCAGTATGTCGAGAATGCCGTCCGACATCGTGGTGTTCGTCTGCACCCGCACGGCCTTGCGGAAGCGCCGCCGCCACACCGCCTCTTCCACCGACTCCAGCAGATCGTCGCTTTCCAGTTCCTGAATGGCGACCTCCGCATCGCGCGTCACGTGAAACGGATGCGACTCGGCAATTTCCAGTCCCGGAAAAAGGCTTCGCAGATTCGCCGCAATCACCTGTTCGATCCAGACAAACTTGACGTTGCGGGCCGGCTCCTTCGATGCCTTCCGGCGTGTGGGGCCGGCCGGCACAACCACCAGCTGCGGCAGCTTCTCCGGCACCTTGAGCCGCGCGAAATGCCTCTGTCCGTCCGTATCGTGCAGGACGATTGCCAGGTTCAGGCTGAGGTTTGAAATGTGCGGAAAGGGACGCCCCGGATCTACCGCCAGCGGCGTCAGGACCGGGAAGATCGTCTCGCTGTAATAGTTGTCCACCGCGGCGCGCTCGCGCTCATCGAGCGATGCATAGTCCGCAATCACAATTCCCTGTTCGGCGAGAGCGGGCAGCAACTGGCTGTGGTAGCACTCGTACAGTTCCACCATCAGATCGTCGACGCCGGCCAGCACGATCGCCAGCTGCTCGCCCACCGTTCTGCCGTCGATGCTCAGATCCGGGCTGCCTTTTTCGAGCTTCTGGTTCATCGCAGCCACGCGAACCATGAAGAACTCGTCCAGATTCGAACTGACGATCGATGCGAACTTGACGCGCTCCAGAAGCTTGTTCCGGTCGTCGCGCGCTTCTTCCAGAACGCGCTTCTGAAACTCGAGCAGGCTCATTTCGCGGTTCATGTAAAGAGACGGGTCGTCAAGGTTCACGGCGTGGGCTTCGATGACACCGGCGGATGCCGCGGCGGCGGCTCTGGCGCTTTTGCTCATAGTTTTCCTGTCTTTTCCCGCGGATTTAGTCATGCCCACTGTTCGAGTTTACGCGGCCAGCGAATTCGCCGCGGGCGGCAGGACGATCGTGAAGGTGGACCCTCGGCCCAGCCGGCTCTCCACCCGGATCGTGCCTCCCATCCTCTCGACGACATGCTTCACAATCGATAACCCAAGACCCGTGCCGCCCACTTCGCGGGATCTGGCGCGGTCCACGCGATAAAAGCGCTCGAAAATCCGCGGCAGATCGTCCGACGGCATCCCGCTTCCCGTGTCGGACACCGCAATGTACACGTCTCCCTCCGGCGTGATGCCCGCATCGATGCGCGCTTCGCCGCCCGGGTGATTGAACTTTACGGCGTTATCCAGCAGATTCACCAGTGCCTGCTCGAGTCGAATCGCATGCCCGATGATGAGCGCGTCGCGCACCGAACCGCGCACCAGATTGACGCCGCGGATGCGCGCTTCGGGTTCCACCGTGAGCAGTGCCGTATTCACGGCTTCTTCCACCGAAATCGGCCCCGGTTCCGCATCCCTTCGCCCCGATTCCAGATCGGAAAGCGTCAGCAGATCGGATGCGATGTTGTTCAGCCGGATGGCATGCGCCTGAATAATCTCCACGAAGCGGCGGTTGTTGTCAGTGTCCGCCAGAGCGCCCGCCAGCAGCGTTTCGGCATAACCCCGGATAGCTGTCAGCGGTGTCCTGAGCTCGTGCGAAACGTTGGCCACGAAATCGCGCCGGATACGTTCCAGCCTTTCCAGACCCGTGATGTCGTGCAGGATCACCAGACACCCTCGATGCGGCGGTACGGCAAGGGGCGCGGCGTAAGCTTCGAACACAGACGCGTCTTCCGCTGTGAACTGCAGTTTGGTTTTGACGGATTCACCCGACTGCAGAACGCCAGAAATCAGCTGCAGAAACTTGGGATCGCGCACCAGCCCGACCAGGGGCGTGTTTTCCTCCACCGGATGCCTGAGGTCAAGCGCGTCTGAGAGCGCCTGATTGCAGAACAGCACGCGCATCTGGTGATCCACCGCGAGCACGCCCTCGGCCATGCTCTTGAGGATGACGTCGCGCCGCATCGATTCCAGACTCAGTCTGTCCACCAGCTCGCGAATGCGCGACGCCATGCGGCGGAGCGACTGATTCAGCTGTGCGGTTGCCTCACCCTCTTCCGGCAGCGGCTCATCCGCATCGCTGGTGTCGAGCACATGTTCTGCAAACTGCTTCAGCCGCTGAATCCGCCACTCGATGGCGCGCGAAAAAATCCACGTCATGGCGATCGCGCCGAGCACACACAGCCCCGCTTCGACGACAGTGCGGTTCACCTGGCTTCTGGTCGCCGTAACGTTCACTACCAGAACAATGCCGGCGATCAGCAGAAAGCAGCTCAGGAACAACCGGATGCGGATTGGAGTGCCCATGTCATGAGCCCGGAACGCAGGTTTTCCGGGCGTTTAAGCCAGTTTACAACCGGATTGTGAACATTGCGTCAACAGCGCAGCTATACTGAAAACACGGCACTGCATGTTGGCAAGCGACGCTCTGATCGAAGCCGTGAAATCTCTGTCACCTGAGCAGCAGAAGTCTGTTCTTCGGTTTATCGATTACATCAAAGGACAGAAGGCGGCCTCGTCTTTTGTTCACGCCGCTGAGATGTTCATTGCCGAGCATCCCGAGCTTCTCCGGCGTCTCGCCGAGTGACGATTTATCCCGGCTTTGACGACGTAATCGCCATCCACAGCCGGTTAATTGACCACTTCGGCGGATCTCACCGGTTGAGAGACAAAGGTGCGCTCGAGTCCGCCTTGGCGCGTTCGCAGAGCGGGTACTATTCTGACGTCATCGAAGAGGCCGCCGCTCTGTGGGAGAGCCTGTCGCAGAATCACCCGTTCATCGACGGCAACAAGCGTGTCGCAGTGACCGTAACCGCCGCATTTCTCCGCGTGAACGGTCACAAACTGCGGTTCAATGATGCCGAACTGTTCGCATTTCTGATCGACCTGTACGAATCGGGGCGAATGCGGTTTGCGGAACTTGACGGATGGCTTCGCCAACATCTCGATGTTGCGACGCCCTGACTACAGCGGCGGCTCGATCGGAAGCGCCAGAGGCGGCTCGCGCAGAAAACTCAGCCTGCTCATCTGCTCCACCGCCTCGCGGATTGCGAGCTCCGATGACGGCTCGACCGTAATTACAAAAGGCAGATTGTCCTTTGTTTCGCAGGGCAGCTGCAGTACAGCCTCCAGACTGATCTGCTTCGCCGCCAGGATGCGCGCCAGTTCGCTGATAATACCCGGACGGTCTTCCACGCGGAAGCGCAGATAGTAAGGCCGATGCTGCAGTGTGATCGACACGGGCTCATATTCCCCCAGCCGTTCGTGCGCGAACGGTGACACGCGTTCCGGGCTTCCGCACCGAATCTCGCGTGCCACCCGCATCAGATCGCTGACCACCGCGACGCCGGTCGGCCAGGGCCCCGCGCCGCGTCCGTAATAAAAAGTATCCGCGCCGAACTGTCCCTTGACCCACACCGCGTTATACGCGCCCTGCACGCTCGCCAGAATCGTCGACTGCCGGATCAGCGCCGGACGCACCGACAGAATCAGCCCGCGCTCCGTCTGGGTTGCCGCGCCCACCAGCCGGATCGTGTGTCCCAGTTGATGCGCATAGTCGAAGTCCTGCGGCGTGACGCGCCGGATCCCCTCCACGTAAATATCGCTCGGCGTGATGCGTTCGCCAAATGCAAGCGCGGCCAGAATCGCGAGTTTCGACCGTGCATCGTATCCGTCGACATCCGCACTCGGATCGGCCTCCGCATAGCCAAGCGCCTGCGCCTCCGCCAGAATTGCGTCGAACGATTCTCCGCGCCGCTCCATCTCCGTCAGGATGTAGTTGCTCGTCCCGTTGAGAATGCCGGCGATGGCGACGATCCGGTCGCCCGAAATTCCTTCCCGCAATACGGCGTGAATCGGAATGCCGCCCGCTACGCTCGCTTCCATCGCCAGGTTGATGTTGGCCCGTATCGCCCGATCCCAGATCTCCGCCCCGCAGAGCGCCATCAGCTCTTTGTTCGCGGTGACGATCGATTTTCCGTTTGCGACAGCCGCATCGATGATTTCTCTTGCGACCGTGGTCCCGCCGATCAACTCGGCAACAATATCGACGTTCGGATTGCCCACCACTTCGCGCCAGTCCGCCGTGCGCATGACGCCGGCAAGCTGGCCCGGCAGTTCCTTCGTCGCCACCGACCGGCTGCATACGGCGGTCACCCGCAGTCGAAAACCCAGCTTCAATGCGATCAAATCAGCGTTCGCGGCAAGTATGGACAACGCCCCTGAGCCCACATTGCCAAGCCCGATCAACCCTACATTTACGTCGTTCATTCGTTATGTTCGGTATGATACCGAAGTGAGGGATTTGACGGTTTATTCCCGCGCGCGCCGCGTTTTATTGCTCGCAATTCCGGCGGCTCTCGGCACGCGTTTGCTGCCGGCCCAGAACAATTCCGATGCACCGGATGACCTCCGCCTTCCGAACGGCAAGAAGCAGCGCGACGAGATTCTGAAGGCTGATTACGAGCAGAACCTCAAAGACGCGCAGGAACTCACGATTCTCAGCAGATCGTTTGAGGAGGATCTCGAAAAAGACGATCGTTTCGTTCTTTCGATCAACTCCCTGAAGAAGCTCGACGACATTGAAAAGATCACCAGACGCATCCGCGGCCGCCTGAAACGGTTCTGAAATCCGCGTGCGTTACAATCCGAAGAGCACACAGGCCGGTCCAGGAGCCACACGGCTCTGCTTATGGTCCGGTCCGTTGTGCGCGCTGATAAATAAATGGCTTTTACGCAGCTCAAATCGCAGCTCATGAGCGCTTCGGAAATCGACCGCACGCTGGTCCGCCTCGCCCATGAAATCCTCGAAAAAACCAGGGATCTGGATAAGCTCGCATTCATTGGCATTCGCCGCCGCGGCGTGCCTCTCGCGCAGCGGCTTTCCGCCCGGATCTTCGGGCTGGAGAAGCGCCAGATTCCGGTCGGCATTCTCGACATCAATCTCTACCGCGACGACCTGAGCACGGTCGACCTCAAACCCGTTCTCAACGGCACCGATATTCCATTTTCAGTGCAGGACAAAGAGATCATCCTGATGGACGACGTTCTCTACACCGGCCGCACCATCCGCGCCGCGCTCGACGCGCTGTTCGATCATGGCCGTCCGGCCAGCGTGCAGCTGCTGGTGCTGATCGACCGCGGTCATCGCGAACTCCCGATCGAGGCCCGCTACATCGGCCGCACGGTGCAGACGAGCGATCAGGAAATCATCGAAGTCAAGTTCGAAGAGATCGATCAGACGGAGAAGGTGCTCCTCGTCGAGCGCGCCGCTCCCGAAGCCGCATGACTTATGCCAGGGCCGGAAAGTCCGCCGGCCTGCTCGATATCGAAAGTCTCGATCGGCCCGAAATCGAAGCCATCCTCGACCGGGCTCATTTCTTCCAGCCCATTGAAAGCGGTCCTTTCCGCCGCCAGGATACGCTTCGCGGCAAGATGATTGTCAATCTCTTCTTCGAGGCCTCCACGCGGACGCGTGTGAGCTTCGAGATCGCGGCCAAACGTCTGGGCGCGGATACGGTCTCCATCGCAGCCCAGGGTTCGAGCGTCTCGAAAGGCGAGTCGCTCGTCGACACCCTCAATACACTCGTCGCGATGCGGCCCAACGCCATCGTGATGCGTCATGCGGCTTCCGGCGCTCCGCACTTCCTTGCGCGCCACCTGCCGATCCCCATCATTAACGCCGGGGACGGCACGCACGAACACCCCACGCAGGCGCTCCTCGACGCCCGCACCATTCTCGATCAGCGTCCCACGCTCGAGGGGCTGCGCATCGCCATCATCGGAGATATCGCACACAGCCGCGTCGCGCGTTCGAACGTCCATCTGCTTTCGAAGTTCGGCGTCGATATCGTCCTTTGCGGTCCGCCTTCTCTTCTGCCCTGTGAGCTCGAGCATCTCGCGCCCGGCGTCCGTCTGGCGTGGGACATGACGGAGGCCATTCGCGGCGCAGATGTCATCATGATGCTTCGCGTGCAGCTCGAGCGCCAGCACGAGGCCCCGATTCCTTCGGGTGAATATTTCCGCTTCTACGGGCTTCGCCTCGAGCATCTTGCTCTGGCCAGGCCCGACGTCATTGTCATGCATCCCGGTCCCATCAACCGCGGCCGTGAACTCAGCTCCGAGGTCGCCGACAGCCAGCGTTCCGTGATCCTCAATCAGGTCGAGAACGGCATCGCCGTCCGTATGGCCGTGCTGGAACGAATCCTGGGCGGTCAGTCGTGAGTGCGCTGCTGATCACCGGCGGCCGCGTCATCGATCCGGCTGCGGGTACCGATACGCAGGCCGACGTCCTCATCCGCGACGGCAGCATCGAAGCCATCGGTACCGGCCTTCGTGATCCCGAGGCGAAGCGCTTCGACGCCACCGGCGCCATCGTTGCGCCCGGTTTCATCGACATGCACGTGCATTTGCGCGAACCCGGCATCGAGCACGCTGAGACCATCGAAACCGGCGCGCGCGCCGCGGCGGCGGGCGGTTTCACCACCATCTGCTGCATGCCGAACACGCTTCCGGTGAACGACAGCGCTACCGTTACCAGCTACATCATCCAGCGTGCCGCGCAGGTGGCGAAGGTCAACGTTTTTCCCATCGGCGCCATCACCAAAGGCAGTCTCGGTGAAGAGCTCGCGGCCATCGGCTCCATGCGCGAGGCCGGCATCGTCGCCATCTCAGACGACGGCCGCCCCGTGATGAACGCTCGTGTCATGCGCCGCGCCATGGAACTGGCACGCGCCCTCGATCTCACCGTTATCGATCACTGCGAAGACCTGCATCTCAGCGCCGGCGGCGACATGCACGAGGGCAGGGAATCGGTGCGGCTCGGCCTCGGCGGCATTCCGTCCGCATCTGAGGACGTGATGGTCGCGCGCGATCTCCTTCTCGCCGAGCTCACCGGCGCGCGCTTCCACGTCGCGCACCTTTCCACCTCGCGTTCCATGGCGATGGTGGCATTCGCGAAAACCCGCGGTCTCGAAGTCAGCTGCGAAGTCACGCCGCACCACTTCGCGCTCACGGATCGCGAGCTTGGTGACTACGACAGCAATTTTAAAATGAAGCCGCCCCTGCGCTGCAGCGAGGATACCGAAGCCGTCATCGACGGCATCGTCAGCGGTGTTGTGGATGCCATCGCAACGGATCACGCTCCTCACGCGGGCAGCGACAAGATGCAGGAATTCGAGCGCTGCCCGTTCGGCATCCTGGGACTCGAAACCGCGCTGGGCCTCTCGCTCTCCGAGTTGGTTCATCCCGGACGAATCACCGTCAACCGCATGGTGGAGCTTTTTACCACGGGCCCCGCGAATATTCTGAAACTCAATCGCGGATCTCTGGCTCCCGGTGCTCCTGCAGACGTCACCATATTCGACCTCACGACTGAATGGGCGTATGATGTTCAACAGTCGTACTCGAAGAGCCGCAACTCTCCTTTCAGTGGAAGAAGTTTCCGCGGCGGCCCGCTCGCGACGATCGTCGGGGGCGAAATTGTATGGAAACGCCGCTAAACCCACACTTCGAAACTCATCAGCGTGCGCTTCGACCTCCAGCCGGCCGCGGCCTTCGCTTCGGTATCGTGGGCCTCATTATTCTGGTCGTGGTTGTGCTCTTCGGAGCGCGCTGGGCTGCCTCGCTGCTGATCAGCTACTCGTGGTGGAAAGAACTGGGCCAGGTCAAGACATGGCTTGACCTGTATGCTTACACGACGCTCCCGGTCGCCCTCGCCACCTTTGTGACCTGGATTGTCTTCCTGATCGCGCACGCCCGCGGTGTCCATTTCGCCGGCGGACAAGTCGGCGATTATCCCATCTACTCGCGCCTTTCGGCCGTGGGTTTGCTCTTCGTCGCGTTCCTGGTGTCGGATGCCGGGATCGATAACTGGACCGTCCTCCGCTTCGCCGGCAGCCGGTCTCTCGCCGATACGGGTGGTTTTCACGACCCCGTCTTCGGGAAGCCGGTGACGTTTTATCTCTTCGATCTTCCCTTCTGGTCAGACCTCCGCGGTTTCCTCTTTGCGGTCGTCATCGTCACCATTCTGATCTACTGGATCACGGCGCGCGGCTGGCAGCTCCGCTTTACGCTGCCTGATCTGACCCGCGGGCAGTTCGATTTCTCACTCCTCCGCCTGAGCGGCGGGCTCGAATCCCGTTTCCTGCGGGGCGCCCTGGCATTCTTTCTGATCGCGCTTGCGGCCCGCTTCTATCTGGGTCGCTTCGAGATGGTCTGGAACCAGCACCGCTTCATGGTCGGCGTGGATTATACGGACGACCATTTCGCCCTGCCGCTATACTGGCTCGTCATCGGCGCACTGATCGCCGGCGCGGGCCTGGTCGTGCTGCGGCGCTGGATTATCGCCGGGATCGCCGTCGGTGGCAGTCTCGTGCTCCTGTTCATCGTGCCCGGGATCGCCGGCGCCCTTTACGTAAAGCCCAACGAGATTTCACTCGAACGTCCCTACATCCAGACACACATCGAAGCCACGCGCGCCGCGTTCGGTCTCGCCAAGAGCGTTCGCGAAATCGAGTTGCACACCGATCCCACCGCCACCATCGATACGTCGAAGCACAAACCGCTGCTCGACAACGTGCGCCTCTGGGACTGGCGGCCTTTTCACGATACGGTCACGCAGATGCAGGCTCTGCGCCCTTACTATGCTTTCCACGAACCGCCCGACGTCGACCGCTACACCATCGACGGTCAATATCGCCAGGTGCTGCTTTCCTCCCGCGAGCTCGACATCAACCAGCTCCCCGGCACCCAGTCGAGCTGGATCAATCCGCACTTCATCTACACCCACGGCTACGGCCTTGTGCTCGCTGAAGTCAGCCGCATCACCCCGGACGGTCAGCCTGTCTATCTCATCGAGGACATGCCGCCCGTAATCAAGACGCCGTCGCTGCAGATCACGCGGCCGGAACTGTATTACGGTGAGCTGCAGCACGAACCGGTCTTCGTCGACACCGCGCAGGAGGAGTTCGACTATCCAAAAGGTTCCGACAATGCGAAAACACGTTATGCGGGCAAAGGCGGCTTTCCCATTTCGTCACTCCTGATGCGCCTCGCCGCCACGGTTGATTTCGGCGACTCCAACATCGTGCTCACCGGCTACCTCACCGATCACAGCCGCATGATGATTCACCGCCGCGTGCGCGACCGCGTCCAGACTCTCGCACCCTACCTGACGTGGGACAGCGATCCCTACCTCGTTGTGACGCCCGAAGGACGCCTCGTGTGGATCATCGATGGCTACACCACATCCGAGTCGCACCCGTTCTCGCGCGAGATAGAAGCCTTTGGCGGCGAGATCAATTACATGCGCAACTCCGTCAAAGCCACCATCGACGCTTACGATGGCGAAACGCACCTCTATGTCTTCGATCCCGCCGATCCGCTGATCGAATCTTATCGCGCGCTGTTCCCGTCACTTTATGAAGATGCGGCGCGCATGCCTGCCAGTCTGCGCGCGCACACGCGATACGCCGAGGAGCTGTTTAACGTGCAGGCCAATATGTATCGCGTCTACCACATGCGCAATCCGCAGTCGTTTTACAACAACGAAGACGTGTGGGAACTGGCGCGCTATTCTTCCGGACAGAACGCCGAACCGCGCCCGGTCAGTCCGACTTACGTGTTTGCCACGCTGCCCGGCGAATCGAAACCCGAATTTCTGCTGATGACCACCTTCACGCCGCTCTCGAAGGAAAATCTCATCGGCGTGATGCTCGCCCGCTGCGACGGCGACAGGCTTGGCGAGGTAGTCGTGCTGCAGCTTTCGAAACAGGAGCTCACGCTCGGCCCGATGCAGATTAACGCGCGCATCAATCAGGATCAGAACATCTCCAAAGACCTCACGCTGTGGAATCAGCAGGGCTCGCAGGTGCTGCAGGGACAAACGCTTGTGCTGCCGGTCGGAGACACCTTCCTCTACGTCTCGCCGATCTACCTGCAGGCCACGCAGGCGCGCATGCCGCAGCTGAAAAAGGTTGTTCTCGCCGTAGGCAATCGCCTCATCTATGCGGACACTTATGAAGAGGGTCTGGCGCAGCTGAGCGGCGGTTCTGCCGCACCCGCTCCGCCGTCTCAGACACCGGCCGCGCCGTCGACTCCGCTCACTACGCCCAATCCTCAGAAAACCACCGATCCCCGGATCGACAGCATTCGCCAGCACTTCGACCGCTATCGCGAATTTTCGAGCCAGGGCAAATTGTCGGAAGCCGGCCGCGAACTCGAAGCCATCGAGAACGAGGTCCGGAAATGAAAATCGTCCGCAGTATGGCGGGCGTCCTCCTCGGATTTGCGCTCTTCCTCGGCATCGTCCGCTTTTTCTCCGTAAGCAGTGTGCTGTCCGGTGTCGCCACAACTGTCGCGGCTGCGCTGCTCGGGGGCTACGTCGCGGCTCTCATCGCGGGTGCGCACGAATTCCCGCACGCGGCCGCCGTCGGCATGCTGATGATCGGCACTGGTTTTGTCGCTATGCGGCAGGAAGGCGCCACGCGGCCGGGCTGGTACGAAATCCTGATCGCGGGCTGCGGTCCTGTTTCAGCCATGCTCGGCGCTGCTATCCGCCTGCTTACAAAAGCACGCCCGACAGCCATGCTATGATTGATAAGTAGTTTGCGCGCCTTCCTCTCACCTCGGAGCATTACGCAAGACTCCAAAGGAGTGAATCCACATCAGCATGGCTAATTTTAATCAGGGTGCTCAGGTTGAGCATTCGAAATTCGGTCTCGGAACTGTCCTCGCCAGTTCTGACGAACGGATCACGATCAAATTCGATGATCACGGCGAGAAAAAGTTTGTCACCGGCATGGTGATCGCATCTCTGAAGAAGAGCGATCGACAGCCGCCCGCAGAAAAACGAGCTTCCCGCGCCCGCAAGCCAAAAGCCGCTGTCGCCGCCCCGGCGCAGTCCTGACCCCCAGAGGATCCGACTTTTGAACGCCAGACAGAAACGCCTTTTCGAAGAATCGCTGAAGAAAAATCCGAACCTGAAGATGCCGACGGAAGCGGGTCCGTCCACAGCCGAACTGACTGACGACGATCTGGCGCTCCTCAAGCAGGGAGTCGGCGACAAGACGGGCCGGCCGCAGCAGTCGTCCGCGGCCGAAGGTGAGTCTTCGGAAGATGCGGCCCCGGGGATTCAGACCGGCTCGGTGATGACTTATTTCGAGGAAAAGGGCTTTGGCTTCCTGCGCCCCGATGGCGGCGGCAAGGACATCTTCTTCCACATTTCGCGCCTGCATCAGGGAGACGCCACGGCCCTCGTGCCCGGCGCCAAGGTCGCCTACGATCTCGGCATGGACCGCAACGGCAAAATTGCCGCCAGCAGCGTCCGCCTCCTCACCCCCGAGGAAATCCCACCCGCCTGATTTTGGAAATTTTTGGAGCGCTCTGCCCAGCGGCTTCGGATCCGTTTTTTGACCCCCTTTGGTAAAGGGTGGGAATCAACCGAACGCCTTTAGGGGTCATCCACCGGTTTTACCCGGCAGGGACCAGCGCACCGGCGATACTTGAGCCGACTCCCTCATTCTTGAGTGTTGGATCAAAAATGATAGACCGTCCCTCGCAGGCA
>Ga0182030_10010614_pt1 | contig 18673 bp, 13 predicted proteins | sample 812S3MmetaG_FD_121299 | JGI IMG/M metagenome (GOLD analysis project Ga0182030, IMG submission 121299) | Permafrost microbial communities from Stordalen Mire, Sweden - 812S3M metaG (Illumina Assembly) | ecosystem: Environmental > Terrestrial > Soil > Wetlands > Permafrost | place: Sweden...
GGATAAGCGAAAGTCCCGGAATCGGCGAGATTCCGGGACTTTCGATAACGCTTTGGCGACCCTTACGAGAACGCCTGTTGGTGGCGGGGGTAGGATTTGAACCTACGACCTTCGGGTTATGAGGAGTCGCCTCTCCATCTTTTGGGTATTCCTCAAGTTCCTGAGTCCTCTGGATTAGGCGTCTGAACTGGCCTTATAGTCTCGCAAATCATCCTGACCTCCGACGAGTCAAAACCACAATTCTGAAAGTTTGTGGGATTTTTGTGGGATGGGCCTTTTTCCCGATTTAGGCACAAATGCCATCTTCGACCTTCGGTTTCCGGCCCGCACGTCGCTAACACGAAATTGTGGGATTCGGCTTGGGAGGGCCGATGAAATATTGGTACCCATGACACCAACTTCATACAGTTCCCGTGAATGGCACACGTCACGGACCTGGCCTGGTGGTGAATGGGGTGAGGCGATGGCTCAAGTCCGAAAAGGTCAGCGATTGACTCAATCCGACATTGCCGAATACCTAGAGGTCAGCCTCAGCACCGTACGACAGTGGGAACTCGGAGTTGCTCTTCCTGATCGTTCTCGGTGGCAGAAACTGGAAGAGGCCATGGGTGTGCCTGTCCCGGACCCTCGAGTTCCTGACCGCACCCCCGCCGAGCGGGAACTGATTGACACGCTATTGCTGGTCACTGATGAGCTCCGCCTACTTCGCGAGCAATTGGCCAAGGACGCCACGCCGAAATCCGCTGAAGCGACAGCCTCAGGAGATCCGCAGGTCATCGATGTCAACGGCGCGGCAGCGTATATCGGGGTCCCGATCAGTCTGATTCGGCGGTTGGTTGCGGAACGTCGCGTCGTCTTCTACAAGGTGGGACGTCGTGTGATGTTTCGCAAAGCCGATCTCGACGAGTTCATCGAAGATGGCAAGAGAGAGGCGGGTCGGCACGAACCGTGGCAGCTTCGACAGCGAAGCGGTACGTCACCTCGCAAGGCGAAGTGACTCATCGCATGGAATCGTCAGCCACTGCATCTTCGGGAGGACAGAGATGGACCGCCCGATTCTGGGGGTGCCGCCCTACGGTTCCGCCGTCAACTGGGTCACGAATCTGGTACAGATGACCTCGACGGTGTCAGCCTCCATGGCAGTGCGGAGAGCCCGTGCGGCCATGAGGATTCCCTGTCGTCCACGTCGTCCAAATAGGTCTTGGAGGTAGACCAGGCCATCACGAACGGGCTGGCTAGCGACTGGGTCATCGGCGAGAGCCTTCAGAGTCTCTCGAACCTCCGCTGCCGACACAGACTGCATGAGCCGGACCACGTCGGCAGCATCCTTATCGTCAATCCGATCTGTTTTGCCGGAGGCGATTCGGTCGTTGAGCTTGTGAGCCTTGGCGACGAAGAGAGCTGCTGGTCCGGCAACTTCGGCCTTTATCGAGCGCCGGTCGGTTGGATCCAATGATGAAATGACCATTAGAGAGTGGTCGACAAGCGCTGCCTCCAGCCCAACGGCTCGCCGTGCTGCCCGATTGCCGTGCGCGCCAAGGCGTGCGCCCCGACGCCCTCCACCCGATGCCGCCCCTTCAGGGACTATGAGGTCGACTGGAACGTCATGTGTCTGGCCATCGACCTCGACTGTCGCAAGCCATACGCCCGGCGCGATGTTGCCGCCCGGCTGTGGTTGCAAGTGGAAGCCAGCATCGCCCATTGCGTTCTCTAGTTCGGGATTGTCACCGAGTAGAGATGGGTCCAAGGCAAGGTCACCGTCAGTTGTATAAGGAGCGATTGCTAGTTCGGTCTTATTGGTTTGCAGATACACGGCCTGCGCGCCAACGACAATGACCGCGCTGCCATGTGGCGCCAATGCAAACAAGGCGTCAAGCAGAATCCTGCGAGCTTCGACATAGAGAGGATCAAAGGTCATCATCCGACACTCGATGCTGCTGCGCTGTCTAGAGATGGCAACCGCCACTCCGATTCGTTGTCCATCATCCAACTCAGCAACGCCTCGCCCTCAGCCGGCATGCGTCCATTGCCGGTTAGGCAATCAACGGCTACTTGGGAGATGGATGCGTATGTCACGACACTTTGTGTCCTTGTTCGGTCCCACACAACGGAATCGAATGGCTCCAAAAGGATGACGTTGGCGCCCCGGTCAGCAGGAAGGAGCGAGTGCGTTCTTGCCACAGCCTGGACGTCGCCGCAGTACGCCATAAGCAACATTGGTGCCGCCACCGGTGCTATGCGACTAGCGGCGAAGGATCCAGTCACTGCAACCCTTGTTTTCGAACCGATGCTTGATATTTGCTGCATGGCATTCTCCGGCCCATTGGGAGCGACAAATGTTGACGCAACGTTTGAAGTGAGAACGTCGTACGTTTCTGCCCAACGTCGCAGCAGCCCAGGAATGTCAACGGATTCCACTTGACCTCGGCGGGATCGTTCGACAAGTGCTTCTTCGTCCAGTGTTTCGAGCAGTCGTGACACGTAACCGGGTGCAAGATCTGCGAACTTCGCAATTTCACTTACGCCATATGGCGGAGAAACATCCAGGAGGAGGCGAATCAGCCGGGCTGCTTTGGGTCCGCGAACGCGTGCCTTTCCTTGTGGTAGCGGATCAGGGTCTCTGCTCGCTCCTTGAGAGTTGATAATAACGGTGGGATATTCCAGGTGGATGCGGGCGTTGCCGGTGAGGTCGAGATAGTTTGTGCCCTCCGCCGCCAGGATTTCGCGCGTGCGGCCGCTCAGCCACGGAGCCACGATGAGGATCGGATAACCGGGATTCAGGTCGCGGATTCTCCTCGCTAGACCAGAAAAGAGTTGTTCGGCGTCCTTGGGCATGAAGGTGCGCTTTGCCTCCACGATGATGGTGACGACGCCTTGAGGTCCCGAGACCTCAACAATTGCGTCCACCTGGGTCGGCGGTCGATTCGGATCGGGGCTGGCGACGGACCTGACCGAGCGCTGAACGGTCCAGGAAGTGGGAAGCTGCTGCTTGAGCCAGGCAATGGCGGCGTCAACCAGGGTATTTTCCTCTGAAGCGACATTTACTGTCATAGGAATGTCAGTATATCAGGATGTTATTCCCTGTAAAGCATTATTTCCTCTTATGGGAAACGGCGCCTGACAGGGAATAATTACCTACTTAGGCCTAGAAGGGTGACTTATTACGGGAAGTGACGTCACTTGTTGACTCGGGGAGAACGACACCTCACCCGTCGGTGCTCAGTCCGTCCAGCGGGGGCTCTGCACCCAGCCATCGGAGGTTGATTGAAAGTCAAGGTCGGCGAGACCGAGATTTCGTCGACAGGACTCCATCGCCATTCCGCCGAGTGCCGGCTGACCAAGATCTCCCCAATGCCATGGATGCTCTTCATTCATCCAGGGCATTGATATGTCCCGTGCTACCAGCACAAGCGGGAGATTGAGCGATACTGAGCCCCCGTGACTGATGCGCTGTGGAGCTCGCTCGCATAACGCCCGCAGGTCAGCCCGCTCCTCTGCCGACAAAGATTCTCTCGCAGTGGCGGCGACAACGATTGATTCCACACCAACCGACCTCAAACCATCACGTACTCTCTCCAGATTGCCAAGGTCGTTTGCGTCAATCGCGTCGTGCCCTCCCTTTACTTCACCCACAACCACAACCGTCGACGTGCCGTCGATGACGGCAGCGGCGATGTCGAGTTCACAGTCCCAGCTGGGAGTGTGGACCTCCAAACCAAGGACATGTGGTATGGCCGGGGCGCTTCCCGCCCGATGACTGGAGATCACGCCCAATGCCGCCATCACTGGGAGCGCTGAGCGCAACCTCGTCGGGGGAACGGTCGCGGCCAGCTCGTAAGCCCAGTGACTCCCCTTGCGCGAAGTTGTGGCTAATGCGATACCAAGGGCGAAATCGCCGTCGCAAAGCGAGCACCGAAGCTGAGAAGCCAGATCCTCGGGTCGCATGTCTGTTTCCGTCGCGCATCGAGGACAGCGCACCTGGAGCGCGGGGCGCAGCAGACCGCGTTCTATCAGCCAATAGACAACACGAGTTCCATACTGACGCGGAGTGAGATTGGAAAGCAGATCTGGCCAATCACCTCGTGACGATATGGCCGACTCAATCAGTCTGGCGATTGGATGTGCTCTGGTGGCGTTGCTGGCCTGGTGAAGTACCGCCCTAACGGCAGGTTGCGATGCTGTTTCGGCTCTCGGTCCGCCGAGGCGCTCAATGAGCTGAGTCCCAAACCGTCCTTCGTCCGACTGCTGAATCGACCACCCGGGAACGCCAAACAGTTCCTCGAACAGAGCGAAGGTCGGCACAAGACCCACAGTTAGGGAGTCTGCGTCAGCTTGTACGGCGAGGGCTCGCCCATTGCCGGTCGGGCGACGCATCGGAGACATCTCGTCTCGTAACTTGCCCAACAGGGGAGCCAATCGGCGAATCGCTGGGACGGCCAATGACCGTCCGGGCGGAAGGCGCTCTTCCGCATGAACCACCACGTCGGCAATGACATGCCCCGGCCAATGCGGCTTCCGCTTACGGTCGATACCCAATGGTGGTACCTGGAGGACAACGTGCCAATCATCACGCTCAACTGACACCGAAAAGGACTTGTCCAAGTCCGTCTGAATCGGATGAGGCCCGATCCAGCCTGATCCGAAGTCAAGGGTGGATAGATGGGAACGCCATCCTTGGTCTTCAATCGCCCCTAGGACCGTTCGAACTTCTGCTTCGGTGTGTTGCCGGCCGGGAAGCACTGAGATTGACCGCCAGGCATTTTTGCCGTCACCGCTCCGGAAGTGAGCGGCTGCTTCTAACGTCCCTGGTGACGCGAGCCATGCACGAAAGGCACCCTCAATCCGATCTGTGTGCCCGAGTGGCCATGCAAACACATCGCCCCCCGCCGCTCTGGCATTCCAGAGTTGCACAAGGTCGTCGGGATCATCACCAACAATCGCCACTACCGATCCGGGGCTGTCTCCCGTATTCACTAGCCCAACACCGGTCGCTGAAGCCGGCGATGTGGCGGACACTATGTCTGGGAATATTGCATCACGAACGATTTGGATTTCCTCAGCTTCGGAACGGTAGGCGTCGCGTAGTTGGTCGCCATGATCTCCGGAGGGATAGCAGCCAAACCACACGTCACAGAGCCGCGCCAGCGGGTCGGCATCGTCCCAAGCCAGCACGGACTGGAGTGGCCGAGCGAATCGCTCCTGAGCGCCGAGAAGACCGACGGCCAGACCTTCCCGTGCGGGTTCGAACGGCCCGTAGCGCCCTCGACCTTGCCAACGCAATCCAGGCGTCTCGCACAGCTCCACAGTTTCCGGGTCATCATCCAGGGGATAGAAAAAGTCAAGCGCTAGCAACTCGGCAATCCGGAACAGTTCGGGGTCGGTCGTAGCGAGGACCGGAAAGTAGAGACCACCCCAAACTGAACACCCGAGACTGGATGCCCGCAAAACGGCCGCAGGTGTTAGATCCTTGAATAGCAATCCCACCCTGGCTGGGCGGAGGTACACCGTGCCAGAAACCGTCCCCATTGCTCCTTGTCCCGATCGTGAATCACGAGCATCTCACATGTATGGGCCAGAACCCCGGTCTGCGTTCAATCGCCGAAATCACGTCCTTACAGGACTCCCGAACACAAATCCTCATCAAGCTGGCCCATTCGGTTGCCGATTTCGCAGATTGCCACACGGGTGCGGTCACCGGTCCCAGGAGATAGGAGTGGCCACGTAGGCACTTGGTGCATCGCTAATATCGGGAGGCTGGTGCGGATGGACCGCTCTCCCCAGCCTTGGTATTGATGAGTGGTTGGCGAAAGCCGAACACCAATACGAAAGGCTGTTTGAAATGAAGATCCGGCTCTCTGATCACTCCGATTGGGATTCCAAAGACGTTGCGCTGCGCGATTTCTTGAACGCTCATCGTAAGGGCCCATGGACAATGGGCATCGTGACGCTCACCGACGGCCGTACAGCGGTTTGCCGAAACCCCCAAATGCCGACCATGGTGCACCCGGAGGCGACCGAGATCCGCGTATTTTCGACCGATGAGCCTCCGGGCTGGTGTCCTCTGGACATGATCCAGTCCCTCGAGATCACCGCCTAGGAGATCCGATCAGACAGAGACCACCTATGGCAGGGCACCGGACAGCCGCTCAGCGACTTGAGTGACGTCAACCGGAGTCAGGAACCCTGGCTCGCCAATCATCTCGGCCAGCTTCTTGGCCCAGGTCACCCATACCCCGTTCTGCCGGAAGGGCTTGGAGAAGAGTTTCCACTCCGCCTCAATGAAGCACAGGGCGGCATATACCGGGACATCAACCCCGCCGAGAGCCTTGCGAACGGCCTCGGTCTGCCAGCCGAGCCCCTCTGCGAGCTTGGTCCGATCGCGCCCTCCCACATAGAGGCGCATGTCGGTCTTGAGCCATTTGCCGACATCCCTCTGTTCAACCATTCCCTTGTACTGCTTGGCATCGATGACCCACACGCCCGTCGCCGCGACCACGAGATGATCGATGTTCCCCCGGGTCCCGGGGACCTTGCGGTCGTGAAGGAGCACGGCGCGGTCCCCGACCGCTTGCAGAAGGTGGGCGGCCAGGCGGCGCTCACCCTCAGAGCCCTTGGCCCAGGCCATCGTCGACTGCGGGTCGTCGGAGAGAAACTTGACCACCCCGGCCAGGCGGCCCCAGCGCTGGTCGATTCGTTCCTCCCGGCGCTGGTGTCTCTTCTCGTACTCCTGGCGGGCAGATGCTCCCGCCTGCCCCGACGCCGGACCGGTCTGTGCTTTGGGAGGGGCCTCGAGGCCTTCTGAATCAGGTGGAATGCCGTGAGCGGTTTCGCCGCGCTCCAGCACCTGACACTTCAAGCAAGTGGCCTTATGGGCTTCGGAGTCCCACCACGCCATCGTCCCTACGGGCAGTCCCTGGCCGCAGCCTGAGCACGTACCGGCGTAGCGAAGGCGGATCTGCTTGGCCGGCATGGACTCACCATTGTGACTTCATCCACGTCCAAGGATTTCCATCCGTATTGGACGTGCAGCACCGTCATGTTGCAGCCCAACCTTCCCGTCACCGCGTCAGGCTCTCCCGGCCGTTCATCTCATCGGAATGACGCCCATCCAGCTAGTCACACAGTTGCACTGTTAGTGCTGGAGTTCCCCACGGTCCCGTGGGGAACTGCTCGCCGCGGTACTCCGGTGGCCTGCAGGGCTTGAAGGAACCGACAAGGCGCATCCTGGCCGGCTCGTTCCGGCCGGCCTCATCCATTGTGTCTTCGTTCCGGTCTGGGCCCTCAAGGCACGGTGGCCACACGTGGCCACCTCGGCTGCGCCGGCCTTGACCGCCCTGGCGCGGCCGCCGGCTGAAAATCCTTTTGCCCGATGTCCACAACAATGTCCACAGATTCGTGGGGAAAGCCGTCAACCTGGGATTTCGGCTGCAGATCTGTCACGCATTGCGCCCTGTGGATTTCCAGGAAATTCAGATTTCGGGCATTGCTGAGGAAGTCGATAGGGACATCGGAAGCGCACAATCCCGGCATGGACACCACCGGCGGCCTTATGAATCTGACCGAGGACACTCCCTCGGGTAACGAAGTGACCCCACCAGTTGCGAGCGGGTTCATTCGCCCGATTCCGGTCATTCCCGGTGATCGTCTCGTTCTGACGGTGACCGAGGCCGGCCGACTGCTCGGTATCTCTCGTGCCTTCGCCTACGAGCTGGCGGCTCGCGGCGACCTGCCCGTCATCCGCCTGGGGCGGAGGGTGGTTGTGCCCAAGGCGGCTCTGCTCAAGATGGTGGGGCTCGGCACTCCGGCCAGCTGAGGCAGGAACCACCGGGCCGTTCCCATGCTTTCCATCGGCAAGATGGTCGTCGGCGCTGAGTCGTACTACCTGGGCATGGTGGCCCAAGGTCGTGAGGAGTACTACACCGGAGCAGGTGAGTCCCCCGGCAGCTGGATAGGGAGCGGTCGGCACGACCTCGGGTTGGACGGTCGGGTGAGCCCCGAAGACCTCCGCAATCTGCTGGCCGGGATCGCTCCGAACAGTGGGCTCGAGCTGGGGGTGAAGAGGTCCATATCGGCCGGCCGAGTCGCCGGCTTCGACCTCACCTTCTCCGCCCCGAAGTCCGTCTCCCTCCTCTACGGCCTGGGCTCGCCCGAGGCTGCGGCCACCGTTCGTGATGTGCATGACCTGGCAGTAGCTGAGGGGCTGGCCTATCTCGAAGGCCACGCGCTATCCGCTCGTCGCGGCGCCGGTGGCGAGCATCGGCTCGGAACCTCGGGTCTGGTGGCCGCAGCCTTCGTCCACCGGACTTCCCGGGCCGGCGATCCTCAACTCCACACTCACGTGCTGGCCGCCAACGTCGTGCTCGGTGCCGACGGGCGCTGGTCTGCCCCCGACGCTCGGCTGCTCTACTTCCATGCTCGCACGGCGGGTTTCGTCTATCAGGCTTCACTGCGGGCCGGATTGGTCGAGTCACTGGGTGTCCGATTCGGCCCGGTCCAGCGCGGCAGCGCCGAGCTGGCCGGCCTCGATCGAGCGCTGCTGCGGGGATTCTCGACCCGGAGGGCTGAGATCGAGGAGTACCTGTTGCTCCGAGGCGATTCGTCGCGTCGAACCGCCGAGCTGGCCGCCCTGGCTACCAGGGCGCCGAAGTCGTCTCCCGCCGCCGTCGACGGAAACGCAGTGGACCTCCGAGACCGATGGCGCGCCCGTGCCGTCGAGCTTGGCGTCGATCCCGGAGTTCTTTCGGCGGAGTTAGGCGAACCTCGAGCGGTCACACTCACCGCTGATACCTCTCATCGACTGTGCGCTGCATTGCTCGGGCCGGACGGGCTCACGGCCCAAGAATCGGTATTCGAGCGGCGCGACGTCGTCCGGGCCATCGCCGAGCGTCTGGGCGAAGGAGCTCACCTCCCCGACATCGAGGGGATGGCCGACCGAGTGCTCGGCGAGCCTCAGGTGGCGTTGCTCGCAGGAATGGGAAGGGGTGGCGAACCCCTGCACACCACCTACGATCTCCTCGAGGTCGAGGCTGCACTCCTGGAGGGTGCCGTGGCCCACCGGAGTGCACTCAGCGCCTGGGTCGACCCGGCGGTGAGTGATCACGTCATGGAGCAGCACTCTCTTCTGTCAGACGAGCAGCGGGCGATGTTGAACCGTCTTGTGAGCAGCGGTGCCGGCATTGAGATTGTGGTGGGCAAGGCAGGAGCCGGCAAGACAACTGCCCTCTCGCTCACCCGCACGGTCTACGAGATGGCCGGTTTCTCCGTCTCGGGCACCGCACTCTCGGCCCGGGCGGCTGAGGAGCTCGAATCGAGCGCCGGCATCCACTCGGCGACCCTGGCCCGTTTCCTCGGTGAAATCAAAAACGGGAGCCGGCACCTCGGATCTCGCGACATCGTGGTCGTCGACGAGGCCGGCATGGTCGGGACCCGAGACATCGCTCGTCTGGTCGACCTTGCCCAGGAATCCGGCGCCAAGCTCATCCTGGTCGGGGACCCTCGCCAGCTCCCGGAGATTAATGCCGGTGGAGCGTTTGGAGCACTTGCGATCCGAATCGGAGCCACCGAGCTCACAGAGAACCGGCGCCAATGTGAGCTCTGGGAACGCCACGCTCTTGACCAGTTGCGCGCCGGGGATGCGATCAACGCACTGTCCGCTTACGAATCTCACGATCGAATCCACATGTCGGTGACCGTGGGCGAGGCTCAGTCCGCCATGGTGAGCCGTTGGTTGGCCGCCCGGGACGATGGCGTCGAGACACTCATGCTCGCCGTCAATCGCACCGACGTTGATGCCCTCAATGACCTGGCTCGACTCGAGCTTCGGAGTCGTGGTGAATTGGGCACGGACATCATCGGTACTGAGGATCGATCCTTTGCAATGGGCGACGACGTCATCTGCCTACGCAATGCCAAAAGGCTGGGTGTCGTGAATGGCACCAGAGGGACAGTCATCGGTTCCGACGGATCCGGTCTCTTTATCGAGACCGCGGCAGGCCCGCGGGTGCTGCCCCTGAAGTATCTGGCCAGCGGCCACCTCGGTCACGGATACGCCACGACAGTTCACAAATCCCAGGGCGCCACCTACGACCGCGCCTTCGTGCTGGCCTCTGAGTCGCTCACCCGTGAGGCCGGCTACGTGGCCATGAGCCGGGCCCGGCGCTCCAGCGAGCTCTTTGTCTTGAGCGCTGCCTTTGAGCACGGTCACGGTCCCGACGTCGTCCCCGACGAACCGCTGGCCCGAACGGCTGCTCGGCTGGCCACATCCCGGGCGAAGTACCTGGCCAGTTCTCATCTATCCGCTGAACTTGATACCGACAGTGAGCCACGACGGCCTGAGCTCAAGGAGATGCATCGTGAGAGTGAACAAGAAGAGATGGGACCGCTGACTGCACCCAAAGCGCCCGTTCTTCGCGCGGAAGCATCCGACTTCTGGGCCACAGACGCTTCCGCCGTTGCGCCACCAGATCACTTGGTGGCCGCCCTGGGACCACGACCCATGTTCACCGACGAGCAGGAGCCCTACGACAAAGTGGCGGCTGCGATCTCGGATTACCGCACCAACTACTCCGTTGAAGGCGACGATCCGCTGGGGGCACGTCCTTTCGAGTCTTCCGCCCGCCTGGCCTACGATGACGTGGCAGGGCAAATCCGCTCCTTCGAGCATTGCCGATGGCTTGAGTTCGAACCTCTAACTCTCGACCTCGGGTTGGAGCTATGAAGCGAAAACCAACATCGGCTTTGGCGTGTACTTCGTCGTAGAGAACGGTGACGAAGCCCGAACTGTCCCATCACCCGGCCATAGCCCCGCAATTCAGATGGCCTCTCTGGATGGCGTCCACTTCTACTGAGATCGTCGTAGGGCAATTGTTCGTTTAGTGCGCATGGTTGCGTATTAGAGCAGAATGGTCGATGTGCAGTCGACACCCAACTACTGGATAAATGTCTTTTCGCCGCAAACGTGGACGGAAGCCAAGCAGACAGGACTAACCGTGAGCGGCTTCCCCCACCGCATGCGGAAGACTGTGGCGAAGATCAAGGTCGAAGATGTGCTGCTCTGCTATGTCAATGGCATTTCTCGCTGGATTGGAACACTCAAAGTCGTTGGAGAGACCTTTACTAGCTCAGAACCCATTTGGTCAGGTGCTGAGTATCCCGAACGGCTACACGTTGAGCCGATCATCATACTTGAGTTGGAAACCGCGATCCCCGCTGTTGAACTCAAAGGGGATATGAAACTATTTGAAACGCTCAAGAACCCCGCACAGTGGTCCATCTACTTCCGAAGATCACCGAGCGCCATTAGCTCAGAGGATGCAAATATTGTGATCGCAGCTCTGGAGGATGCTCAGCAAAGTCCGAAATTCCGTCCTATACCTCCGTCGAAGCTCAAGCTGCTTCTTGGAACAGACGGGCCAGGTGGCGTGACAGAGCCGACTATTGAGGCGGATGAGGAGTCGCCATCAGAGCCCGACTCGACCGAGGACGTTGTTGGAACGGAGCATACGGAAATCCAGTGGCGATTGCTGAAGCTGGGTAGCGACATGGGCATGAAGGTGTGGGCACCGAAGCCTGATCGAAACCGAGTTTGGAATGGGCACAAGCCGGGCGAAGTTTCTGGAATCTTGGATGACCTGCCTCTCCAATTCGACCAGAACACAATGCGCACCATCCAGAACATCGACGTTTTGTGGCTACAGAGTCAAGGACACACCATCGTCGGCGCGTTCGAGATTGAGAGCAGTACCTCGATCTACTCTGGCCTCTTGAGGTTGTCCGACCTGGTCGCCATGCAGCCAAATCTTCAGATTCCGCTGTACATCGTTGCTCCAGACGAGCGACGGGAGAAGGTCTTTCGCGAGATCCTCCGACCAACGTTCGATCGGCGAGAGCCACCTCTACGGGATTACTGTCAATACATCGCGTTCACGTCGCTCCGCGAGGGGTACGAACACACCGTCGGCATGGCGAAGTTCTTAAAGCCGAGTTTCATCGAAACCCTCGCTGAGCCGTGTGAGGTACTGGAGACGGCGTAGGAATACCCCAGAAAGCAGTCGTGCTTACCTACCTGTCATCGTTTAAGTCGTCGCATCGATGCCAGTTCGGAAACTCAGCGATCTGCGTCTAAAGCCCTGCGACTGAAAGGAACCTAAGCGAGGTCTGGGCGGTCCCCATACGGTAGAGCCCCTACTGATTCCGGATCTGCCTCAGCTCGCCTCAGATATCTCGCGGGCTACAACCGTGTCGTAGAGGCCGTAGTGCGTGAGGTTCGGATGCGAGTCAATGCCGGTGTAGGCCAGGCTTGCGTCCTCGTATCGCCGGAACGCGAACACAGCCTGATTCATTTGCTCGGTATTGAACACTCTGAGACGCACGAGAAGGTGAAAATCATCAACCGTCAGGCCGGTGACGGCAAGGAAGAGGTCCGGTTCGAGTTTGGTGATCACGTCTCGTAGGGTGTTCTCACGGAAGTCGGTCAAGTACATGAACGCGGGTATCCGGGTGGCGAACTTTATCAACTTCTCCTGGACTAGCTTTCGCTTGGACTTGTACTCCTTCTCCTCATCCGTGAGCTCCTTTTTTTCCTTGGGCGTCAGATCACGCTCCTTGGCCTTGGCCTTGAGCTCTTTGACTTTCTCGCTCTTGTTGATGATCGTCTCGATGATGTTGTCACCAAGAGCGCGCCAGCCCTCGATGCGCCCGACCGCTTCCATTGCTTCCGGATCGGCCAGAATGCGGCGTAACGTGTCGTTGTCAACGTTGACCAGGAGTGCGGATTCCCACTTGCGAGCGAGCAACGTCGCTGAGGTTCCGGCCATTGCGATGTCAAGGATGCCCCCAGCGTCGATCTGGGTCATATGAGAGCCGTCGTAGGCGAGAACTGGCAGAAACGACACCAGTTCTTCGACCGCCCGCTCCGGGTTTGGCTCGTTCGGGGAGAGACCGATGCCATAATCCGAAAGCTGACGCAATGCTCGCGTCGGTGCGAAGTCAAATACAAAACAGACCGGCTTGAGGATCTCTTCTTCGTCCGGGTGGTCGCCGTTGGGGTTCTTGATCGACCAGGGTGACTGAACACGGAATGCCGCCTGGAAGTAACTCTCCGGTGACTTTAGGTTGCGCAGCATCAAGATCGAGGACCACTGCGGCACGGTGACGCCGGTCGTGAGCTTCCCGCACGTCAGTGTGATGGTCTTCGTCTCGAAACCACTGCCGATCGCAGAGCGCACCGGCGGCAATGCAGCGAGTCCCACACCCGCCGAGGCGCCAGCAACGGTGAGCGCCTTATAGTCGTGCCAGAAGGTGTTGTGCTTTTCGGTGAGAATGTTCCTCATTGCATGACACGCAGTGACGTTCGGAAGGAACCAGAGCGAGTGCTGAAGGTAAGGCAACAGGCGAACGTCCGAGTACGGAAACGGTGGTCGTTGCGATCCAAGCTTTAGGTTGTCGACCTGCCTGGGCGCGTAGGAGCCACGGATGATGTCGAGCCACTTTTGCACGTCGTTCTTGTGCTTGAACTGAGCGCTCGTACCAGTACCTGTCGCGGCGAAGAACTCATTGAGGTCGAACTCATCGAACTCCCCAGCGCTCGCGATTGCCAATAGCTCGTCTGGCATCTGATAGGTGAACAGACGCATCTGCGGGAGCGCTCCGTACGGGCTCCACGTGCCGGGGCTCTTGGCTGCGAACTCCTCTTTGGAACGCTGTTCGTCCGTGTAGGTCCAGTTGAAGATTTGCTCCTCAATGAACTCACCGGTTGATAGCGCCCTGAATGGGGTGCCAGAGAGATACAGGTACGCCTTGGTTGTGATCGGCAAAAAGTCGGTCTCAGGTTCGGAGAGCTCTCCTAGTCCCTCGTTCACGCCAGCCAAGTCGGAGGCGTACTCGAGCTTGGTCTCCTTCTTCGCGACCGCATCGTCCTCGCCCTCGAACAGCTCCTTGGCGGTGTCGCGCCATGCCCCGAAGTGGTACTCGTCGAACACGACGAGATCCCAGTTTACGACGTGGAGCCACTCGTTCTTTGGCTTTATGTTGCCATTCTCATCCCGTCCGAGCAGATCCTGGAAAGAGCCGAAGTAGACAACTGGCTCTTTTGGATCAATCTGCGTCGGATCACTGCCGGACGATCGCGAGAGATACTGCCATCCGTCGAAGTCGACATGGCTCTCCAGATCGGTCTGCCACGCATCCTCGACCGCAGGCTTGAAAGTCACTACCAGCACGCGAGTGGCACCGAGCCTCTTGGCGAGCTGGTAAGTGGTGAACGTCTTGCCGAAGCGCATCTTCGCGTTCCACAAAAACCGCGGAACAGCGTGCATGTCCTCCTTCCAGATCGATTGAAAGTAGGAATGTGTCTTCTCCACGGCCACAATTTGCTCGCGACGCATCTCGAAAGTCTCGTGGTGGGTACCGGTGAGCCGCATACCCTTCTGGAGCTCGGTGATGACGGTCCGAACATCAGCGACAGAGCACCGCATCCACTCAAGCTCATGATTGTCGAAGCCCTTCGCCTTCAGTCGGGCACGAACATCGTGGTCAGTGAACGTGGAACCATCGTCACGCTCGGCCAGTTCGTCTAGTTCGATCGTGAACCTAATACCTGCCGTCTTCGTCTGTTCTTCGATGCGCTTCTTGACGTTGCGTGTCGTCTGACCGACCTTGAGCAAGCCAGCATGTCCGTCGTCTTTGATGGAGTAAGCGTAGATACGGAGTCGCAACTCAGGCTTGCCGGGTAGCAATTCCTCCAAGGTGCGTCCCGCCATCAGGTGTCGGCTTCCATCGGCTTCATCGAGGACTCGATGTAGGAGATCTCCTCGGGAGTCAGGCTGTACTTCGCGTACAAGTCGTCATCAGCCCACGTCCGATCCATCGGGAGGTCGGGAACGAATGCGAATCTCTCACTATAGAGATGCTGGGTGTTCGTTCGAAGCGAAACGAGGAAGCGGACGAACTTCGTCCGAAGGTATGCGGCGAAGTTGATCGCCTCAGCCTCTGTCGGGAAACGGTTGGCCACCAGATAGGTCTCAGTGCACGCCGTACCCGGCTCTCCGATAAGGATGCGTGAGAACACGCGTCTGGTCCCCGTACTGTCAGCCTGACCTCCATGCTCGCTAGCGGTGCCGGAGAGGAAGACCTTCCACTGGTCGACCCACTCGACATTGCGGGGAATGGCCTTCCGCTCGATCCAACCAGTCCCACCGTTCTGGTAGATGAGAACTGGAGCGACCATTCCCTTCTTGCTTTCGGCACCACGGAAGTTGGTCCGAATGCTAAACGGCTGAATTGGTGATACTTGGTTAGCAAGGCTCTCGAAAGTATTGCCTTTGGGCGTCGCGAGCACACGGTGCAAGATCGACACGGCGTCGTTGTAGCGCACGAGGATGTCGTACTCGTCGAGATGCCGGCGCATGGTCGGTCCAGCAATACCGCCGGAAACTGTCGTAACCTGGCATGTGTCATTCCACGAGGAGTCCCACAGGAAGTAGGAAATACCTCCGGCGATGTCCACCCCGCCGAACACCTCACGGGAGTCTGGGTAGTCGACGAGAATACGTATGCGTCGGTCGCTCAACATGGTCTGTCGGAACTCTTCGAGCCCACGGCCGCCAGCGAACCAGCGTGACGGAGTGACCATAATGACGTACCGTGGCTCAAGGGCCTTCGCTGCGTCCACAAACTTCTGGTAGATCGGCATTGCAAAGCTACCGACGGCGTCGCCGCCACTCTGGCCTAGCTGGTAGGGAGGGTTCCCGATGACTACATCAAACTGCATATTGTCTCCAAATATCTCTTTGAACTGGGACTTGACTTCATCGACATGAATGAACTTGTAAGCGTGGGTCTCTAGCTGGTGGCCTCTGTCGTAGTCACGCTGATTTGCGCCGCAGTACTTACACTTGCCGTTGGTGAACTTCTCCACCTGGTTTCCGTGTTCGTCCGCGGTGAGGACCCACTCCGTTCCTCCGACCCAAGTGTGCTCGGTTCGTTCAAACCAGATGTTGCCGTCAGACTTCTTCGTCTTCCTGAACGACGCCGCGACCGAGTACTCGCTCGCGGCGTCTTTGGAGCAGTACAGACTGCGACGCGCCAGGTAGGTCGTAAGTTTGGTAATGCCGATGCCGAAGACTTGCTTGGTCAGAATGTGGTCGACGCGCTGGTCGAGATTGGGGATCTGGTCTTTTAGGCCATCAATGAGCCGGCTCGTGATTTCGCGCAGGAAGACGCCGGACTTCGCTACAGGGTCGAGGAACGTAACATTCGGATCGGCCCAAATGTTTGCGTTCTCGTGACCTGCAGACCATGCCTCGGCCACGGTATCGAGAATTTTGTTGGCGAACTCGGGAGGGGTGAAAACTTCATCGTTCGAGAGGTTTGCGATACAGGTCAGCACGTCGGGGTTGCGCCCTCGGAGGACGAAGTCGGCGCGCGCCTGACTCACGCTGAGTCTTCCGGTGATGCTGTGGGGCTTACGAGATCCTGAAGCGTCATGGGCGGATACGTCCTGCTTGGCATAAAGATCTCGTGCATGCCGAGATTGGCGAAAAGTGTGCCTTCCTTTGAGAACGCAGCTGACATGGCAAGGGTATCGAGGCGAAAGTCACGTCGCTGGAACTTGCCTTTCCCAAGGTAGCCCCACTCGGCGAACGTGATGGGCTGCCCGTCGCCGGTGAGCATGGTCAGGGCGTTGCCGTGTATGAGATTCTGCGAGAGCACATAGGTGGCAGCTCGGAAGAGGTCGTCGGAGTCTTTGAGGTTTAAGTAATCGGAGAGGATCTCCAGCATGTTGTCGCGGCACTCGACGAGATTGTCGGACAAGAGCTCGATGCCGTAGGTGCACATCAGGCCGAAAAGCGCGTAGTGACGCTTCTCAAAGTCGGACTTGGCGAACTTCAGCTCGACCGCCGCAAGCTTGCGTTGGAGGACATGTACAAGAAAATTGCCCGAACCGCATGCCGGCTCCAAGAAGCGCGAGTCGATGCGCTCAGTCTCGGCCTTGACTAGGTCAAGCATCGCTTCGACAAGCCATGCTGGCGTGAACACCTCTCCGTGGTCTGCCACCCTCTGTTTCGACCTCACCAGCGACACGGGATGAGGCTACTTGTTAGGTGGAAGGGCCGAGGTGGAGCAGTCGGCGAGTGACGGTGGAGCGGGTGACGGGAATCAAACCCGCGTTCCGAGCTTGGGAAGCTCGTGTTCTGCCTCTGAACGACACTCGCATGGGAGTGCCATTATGGCCGATGCAGGGCCGCACGTTCAGTTATCCGCCACGACGCTAGGCATGTTGACCGATTCACGGTGCCCTCGGAATCTCAAAGGAATCCCGGTTCGAGGAACCCAGTATGTTCCCCATGATCGTCGCTGCGGCGCGGTCCCGCTCCTCCAGAGCATGGCTGTAGACCCTGAGGGTTACCGAAGGATCGGCGTGGCCCAGCCGGCCGGCCACGGTGCGGATGTCAACCCCAGCACCGATCAACTGGGTAGCGGTGAAGTGCCGCAGGTCGTGGAGCTTGACGGTCTTCGCTCCTACTTCGTTGCGCACCCTGATGAAGAACGAGGTCACGTTGTCGGGTCTGAAAGGTGTGGTGCAGTCCGCCACCGGAGAGAACACGAAGGCGTCCGGCGCCAGCTGACCACTTGCCTCCGTGACCACACTCACTGTGCGGGCGTGGTGGTGCCGAAGCAACGCCACCGCCACGGCATCGAGCGCAACGCTGCGGGACCGATCGGTCTTGGGCGATTTCTCGGCCAACCCGCCCGGGATCACGACCACGGATCGGGCCACCTCAATCGTTCCAGTTTCCAGATCTATGTCGCTCCATCGGAGTGCGCAGAGTTCACCCCGCCGCATCCCCGTCAATGCGGCCAGCATCAGCAGTGCGGCCATTCGGGGATCGCGGCGCTCAGCCGCATCGATCACATCTCGCACCACGTCTATCGACGGGGCTCGTACCCGTTTCTGAGCAATCCTGGGCGGCCGGGCCATCTCGGCCACGTTCGACCTGATCCAGCCCCAGCGCACCCCCTGATGCAACGATGCAGAAATGGCGGCATGGTGATTGCGGATCGTCTTGGAAGACTTCCCGGCAGCCTTCATCGCCCCGTACATCTCGTCGAGGTGCTTGACACTCAGCCCGCTGAGCGGGACTTCTCCTAATCGAGGACGGATCGACGTCCTGACCGATGATTCGTAATTCCGCAGCGTCGTCGGCGAAAGGTCCAGGCGCTCGCACTCCTCCAACCACTTGTCGAGGAGCTGGCCGAAGCTCGCTCCTACACCGTCGGCCTCGGGAGCCTGCTCGCCAATGAGGTCCCGCAGAGCTTGGTCCGCCTGCTTGGCATTGCCGTGGAAGGTCTTGGACAGCCGCCGGTACTTCTCGGTGACTGGGTCCTTCCCCAGGGTGAGCCGGAGCTCCCACACTCCCTTGCGCACTTCCCGCTTCGATCCCTGCACAAATTCATCGTACCTGAGCTTTGTGGGATTGAATGTGGGATGGCATCCCGGATAGCAGAAGGCCCCACTTCGAGAAGTGGGGCCTGACCTGCGCTTTCGTTGGTGGCGGGGGCAGGATTTGAACCTGCGACCTTCGGGTTATGAGCCCGACGAGCTACCAGACTGCTCCACCCCGCGGCGCCCAATCATTGTAGCAGCGGCGCCACATTCCTTCCACCCCTACGA
>Ga0182030_10010615_pt1 | contig 18672 bp, 21 predicted proteins | sample 812S3MmetaG_FD_121299 | JGI IMG/M metagenome (GOLD analysis project Ga0182030, IMG submission 121299) | Permafrost microbial communities from Stordalen Mire, Sweden - 812S3M metaG (Illumina Assembly) | ecosystem: Environmental > Terrestrial > Soil > Wetlands > Permafrost | place: Sweden...
ATTCGATCTCGAAGAAGATCCCGATTTCCGGCCGGTGAAGCCCAAGGACATCGTCGAAATCGGCCCGTTCAAGGTGGAGTTCATTCATGTCACGCACTCCATTGTGAGCTGCGTCGCGCTGGCGATTACCACTCCGCTGGGCGTGATCATCCACACGGGCGACTTCAAAGTAGATCCGACCCCAACCGATAACGAGCCGTTCGATCTGCACACCTTCGCCGATTACGGGAAGCGCGGCGTGCTGCTGCTGATGTCGGATTCGACGAATGCGGACCGGTCCGGGTATACCGATTCCGAGCGTGCGGTGAGGCCCCGCATGGAGGACATCTTCAACCGGACGGAGCGGCGGCTTTTCGTGTCGTGCTTCAGTTCGTCGATCCACCGCCTGCAATTGATTCTCGACCTGTCGGTGGAGTTCAACCGGCGCGTGGCGATCATTGGCCGGAGCATGACGCAGGTGACGGAGATCGCGCACAATCTGGGTTTCCTCGAAATTCCCGACGGCGTTCTGATCCGGCCGCAGGAGGCGATGACGTTTCCGCCGGACAAACTGGCGGTGTTGATCTCCGGCACGCAGGGTGAGCCGATGTCGGCGCTCTCGCGCGTGGCCGTGGATAACCACAAGAACGTTTCGGTGGAGCAGGGCGATACGGTGGTGCTGAGTTCGCGCATCATCCCCGGGAATGAGAAGCCCATTTTCCGAATGATCGATCATCTTTCCAAGCGCGGCGCGGATGTCATGTACGGCAGCATGAACCCTCCGCTGCACGTTTCCGGACACGGCAGCATCGAGGAACTGCGGCTGATTCTGAACCTGGTGCGGCCGCGGTATTTCATGCCGATTCACGGGGAGTTTCGCCAGCTCGCGAAGCATGCCCGTCTGGCCGAACACCTGCGTTTCTCGGGCCTCGAAGAGTGCTTCCTCATGGAAACCGGAGACCGCCTGGAGATCGATGGACGCGGGGCTCGCAAAGCCGGCAAGGTTACGGTGGGACGCGTTTGCATCGATTCCGGAGTGTTCGATGAGGTGGTGGGCGAAACTGTGATTCGCGATCGGCGCGCGCTCTCGGAGGACGGCATCGTGGTGCCTATCGTCGTGATCAACAAACATACGGGGAAGGTGGAAGCGGTGCCTGAGTTAGTCACGCGCGGATTTACTTCGGAAGAAGGCGGGTCCGACATCCTGCTGGGAGCGCGCCAGGTTGTCTCGCGTACCCTGGAATCCGCCAGCATGGAAGAGAAGACGGACTGGGGCGTGATTAAGGACAAGATCCGCGCGGACCTGAAGAGGTATATCTCGAAGCAGACGCAGCGGCGGCCTCTGATTATGCCGGTGATCCTCGAAGTTTGAAGCGGAAGAGCTCAAGAGTGAAGCCGCGCCCGAGCGGGCGCTTGCTGGTACTGATCGGCATTTATAAGGTGCTGGAAGGCTCGCTGCTGCTGGCGGCCGGATTCGGCGTGCTTCACTTGCTTCACGGAAATGTGGAAACGCATCTGCTGCATTGGGTCCACGTGTTGCGGGTGGACCCCGACAACAAGTACATTCATCGAGCGCTGGAGCGGGCGTTCGCGATTAGTCCGAAACAGCTGAAGGAACTTAGCGTTGGGACATTCGTTTACGCGGGGCTTCGCTATGCGGAAGGGTTTGGGTTAGCGTTCCGCAAGAAGTGGGCCGAGTATCTTACCGTGATCGCCACCGGGGTGTTTATTCCGCTCGAGATCTACGAGATGACGCACCATTTGACTTATGTCAAAATCCTGGTGTTTGCGACGAACATCGCGGTGCTTGTCTATTTGATTGTGCGGCTGCGGAAAGACGCGATGGCGAGAGCCTGACCACCCTACGGCCAGGTGATGCCGGGGATGCCGGCTACGAACCAATCCACATCCTTTTGACTTCGGGATAGTAGTTGCGCGGGGTATTCCATCGGGTCGTGGAGACCGGTGAGAACCTGTTGCAACGCCGCGCGTTTGTCTTCGCCATCCAGGAGAAAGACCGTCGCGCGCGAGTTGAGCAAAACGCCCGGCAGCAGCGTGATGCGGTTTTTTGGAGACTTCGCGCCTTCCACCGCCGCGGCGATTCCGGTTCGATCGGCGATCAAAGGCTCTCCGGGGAACAGGCTGGCGGTGTGGCCGTCGGGACCCATTCCGTGCTGAATCACGTCGAATACAGGCAGCTGGCCGGCATCTATTTCGAAGGCTCCCTGAATCGCAGCGGCATAGAGTTCCGCCGCTTTGGGCGGGTCGAGTTCGCCATCAATGCGATAGACGCTTTCTTCCGGAAAGTCCAGTGGGAGGAACAAGTGTTCATTGGCCAGACGGTAGTTACTATCCGGGTCGCCTGGAGGGACAGCCCGTTCATCGACGAAGAAGACATCGAGATGCGTCCACGGGAATTCCAACGTGCGCATGGCGTCGAACAGCAGGGCGGGGGAACGGCCGCCGGAGACGGCCAGTGAGGCACGGCCCCGGTCGCGCACCGCCTGGTGCAGCAGGCGGACGATGAGTTCCGCACAGGCCTCGGCTGCGGCTTTGGGTTCTGGAAATTCGTGACGGCGATTCATTGCAGTTGCCTCGCATACTGAGACGCGACCGGGACGGCGGCGTCAAACGCCGGGTCGCGCCGCGTAATGGACAGTTCTTCCTGTAAAGCCAGGTAGTCGCTGGGCTCGGGGAAAAAGGATTTCGTCGAAAGGCGGTTGGCGGAAACTTCCACCGCGCCGCCGCCCGCCGAACGAATCGATACATCACACGTTCCCCCGGCCGAAAGCGTGACGGCGGAGATCACCGGTCCCTCGCTATGGAGCAGGTCGACATGCGTTTTGCTGCCCACCGCGCTCAGGCAGTTCTGTAGCCACGCGGCCAGATAGATCGCTTCCGGTTTCGGCTTCGCGCTGCCGTACTCCACCACGACGCGCGTAAAGGAGGGAAGCGCATTCAGGCATTCTTCATTCACGAAAATCTGCGACACCGTCTCGCGCCATCGCGTGATGCGCGACCAGGCAAGATCCGCCACGAGCCGTTCACCCTTTAACTCGGCCGAGAGCAGGTCGAACGCGTGCTGCTCGGATGTGAACGCGTCGGTATCGAGAATCAGCTTGTCGCACATGGCGGCGATTCTGGGGAACGCGGGCATGTCGAACAGGCGCGGGCTGCGGCTCCAGAGAATCACGGGGAGGTCCGCTACGGCGAGAGGCAGAACAACACCGGGAACGTCGTCGAGACTGGCGAGCGACGCGGTGATCTCAATCTGCTCGCAGCAGATCTGGCGGCGCTGGCCAAACGGCATCCAGCATTGCGCGAACACGCGCGATTCCAGCACCTGATCATCGCAGGGGCGTAAGCGGATCAGGACCGAACGGCTGGGATGCTCCTTCATCAACATCGCCACGGTTTCGCCCAAATTGGACGGATCTTCCGATTCGTCGGCGATGGTCACGAAAGTCATCGAGCAGGCGCGCAGGACGCCGGCACCGGCGGTGTCGGATTCCTGCTGTTCCTCGTGTCCCAGGTCAACCCAGAGGTTGGAGAGCTCTTTGAGAATCTTTTCAGGACGAACCATAGTTACCTTTCACGGCATTCCTTCTCAAGGCTTACGCATTACTTCTCAAGGCTTGCGCATTACTTCTCAAGGCTTGCGCCAGACATGCCCATGCTGGGCGAGCATGACATCCGATGCCGTGGGTCCCCAGGAACCCGCCGCATAGTTCGGAAAATTGAAGCGGCTGGTCTGCCAGACTTCGAGGATTGGCTCGACGACGGCCCAACTGGCTTCCACCATATCCTGACGCGTGTAGAGCGTGGCGTCGCCGGTGATCGCGTCGAGCAGCAACGTCTCATAGGCCGAGGGCGAACGCTCTCCGAAACTGGAGCCGTAGTTGAAATCCATGGAGACCGGCCGCAGCGTCATTCCCGTTCCGGGCCGTTTGGAAAGAAACTTCAACGAAACACCTTCCTCGGGCTGAATGCGCAGGATCAACAGGTTCGGAATGGCCTTCTCGGCGAAACCGTTTCCGAAAACGGCGTGAGGCGCTTCGTGGAACTGAATGGAAATTTCGCTGACGCGTTTTGGCAGCCGCTTGCCGCTGCGTATGTAGAAGGGCACCTTGGCCCATCGCCAGTTATCGATAAAGAAGGTTGCAGCCGCATAGGTATCGGTTTGCGATTGCGGATCCACGCCTTGCTCCTGCCGAAAACCGGGCACATTTTCGCCGCCCAGGCGCGCCGGTCCATACTGGCCCGCCACGGCGTACCTGGCAACCTCATCTGGCCGCATGACGCGCACGGAGCGCAGAAGTTTGGAACGCTCGTCCCGCACGCTATTGGGTTGGAACGAAGCGCTGGGTTCCATGGTGACGGTGGCCATGACCTGCAACAGGTGATTCTGGATCATGTCCCGAAGCGCGCCTGCTTCCTGGTAATAGGCTCCGCGCCCTTCAACGCCAATCGATTCGGCGGCTGTAATCTGGACATGACTGATGTAGCGCCGGTTCCAGAGCGGCTCGAAAATGCCGTTCCCAAAGCGCAGGGCCAGAATATTCTGAACGGTCTCCTTGCCCAGGTAGTGATCGATGCGGTAGAGATCTTCCTCGACGAAGACCTTGTGCAAGGTTGTGCTGAGTTCACGCGAACTTGCGAGGTCGTGCCCAAACGGTTTCTCAACGACCAGGCGACGCCAGCCATCGCCTTTGTTCAATCCGACCACGCCAAGACCGGTGGCGGTGGGCCCATACTGGCTAGGCTGCGTGGAGAGATAGAAGAGTACGTTGCCGCCGGTGCGGCGCTGCTTTTCGACGCCCTCCAGGCATTGCTTCAGATCGGTGTAGCACTTGGCGTCGTCCACGTTGCCGGCCATGTAGAACAGGCCTTGGGCGAAGCTGCTCCAGACGTTCTCATCGAAGGGGGAATCTTCGAGGAATTTCTGAACGGATTCGCGCATTTTTTCGCGGAACTGATCGTCGGACATCGGGGTGCGCGAGATGCCGATAACGGCGAATCCCGGCGACAGACGCCGCTCAAAAGCCAGCCGGTAGAGCGCGGGCATGAGCTTGCGCTTGGTGAGATCGCCATTGGCACCGAAGATGACCACCGCGCATTCGGGGACCTTGCGCTCAAACCGCAGAGGATCGTGAAAGGGATTCTCGCCCGCCATGTGGTTCACCATAGCACGCGAGTGTTCAGCAGGCGTGGCGAGGCGGGAAAAAGGCGTTTTTCAAAACAAGGTTGTTTGGAAACGTTTGATTTTGAGGCGGTTGCGAGGATGGTGGGGAGCGGAGTTGGGGTGGTTGGTTTCCTCCCGCCAGAGCCGGGCGCGAGTGATTTTGTTGTGGAATGCGGAACGAACCCAGTTTTGTAGCACGACATCTATCTCCTTTTCTTTGGATCGATACCGACCCCTCGCCAACAGGCTATCAGAGCTGGGCTCAATCGGCGCTGCTAGTGGAGGCGGTCTGGTCTTGTTTTCATGGGTTTGGGGGCGAGAAAAGGCCGGAAATTCGTGTGACTGAACCTGCGCCGGCAAAACACCCGGCAGGGGCACTTCCGGCGCGTACATCGGAGGGTTGCAACCTGTGGCGGGGGGCTTCAGTGACTCGGATGGTCTTTTCCATGGTTACCTACTGAAACTGGGGTCCTCGGAGTAACCGAGACCTGATGTGCGAGGCTTCTTTCGAGATGCCTTCTGCGGCACCGCGATACCGGCCCGTCGTCTCCGCAGGCAGACTCCGTTTCGGAGGAGCCGTCAGGATCGTTTGCGAGAGTCGCCGCTCGAAAGCGAGCCGGACAGCGCGGGCGTGAGCTTGCGCTTGGTGAGGTCGCCATTGGCACCGAAGATGACCACCGCGAGATGCGAACCACAACTCTCCCTCTTGGAGTATGTCCTGCGGGGCACCGCTGCTAGTCGCCACGCGCCGCTAACCGAATGTTCGTCTCACCCGAGCCGGCGGGCATAACGGGTCTCGAGAAGAGCTTGGAATTTCAACGCGAGCGCATCGCTGATGTAAAAGCCCTGCCGTCGGATATCGGCAAGTTTTCCAAGCGGATGGTCGATAAACGCGCGTTGATACGCAGCTCCCTGGACGCCGAGGGCGCCCGTCAGCGGAAGACCTCGCCTTTTCGCAATAGTTCGCCCTTTCCATTCATCCATGATCAGAATATCCGCAATTGGTTCCGTGGCAAGCTGAATCGCGTCCCGTTCGCCCCGGTCTCCTCAGCAATCGCCCGCGAAACGGGTGCGCGGGCGGCCTTACATGAATGCAATGAGGTGCCCACCGCGCCCTTTGCGCGCTAGCGGGAGCGGAAATCAGCTCCGCGTCGGGCGGTGAGGCGAGGGGATGAATACGCAGCCAAGCCGGAGGCCGCGCGATCCAGGCGCGCACACCTACCGGAGTACCTCGGTCCCAGAGCTCATCCGCAACGCCGGGCGGGATCAGGATTTCGCCAAAGAACGCGAAGAGCAGATCGGCGTGGCTGGCCGCGACCAGATAACGGAGGGGAGAAGTGTTGGAAACCGCAAGCATTATCCCTGGCGGCGCAGTTGGTGTAACAGGTTCGCTTCGGCCTCTGGCTCCTCGATAGAGTAGTCGTAAAGAGCGACGTGCCGGCCCAGGAAATCCTCGGTCTCGATGCGGGAGAGTCCCAGTATCCGCCCCGCTTCAAATTGCGTCAATTGGTGCGAGCGGTATTCCTCAATCACGAGGGCCTCGAGCGCCTCGCGCGCTGCATTGGGATGGCTGGCTATATCCTGGGGCAGTTCGACGGTGATCTGCACGGGACGAGAATAGCAAACTGTGCAAATTGGTAGCCCCTATCGGCCGCGCGAACGTCTGAATTCAGCTTTCCGGCTGCGAAGACGGAATCGCAAGCGCAGAATCGACCGCGTGGAAAAAGCGAGCAGCGATGTCGGTTTCCGGCATCTTCCGCGAACCAAGCCCACTGCCGATCAGGTCGTGCTTGGGAGCCTCGCGTCTCAGAAAGCGAGACATCAGGGCTGCTTCCGGGCCCCAAATTGCTTTTGAGCTTCGTCGCGAATGCAACGGACTACTTCCCTAATACCACGTCGATACCAGCCAGAAGCAGTTCGACCTTCGCACGCGGAAGCTTGCCGGCCAGTTCAGTCAGAAGACTCCGGTCAAAAGCGACAATCTGGGACACGTTCGCGACTGAGTCACCTGGAAGTCCCGTGAGGCGGCCGGCGAGCAGAACATTTCCCGGCGCGCTTGCCCAACGAAGATTGGTGGTTAGTGGAACGCAGATCGCCGTGGAAATACGGCTACGGTTCAACGCGTCACCCTGAACGACGACGACAGGCCTTCTGAATCCGGGACCGGAGCCAATCGGCGCGGGGAGTTCGGCCCACCAGACCTCACCCTGCGAGATCACCACTCGGTTCGTTCCAGAATGCGGCTCGCCGCCAACGAGACGAATTCATCCTTCGAAGTTCCAATTTCAGCGCAAACCCGATCCATGGCTTCGGTGACTTCGTCGGGCGCGTGCCGCGCGATGTATTCGCGAACGGCATCGCTGAACAACTGGCTTCGCGATTTCCGCGTGCGTTTGGCGAGCCGCTCGGCTGCGTGAAAAACGTCACCCGGGATCGAAACAGCTGTCTTCATACTTTTAGTATAACCATCTTGAATCGCTTCGTCCCACTTGATCCGGGCTTGACACAATGTGCTAAATCCTGCAGTCCTCAGACATGTCCATTCGCCGGAACACCGTCGACGTTTCAATCACCCCCGAACTGGACGCCTTTCTGCAGAGCCGGGTGAAGTCCGGCCGCTACCAAACGACAAGCGAAGTGGTTCGTGAGGCTCTTCGACTTCTGGAACGGCAGGAACGCGAACACGAGGATGCTCTTGGCAAACTCAAGGCCAAACTGGAACGAGGAGCCCAGGAGGCTGACAGCGGAAACCTCCTGGATGGCGGTGAGGTCTTCGAGGAACTTCGCGAGATGATCGAGGGATACCGGCGCGCCAAGGACGTCTAGCGTGAAGCGGCTTTTCCTCCTCAGTAGCGCGTGGATTACATGCGTGAATAAATCAGGGTGATGATGCCTATCGTGACTGCCAGCGTGATGCTGTGGCGTAGCGTAAAGCGGAACAGCTTGCCATCTTCGCCTTGCTTCATTCCCGTCGCCGCGGCTGCTACCGCAATGCTGGTTAAGCTGATCATCTTCCCCATCACGCCGCCGCTGGAATTTGCCGCGGCCATCAAGATAGGGTCCATGCCGAGCCGGCTCGCCGTCACGGCTTGTAAGTTGCCAAAGAGCGCGTTGGAGGATGTGTCGCTGCCGGTGAGGAATACGCCAAGCCAGCCCAGCAGCGCGCTGAAGAAAGGGAACGCCGCGCCGGTTGCCGCAAACGCCAGTCCCAGCGTGGCGGTAGAGCCCGAGTAATTCATCAGAAACGCCAGCGCGAGCACCATCGCGATGGTGCCTTCCGCAACGAAAAGCTGCCGGAAGGTCTTTTTGAACACTCGCGCGAATGCCGGGGGACGGACTCGCAGCAAGATCGCCGAACAGAGAGCCGCGAACAGACAAGCCGTTCCTGAAGCGGAGAGCCAGTTGAAGGTGTAGATCGCCGGGTAGAGCGACGGCTTCGCGGCTACCGGGGGCATACGCTGAATCAGGTTGTGCAGGCCCGGCCAAGGGAAGGCGATGGTGGCGTGCGCCAGAAGGATCTGTACCGGCTTGAATCCCCACAACAGCACGAAAACCACGAGCAACGCGTAGGGGGACCAGGCCTTGACCATGGCTTGCCGATGCACGTCGCTTGGAATTCTCTTGCGTCCGGAAAATCGCTCCATGGCGACCAGCGCGGTAATGGCCGCCAGCGACGAAAGAATATCGGTGAGCTCGGGGCCAATGAAGTTCGAAACCAGAAACTGCGTGGCGGCGAAAGCCGCGCCGCATCCCAAAGCCGCTCCCCATACGCCCTCGAGGCCGCGCCACCCACTCATCACCACCACCAGGTATGCCGGCAGGATCAGCGATACTGGGGCGCAGATCCGGCCAACGTCCTGCGAGAGCCGGGCGAGGGGCAACCCGGTGACGGTGGCGAGCGTGGTGAGGGGGATGCCGATGGAGCCGAACGCCACGGGAGCTGTATTGGCCAGCAGGCAGATTCCCGCGGCGTAGAAAGGTTCAAAGCCCAGCGACACCAGCATGGAAGCCGCGATGGCCACCGGCGCTCCGAAACCCGCCGCGCCTTCCATGAAAGCTCCGAACGCGAAAGCCACCATCAGCGCCTGCATCCGGCGATCGGTGGTGAGCGCGCCCAGGGAACGCTTCAGGGTTTCGAACTGGCCCGTTTCGATGGTCAGATTGAAAAGCAGGATGGCGGTAAAAACAATCCAGCCGATGGGGAAAAGCCCGAACGAAGCGCCATAAGCCAGCGATGAAACGGCCAGAGATAGCGGCATCCGGTAAAAGAAAATCGCGACGAGAAAAGCGGTGGAGAGTCCGCAAAGCGCGGCCAGCCAGGCAGGCTTGCGCAGAATGCCAAGCAGCGCGAGAAGCACCAGGATGGGGAGCGCAGCCATGGCCGCCGACGCCGCGATGCCGGCGGGCGCGTATTGATGCGGCCAGATCATAACCGGCTAGAGCTTCTCGAAAGCTTCTTTCAGACGGGAAACAAAGTCCTGGCGATGCGCGTCGTCGGTGTAACTCCGGCGCGGCCAGAAGAAGCCCTTCAGCCCGTCGCCCTTGCGGCGGGGAATCACGTGGACGTGGAGGTGCGGCACAGTCTGGCTGATTTTGTTATTCACGGCCATGAATGAACCTTCCGCGCCCAGCGCGGCGACCACGGCCTGGGTTGCGCGCCGGGCCTGCAGGAACACCGGCGCCAGTAAGTTGTCCGGAAGATCCGCGAGGGTTTCAAAGTGCCTTCGCGGCACAATCAGCAAGTGTCCTGGGAATACAGGACTCGCGTCCAAAAAGGTTACTGTGTCTTCGTCTTCCTCGACGACGTCGGCCTTGATATCGCCATTGGCGATTTTGCAGAAGATGCAGTCGGATTTCATGACTTTACGAAACGAGTACCTGGTCGGCCAGTTCTTCCAGCCGGTCCACTAGTATATCGGGCGGCCACTTGGCGAACGTCTCGGGCTGGAAGCCATACGTGACGCCGCAGGAGCGGACGCCGGCATTGTGAGCCGTCTCGATATCGACGCCGCTATCGCCCACCATAATCGTCTGCTGGCGGGCGACGCGCGCTTCGCCCACCAGCGCGTCAATTCCAATGGGATGCGGTTTCTTGAACTCGAAGCTATTGCCGCCATAGACCTGAAAGAAATGGCCTGCGAGCCCCAGTTCCTCCACAATCGCCCGGCTGATCCTGACGGGCTTATTGGTGAGCACAGCCATGGGAACGTGCGCGGCCAGAAGCCGATCGAGCGCTTCGCGCACGCCGGGATAGAGAACGGTGTAATCCAGTTTGTGCTCGCTGTAATAGCCCACAAAGAACGATAAAGCCTTCTCCGCGTTTTCGGGGGTGTTCAGATCACCCAGCGCCCGCTGGATCAAAACCGCCGCGCCGTTGCCGACGTATTTGTACACGGTCTCATGCTCCAGCGGGGGAAGGCTCATGAATGCCCGGGCCGCATTCACGGCGTGAGCGAGGTCGAGACGCGAATCGATCAGGGTGCCATCAAGGTCAAAAATCAGTAACGGCATTATCGCAGGGAATTGAAGCGGTTGGCGCGCGGGGAGTGTCCGTTGGCGGAGGCAGGGGGCTTGCGGCGCGGACGAGCGCCTTCCAGTTCATACTCCACCATCTTGCGCTGCAGAGTGTTCCGGTGAATGCCGAGATCTTTGCTGGCGGCGGATTGGTTTCCGGCGTTTCTGTTGAGCGAGCGCGCAATCATCGAACGCTCCAGCATTTCGACGGCCTCCTCAAGGAAGAAGCCCTTATCGACGAAATGCTGCACCAACTCATCAAATTTCTCCCGCATTCACTCCTGCCAACTAATCCTTCCGCGGTTGCAAGGAACCGCTCTTTTGATCCCACTGCTGTTTGACCTGGTCGTAGCGCTTCTGGAACTCGGTCTTCAGGTCATGCGGCGCGATCGCAGTAAGTACGTGGGAAGCTTCCATTACATAAGGCGCCAAACGGGACTGGACAACCGCCGACGGGGGCGAAGCGGCGCTGGAGCCAGGCGCGAAGGCGACCATGATGGTCACCAGCGCGAGCGAGAACAGCAGCCCCCGGACAATTCCAAACGCCGCTCCCAAAGACCGATCCACCCACGAGAGCCCCGTCTTTTTCAGGAAGCGGCTGACCACCCAGCCCAGCAGGGCGCCGGCGCTCAGCACGGCCAGGAAAACCGCTCCAAAGCCGAGGAACTTGGCGATCTCCGGAGAACTTACGTACGGCTCGAAATAGAGGCTGGCCGACCCATAAAACCACAAGCCCAGAATGAGTCCAAAAACAGACGCCGCAAGGCCGATCACCTCACGCGAGAATCCTTTGCGGACGGCGCTGAGAACCGATAGCGCCATAACGATCAAAATCACAATATCGAGCCAGCTTGTGTTCATAGTTGTTTTCCTGTGAGGGCATGATAGGCCTCAAGGTACTTGACGCTGGTTTTATCGATAATGTTCGGAGGCAGTTGGGGCGCCGGCGGCTGCTTGTTCCAGGAGAGCGTTTCGAGGTAATCCCGCACGAACTGTTTATCGTACGACAATTGGGGTCCGCCGGGGTTCCAGGTTGCCGCGGGCCAGAAACGCGATGAATCCGGCGTGAGCACTTCGTCACAAAGAGAAAGTTCACCGTCGATGAAGCCGAATTCGAACTTGGTGTCCGCCAGGATAACGCCGCGCGTGCTTGCGTAGGCGGCGGCCTTTCCGTAGATCTGGAGGGTGAGACTCCGCAGGCGCTGGGCGAGATCTTGTCCGGTCACTTCAACCATCCGCGAGAAGGAGATATTTTCATCGTGGCCGGAGGTCGCTTTGTGCGCGGGGGTAAAGATGGGCTCAGGCAGCTGATCCCCATCGCGTAGCCCGACGGGCAGCGGGATGCCGCAAACGGTTCCCGACGCCCGATATTCCTTCCAGCCGGAGCCGGCGAGGTAGCCGCGCGCCACGCACTCGATGGGCGTCATCACCGCGGTTCTGACCAGCATGGACCGGCCGGCAATTTGCGGCGCGTAGCGCTGTAGGGAGGCGGGATAACTGTTGACGTCCGCGGAGACGAAGTGAGACGGCGTAGTACTTTTGAGGAAATCGAACCAGAAAACGGACAACTGCGTGAGTACTTCGCCCTTGCGCGGAATGGGGTCGGGCAGGATGCAATCGAAGGCCGAGATTCGATCGGTGGCGACGATGAGCAGATGCCGGTCGTCCACGCGATAGACATCGCGCACCTTGCCGGACGCGATGAGGTCCAGGGTGGGAAGAGCAGATTTGTGCAGAGTTCGTTGATCTTCGGACGTCAATGGGCCTTCTAGAGAATGACGGGGGAGTCACTCAATAATAACCCAAAGTTCTTCACTTCGTATTTAGTTTTCGCTCGATTTCGGCGACCCGCTGATCCATCGCGATCCAGCGCTCTTCGGAGTTCTCGGAGAATGAAGAATACCTCGCCATGGATCGGGCGCCAGACTGCAGCAATCCGGCGTGCAACTTGATGCGGGCGTCGAGGGATTCGTACCGGTTGTTCATCTTCCCGAAGCGTGAACTCATCTCGTCGAGCATGAACTGCGACCAGCGCGTGAAGGATTCGTCAAGCTTCTTGTCGATGCGCGCTTCGATTCGCTCATCCAGCGCAGCGAGGATGGTCTCTGTTTTGGCGACTCGCCCAGTCAGCACGTCAACATTTCCGGCCAGCGCGTCAACTCGCCCAGTGAGCACGTCAACGTGTCCTGCCAGCACGTCGATGCGTCCTGTGAGGCGCCCTTCCATCGCGCCCAGAAAGGTTCTTAGCTCGTCGTCCATCGCCGGCTCCTACCGATATTGTTTCACACGCTTGCCCCTACCGACGGACGAACCTCGGGGCCCGCCAGCTTGCTGTGCGAGATTCCGTAGGAGAAGTAGACGATGAACCCGATCAGCATCCAGGCGAGCGCGGTCAGTTGCGTTTGGCGGTCGAGTGAAATGATCATGCCGCTGCACACGAGCACTCCCAGAATTGGGACCAGCGGCACGAGCGGCGTTCTGAAGGGCCGCGCCAGACCCGGTTGCGCGTGGCGCAGAATCCAGATTCCGATGCACACCAGAACGAACGCGAACAGGGTGCCGATACTGGTCAGGTCTCCCGCCAGGGAGCCGGGAATGAAGGCCGCGAAAGCGCCCACGAAGAAGAACAGCACGATGTTGCACTTGTACGGAGTCCGGAACTTGGGATGAACGTCGGAGAACAGCTTGGGCAACAATCCGTCGTTGGCCATGGAGAAGAAAACGCGGCTCTGTCCCATCAGCATCACCAGGATGACGGACGAGAATCCGAACAGAATGGCTACCGTGATGGCTGTCGCGAGCCATCCATAGCCAGGCATATAGTGTTGCACGGCGTAAGCAACGGACGCTTCCTTGCCGGCGATGGCGAATTCCTTCCAGTTGCAGACGCCGGTGAGCACGTAGCTGAAGAGCACGTAGAGCACGGTACAGATGGCCAGCGATCCCATGATGCCCATGGGCATGTCGCGGCTGGGGTTCTTGGCCTCCTGCGCCGCGGTGGAGACGGCATCGAACCCGATGAAGGCGAAGAATACGATTCCCGCGCCGCCCATCACGCCGCCCCAGCCGTGCTGGTTCCAACTCTCATGGCCGGCAACGCCCGCCGGAATCAGGTAGGGATGGTGATTGACAGGATTCAGGAACTGCCAGCCGATGGCGATGAAGACCACCACGATGGTGAGCTTCACCACCACGATAATCGAATTCACCGTAGCCGATTCCTCCATGCCTTTGATGAGAAGAAGGGTGAGGACCAGCAGGATGAGGAGCGCGGGAAGGTTGATCAGCCCGTGCACTCCGGTGGTAGAGACTTCAAATGGGGAATGGCACCATTCAAAGGGAATTCGCCCGCCCACGAGATTGTTCAGATACTCGCTCCATGCAATGGCAACAGTGGCCGCTCCCAGGGCGTATTCCAGCACCAGCGCCCAACCGATCACCCATGCCGTAAACTCGCCCATGGTGGTGTACGCGTAGGTGTACGCGCTGCCGGCAATGGGGATCATGGCGGCGAACTCCGCGTAGCAGAGTCCAGCGAACGCGCAGCCGATGGCGGCGATGACGAAGGAAAGGGTGACCGCCGGTCCGGCGTCCTGCGAGGAAGCCGCCGCCGTGCGGACAAAAAGACCGGCGCCGATGATGGCGCCCACGCCCAGCGCCATCAGGCTGCGGGCCGTCAAGGTTCTCTTCAGGCCGCTGTGGCTGGCCTGATCCAGTAATGATGCCAGTGACTTTGTTCGAGTAAGGCTGTTCATACGCGGTTTATGCACCCACCATGGGATTATTTTCCTTCTTACGCCAGAGATAGTAAACGGGAACACCGAGCAGGACGATGATCAGACCTGGAATCGCGTAGCGCGGTTTATAGAACAGTAACAGAATATCGACCACGCTTGCACAAAGAATGTATAGCGCCGGCAAGACGGGGTAGCCGAGGGCCTTGTAAGGGCGCTCCATATTCGGCCGGGTGCGGCGCAAAACAAAGATGCCGGCGGTGGTCAGAATATAGAACAAAAGCACGGCGAAGATCACGTAGTCCAGCAGATCGCTGTATTCTCCGCTGAGGGTGAGCAGGATGGTCCAGAGGCATTGGATCACCAGTGCGAACACGGGCGTATGCCGCGTGGGATGGAGGGTCGCGGCGCGCTGGAAGAACAGGCCATCGCACGCCATGGTGTAGTAGACGCGCGCTCCGGATAAGATCAACCCGTTGATGCAGCCGAAGGTGGAGATCATGATGGCGCCGGCAATCAGGTAGACGGCGCCGGAGCCCATGACAGCGCCCGCGACGGCGGTGGCCACTCGGTCTTGCGGAGCGGTCTGGATCTGCGCCAGCGGGAGCACGCTGAGGTAAACGAAATTACAGGCAATGTAGAGCAGGGAAACGATGCCCACCCCCACCGCCAGAGAGATGGGCAGGTTGCGACGCGGGTTGCGGATCTCGCCCGCCGTGAAGGTGACATTGTTCCAGGCGTCGGAGGAAAACAGAGACCCCACCATGGCGACTCCCACGAGCTTGATGGTGTTGAAATCGAAAGAGCTGTTCCGCCAGAAGTCCGTGAAATTGGCGGCAATGGCCTGGTGATTGCGCCCGGCGAAGAAGCCGATGAGGATCAGCGCGGCCAGGGCGGCCGCTTTGGCAAACGTAAAGATGTTCTGGACGATTGCGCCTTCCCGGAGGCCTCTGGTGTTCAACCAGGTGAGAACCAGCACGGCGCAAATGGCGAGGAGTTGCTGCGTGGTGACTCCGATGCGGCCCGCGCCCACGAGATAATTGCCGGCCGACACCGGTGGAAAAAATACGCCTGCGAATTTGGCGAAGGCCACGGCGACCGCGGCGATGGTTCCAGTCTGGATGACCAGAAACATCGTCCAGCCGAAAAGGAAGCCGCTCAACGGGCCGAACGCTTCGCGCAGATAGACGTATTGACCGCCTGCGTGGGGCATGGCCGCGGCCAGTTCGCCGTAGCTGAGCGCGGCGGCCATGGTCATAAAGGCGGTGACCACCCAGGCCATGATCAGCAGTCCGGGCGAGCCGGTCTGGCGCGCGATGTCGGCAGAGACGATGAAGATGCCCGAGCCGATCATCGACCCAATCACCAGCGTGGTGGCGTCCAACAGGCCGAGGCCTTTGACGAGGCCCGAGGGGGCGCTTATTGTCTGGTCAGCCGTTGCCATTTTTCCATCCGTTCCTGGAGCGAAGATTCGTTGAGGGTTTCGGGGAGCAGACCAGCAATCACGGCGACTGAATCGGCTCCGGCTTGAAAGACCTGTTGTGCGTTCCACAGGGTGATGCCGCCGATCGCGACCAGTGGTTTCCCCGTCAGCGCACGCGCGGCGCGGAGGGCTTCGATCCCCACCAGAGGATCGGGCTGGTCTTTGCTTTGCGTGGCGAAGACGGGGCCGAACGCCAGGTAATCCACCGGTTCGTTGTCGGCGGCTCGTAACTGGCCGGCGTTGTGGGTGGAGCAGCCGAGCGCGCGTTGTTCGCCGATGACGCGACGGCAGTCGCAGGGCGCGAGGTCGTCTTGCCCGACGTGGAGGCCGGCTCCCAGAAGCGCGGCCATGTCGGCGCGGTCGTTAATGATGAGAGGGATTCCGGCGCCGTCGCATTGTCCCTTTACGGTCTCGGCCTGGTTGACGTCGGCGCGGGTCCATGAACTCTTGTGGCGGATCTGGATGATTTCGGCGCCCGCCGCTAGCCACGCCCGCGAGACCACGGCCCAGTCTTCGATGCCACGGCGCTGGAGCACCGCGGTATCCAGGATGGGGTAGAGACGCGGGATTTTCATTGAAGCGTCATCATAGCTTACCAGTACCTGACCACCTACCGCGGCGACAGCCGGAAACCTGTGGGACACTGTGAACGCACAGCGCGCGTGCTTGCCAAGTTGCTATTCTGGGTCGTGGAAAAGGAAATCGGAACTTCGGTAAACGAGGGCGAACTTGGCGGTCCTCGCTCTTTCGAAGAACTGGCCCGTCAGCAAGGGGTCTCACCCATCCACCACTTCGATTCTTTGTTGGGAAAGCCATTCCCAGGCGACGAGTCTGTGGATGAGTTCCAGCAGATGCTACGCGAGTGGCGTCGCGACGGAACGTTTCCGGAACGGCTTTTATGACCCTCGCCGAACTGGAGCGGTGGTCGCTCGAGCGGGCGTGGGTAGCGGCGAGCGCGCTCTACTACCAAGTTCCCGTCATCACGAACAACGGGCGAGACTACTCGATGGTAGACGGTTTCGTGCTGATTTAGTTCACTCTTGTCTCACCAATCCACCGTCGTGCCCGGTTCGAGCGTCAAGACGTGCGCGTCGAGCGGCCTCACCAGATCTTGAAGAACCTTCGGGTCACCCGTCAAAGCGGGGAACGTCCCGAAGTGCATCGGAATCACTTTCTTCACGCCGAGCAATTCACAAGCCTTGGCGGCCTCTTGCGGACCCATCGTGTACAGGTTGCCGATCGGCAGAATCGCAAGATCGGGACGGTAAAGCTCCTGGATGAGCTGCATGTCGGTGAACACGTTCGTATCGCCCGAGAAGTAGATCGAGCGGCCGTCGGCGAAACGCAGGATGAAGCCCGCGGCTTCTCCGCCGTAGATGATTTTGCCGTCGTCCAGAATGCCGCAGCTGTGGACGGCATGCGTCATCGTGACCTGGATTTTGTCATCGCCTTCAAAGAACGTTTGCGTGCCGCCCTTATTCATCGGGCTGGTGTTCTCGACGCCTTTCGATTCCAGCCAGTGGCAAAGTTCGTAGATGGCGGCGATGGATGGTTTGAATTTCTTTGCGAGTGGCACGGCGTCGTGAATATGATCGAAGTGACCGTGCGAGACGATGATCAGGTCCAGGTCACCGATTTCGTGGCCGGTGGGATATTTTGGGTTGCCTTCGGTCCAGGGGTCGGCGATCAGGCGCTTGCCTGAACCCCATACGAATTCGAATGTGCCGTGACCTAACCAGGTGATTTGCATGCGCTTTTATTTTATTAAACGGCGGCCGGGGAAGCCGCGTTAAATCAGGACGATGCCCTCGGCAATCGCCGCGGCTCTGACGGGTGCGTCCGAAGTGGCGAGGGCAAGGTTTGCCCCCTTCGCTAGATTCAGGTATGCGACATCGTAAGCGGCGAGGTTGCAGGTATTTCATGGATCTGCCGCTCGGTGATCCTTCTGCGCCTGCTGTAGGAAACGAAGAATCCCTGGCTATACGGAGCGCGCTCGCTGGGATCCCCTGGAAAGCACCGCGAAACTGCAACGGACGCGTTCAAGGACAAACGCTCCCATCAAAAACGGTGCTCTTCACGAAGCATCTCGCGTGAAATAGATTCGCCGAGCGAATGCCGATGCCTCTCGCCGAATTCGAGCATGCGTCGAACAGCCTCTTCCCGAGGCGTTGGCTCCGGGACGGTATTTTTCTGGGCGGGCGGCAAGGCGGCCTGTTCGACAATGTTTTGAAGGTACTCCACTATCGCCATGCCCCTGGCTCGCGCTTTGGCGGGGATACCTTCTACGATTTCTGGCGTGAATGTGAGGGTAACGGGTCACGGCGACTCTCGTTGCGGTTCGGGAAGAGGGGTTGAGCATAGACTGAAGTGCCACCAAGACGGCAGTTGCCTAGCGAGTGGCGGGGAACGCTACGGAGGCGTTGGTGGGGACGTGCGCGGTGATTCCAAAACTGAGGCCATCGCCAAACCTGGCCAGGTTGGGAATGGTGACCGGCAGCCGCCCATGAATGGCCACTTCGCCATAGAGCGCCTGAATCGCAGCCACCTCCGAAGGCGGCACGGTGCTGAAAGTGGTGAGGTAACCCGCCACCGCGGGGAAACTCCGGAGGAGATACGGATTGCCCAGCGACATCAACATCACCGGTTTACCCGAAGCAATCAACTGCGCCATGAGCGCCGGGTAGCTCCCGTTGAGCGAAATATTTCCCCTGTATCCGGCCACGGAGACGAAGGCCGCCACATACCAGGCATCGCAGTTGCCGGCTTGCGACACGGCGCGG
>Ga0182030_10010617_pt1 | contig 18670 bp, 21 predicted proteins | sample 812S3MmetaG_FD_121299 | JGI IMG/M metagenome (GOLD analysis project Ga0182030, IMG submission 121299) | Permafrost microbial communities from Stordalen Mire, Sweden - 812S3M metaG (Illumina Assembly) | ecosystem: Environmental > Terrestrial > Soil > Wetlands > Permafrost | place: Sweden...
AACCAGGCCAAGCCGACCCCTCGATCGGCTTATTCACACCGCCGAGAGGCTGACCCGCCTCGACACGAAAAGCCTTGTCGGACAGCGATTAGCCGCTCTTACGGCGGAACTCCCGACGGTTCCCCGCGGCGCCATGCGCCCGTGACTGCTTGCCGCCACCGTCTCTGTGCTCGGAGCCGCCCGACGACTTGGCCGTCTTACGTTCCAGAGCCTCGCGAAATTTACGCTTGGTCTCGTCGTCTTGCTCGGAGTTCGATTCAGCCATACCGGCAGCCTAGCCTTGCTACCGCTTACCCGGGGGCATGCCGTACACATGCGAGATCGGCAGCGTCAGCAGCACCCGGCGATCGGTGACCATCGCCTGTCGGTACTCGTCCCAGTCCGGATGCTCGCCAGCGATGTTGCGATACAAGGCAATCAGCGCCTCGACGGTGTCGTCGTCGGGAGCGGCCGCCGGGGGCGTCAATTCCGCGATACCCTCGGCGACCGCATACGACCATCCGTCGTCGGAGTCGACCAGGATCGACGCCCGCGGGTCGCGTCGCAGGTTGCGGGTCTTGGCGCGCGGCTCGGTGATCGATACCCGCACCACGACCTCACGCGGGTCGAAGTGATAACTCACGTTCGACAGTTGGGGCCGCCCGTCACCTTTGATGGTGGCCAGCACCCCCAGTGAATTCCCACTGATCAGTGCCAACAGCTTGTCGTCGAAGACTTGGCGTCCCATGCAGAAAGCGTACGTCGTGGTGAAATCGGAGCATGACCACGTACGCGGCCTTCCTGCGCGGTGTAAATGTCGGCGGCGTCAACCTCAAGATGGCCGAGGTGGCGGCGACGTTGACCGATGCGGGGTTCGCCGACGTGCGCACCATCCTGGCCAGTGGGAATGTGCTACTGGAATCGGCCTCGGGGGTGGCCGCGGTGCGCAAGAAGGCCGAAGCGGCGTTGCGGAAAAACTTCGGCTATGACGCCTGGGTGCTCGCCTACGACATCGCTACGGTGCGCGCCATCGACGAGGCCTATCCATTCGAGCGCGAGGTCGAGGGGTACCAGTCCTATGTCACGTTCGTCGCCGACGCCGCGTTGCTCGACGAGCTTGCCGCGCTGGGCGAGAACGCAGGCGCCGACGAGAAGATCAGCCGCGGTGACGGCGTCGTCTACTGGCAGGTGCCCAAGGGCAGCACCCTGGACGGCACCATCGGCAAGACGATGGGCAAGCCGCGCTACAAGTCGTCAACCACTACCCGCAACCTACGCACACTGGCCAAAGTTTTGGGGTGATGCCCGAGGCTAAAGGTAGGTAAGGTTTGCGTCGATGACCTCTGCCCACGAGCCCGCAAAAAAGAAGGTCTCGCTGCACGGCGTTTCCGAAACCGCGCTGCTGACGCTGAATGCGCGGGCTGAGGAGGCGCGCCGCCCGGATCCCCTCATTAACGATCCGGTGGCGATAGCACTGGTCGACGCGATTCACTACGACTTCGCGAAGTTCGGCCGGCCCCGCCAGGACATCGCATTGCGCGCACGGCTTTTCGACGCCCAGGCGCTTTCCTATCTGGCTCAACACCCGACGGCCACCGTGGTAGCACTGGCCGAGGGCCTGCAGACCAGCCTATGGCGATTGGATGCAGCCCTACCTGACGGCAAATTCCGTTGGCTAACAGTTGATCTACCAGAAATCGTCGAGGTTCGCAGAAGGCTGCTGCCCGCCTCGCCGCGGGTGTCGGTCTGCGCCCAGTCGGCATTGGAATACACCTGGATGGATTCGGTGGACCCTTCCGACGGCGTCTTCATCACCGCCGAGGGGCTGCTGATGTATTTACAACCCGAGCAGGCGCTGGGGCTGATTGCCCAGTGCGCCAAGAGATTTCCCGGCGGGTGGATGATCTTTGACCTGCCTCCGGCCTGGTTCGCCAGGGTGAGCAGGCGCGGCTTGCGAACTTCGCGGCGTTACACGGGGCCGCCACTGCCGTTCAGCCTGTCGGTTGCGCAAGCGGCTGACCTGGTGAACACGGTGCCGGGTATCCGCGCGGTCCACGATTTGCGGCTGCCGCCGGGACGCGGCCAGTTGTTCAACGCCGTGGTGTCGTTCATCTATCGCAACCGCTTTTTCAACCCGCTTCGACCGTGCTTGACCCTGCTGGAATTCGGCTAACGCGCGTCTTATTCGTCCGGCACGTTGGTGAGGTAACGCATCGCGTCGGACTTGGTTAGTCCCAGAGCTCGCGCCACTTGCACGTATTCCTTGGCCGCGGCCGCCATCGCCGCGTCGGTCGGGTCGAAGCGGGAGATGAAAGTGCCGAAGCGCCCTCGTGTTTCGACGATCGCCGCGGACTCCAGTTCACGGTAGGCGCGAGCCACGGTGTTGGCCGCCACGCCCAGCTGACCGGCCAGGTCGCGCACGGTGGGCAGGCGGCTACCGGGCGGAAACGCACCGGCCCGGACTCCGTCGATAACCTGCGATCTGAGTTGGTCGAACAGCGGCTTGCCCGCTTTCGCGTCGACCCGTAGCCAATCCCGCAGCTCCACCCATCCAGTATCACCCAGTCTCCGCCAAGCGAAGACTATCTTTGTGGAATGCGAGTGACGGTACTCAGCGGCGCAGGGATCTCCGCGGAAAGCGGTGTGCCGACATTTCGCGACGACAAGAACGGGTTGTGGGCCCGCTTCGATCCTTACGAGCTGTCCAGCACGCAAGGCTGGCGCGACAACCCCGAACGGGTCTGGGGATGGTATCTGTGGCGCCACTACCTGGTGTCCACCGTCGGACCCAACGACGGTCACCGCGCCCTCGCCGCATGGCAGGACCATGCAGAGGTCACCGTCGTCACCCAGAATGTCGACGATCTCCATGAGCGCGCCGGCAGCGCGTCGGTGCATCACCTACACGGGAGTCTATTCGAATTCCGTTGTGCCAGTTGCAATCTGCCCTACACCGATCCGTTGCCGGAGATGTCCGAACCCGCGCTGGAAGTCGAACCCCCGGTGTGCCCGCGCTGCGGCGGCCTGATCCGGCCCGACATCGTCTGGTTCGGTGAGCAATTACCCCAGGGGCCGTGGCAAAAGGCTGTCGAGGCGACCCAGGCAGCCGATGTGGTGGTGGTGGTGGGAACCTCGGCCATCGTCTACCCGGCGGCCGGTCTGCCCGAGCTTGCGCTGGCCCGCGGGACGGCCGTGATCGAGGTCAATCCCCAGCCCACCCCACTGACCGCAAGCGCCACGCTCAGCATCCGCGAGCCGGCAAGCCAGGCGCTGCCCGGGCTGCTGCAACGGCTGCCCGCCCTACTGAAGTAACGCTAGGGCTAGTGGGCTTACGGGCACGACCCAGCGCCAACTCCGAGACCACCGGCCGGATCGTCCAGAAGGGCAGTGTGCACTCCCGCCGCGAGGTGTCCACCTCGAACCCGGCATCGACGATCGAGCGCTCGGTGTCGCGATGGGTGTGGCAGTTACCGAGAAACTTCGGCCACACCGTCGCGTCGGCAAACCGCTGCAACCGGCCCCGGGCGCCCGCGCTGGCCACATGCTCGAGATAGCGCAGTTGCCCGCCCGGTCGCAACAGTGACACGAGGTGCCGCAGCACGCCTTCGGGGTCGCGCACCGAGCACAACACCATCGAGCACACCACTGCGTCAAACTGCTCGCCGCCGCCGAACTCCTCGACCGTTTGGCCGATCACCTGGACCGGAACCGGCGCAGTGGCAGCGGCGGTCCGGGCGCGCTCGGCCATATGCGCTTCTGGTTCGATGGCAACCACCTGCTCGACCGACTCGGGGTACAGAGCAAAGTTAGTTCCGATGCCCGCTCCGACTTCCAGCACCCGGCTGGACAGGCCGGCCAGATTCTCCCGGCGTAGGGCGCGCACCGCCCGGGATTCATGATTGACGGCGACGGGCCAAACGCGGGCAAAGAATGGATGGTCGACCGTGGTCCCCGCGGCCTGCCTCATACCCGAAACTCCTCCAAAGGTTTATGCCCCACCCGGGCCCCTGCCCGAGATTTGCGTTTCGGACCCAACAAGCCGGTCACCACGCGCCCACGCAAAGCGGAAGACCACACCTTATCGAGATCAAGCAACATCAGGTGCAGGTTTGGTCGAATAACGTCGGCCACACCGTCCGCAGGGGCCGGCGACAACCACCGACCGCGGCGCTAACCGATATTGGTTACCGACTCGTCGACCGCTCTCCCTTTGCGCTGCACCGAGATGTCGACTGGGAGATCGGGTTCGCTCGGTTGCGCCGCTCCCTCGCTGATGCCGAACCGTTCGTGCACCCACACCAGCGGCTTGGGCGCCCACCAATTCCAGCGGCCCATCACATGCATGAATGCCGGAACCACCACCATCCGTACCAGGGTGGCATCCGCAAGCACGGCAAGTGTGAGTCCGAGACCAAACATCCGCATGAACGACACGTGCGCGGCAATCAGGGCGGCGAACGACATCGACATCACCAACGCCGCCGCGGTGATGACCCGGCCGGTACGGGCCACTCCGAGCGCCACGCTTTCGTCGTTGGCGGCGTGCGCCTGGGCAGGGGTCGTGGTCGCCGGTCGCGCGGCCCCGGAAGCCAGCCAGTACTCGCGGATCCTCACGATCAGGAACACCTCGTAATCCATGGACAGGCCGAACGCGATACAGAACAGCAGCACCGGCATGTTCGCCACCAGCGTGCCGCTTGGCGTGGTTCCCAGCGCGCCGAGATGGCCGTCCTGGAAGATCCACACCAGCGACCCGAACGCGGCAGTCAACGACAGGACGTTGCACATCAGCGCCTTCACCGGCAACACCACGCTGCCGGTGAGCAGGAACAGCAACACAAAGGTGATGCCGGCCATCAGGCCCAGCACCAGCGGAAGCCGGTCGGTTACCGCATCGACGCTGTCGCGGTTGACCTGCGAGACACCGCCCATCTCAACGGTCCGGCCGGCGGGCCCGGCCACCTGGTGCAACCGGTTGAGCTGGGTGCCGGAGGCTTGCGAAAACAGCGGAGCAGCACTGCTGACCGTCACGAAGGCGCTGCCATCGGCCAACCCGGTGGCCGCCGCCGGTGGTCCCACCCGGTTGCCTCCCACGAACGTCCCACTGGGCGCCGATACCGCCGACACGTCGGAGACCCGCGACAAGTCGGCCGCGTACTGATCAAGATCCGCGAGGCTCAGGCCGCGAGCATCGGGGATGACGATCGGCACCGACGTCGCAAAGTCATGCTCGAAATTGGTGCGCAGCTGGTCACCGACTTGATGCGAGGACGTCGAACTCGGCAACACGCGGTCGTCCGGGAACCCCCACTTCACCGAGATGAACGGAAATCCGAGCAGCAACAGCAGCCCGACGACGGCCAGCCCGACCGGCAGCCAGCGGCGCATCACGAACTTGCTCGACCGGTACCAGAACAGCTGCTCGACGGGTTTGTGGACCGGATCAGCGCGGCCCAGCAACCGGCGCACCAGCCGGCGCACGTCCAGCGAGTCAAGCCGCGGACCCAGCAACGCGATAGCTGCCGGGGTCAGCACGATCGACGCGGTCGCGACGAAGGCCACGGTCGCGACACCGGCGTAGGCAAAAGACCTCAGGAAGTACATCGGGAACAGCGCCGTGGCCGACATCGACAACGCCACGGTGACCGCGGAGAAAAGCACGGTGCGGCCGGATGTCGCCATGGTGTGAAGCAGCGCCTGGTGTGGGTCACTGCCCTCGGCCAACTCGTCGCGATAGCGGCTGACGATCAGCAGCGTGTAGTCGATGGCCAGCGCCAAGCCCAAAGCCGTGCTGAGGTTGAGCGCGAAGATCGACACTTCGGTGGTAAACGTGACCAGCCGCAACACCGCCATTGAGCCAACTACGGCCAGTGCGCCAAGAGTCATCGGTAACGCCGCGGCCAGCAGCCCGCCGAATACCCAGATCAGCACCAGGAAGCTCAGCGGGATCGCGATGATCTCCATCAACAACAGGTCTTTTTGATTCTGCGTGTTGATTTGGGCGTATTGCATCGCCGAGCCACCCGCGCGGACGGCTACGTCACCACGATCGTGGACGAATTTGTCGGACAGGGTTTGGGCGTTTTTCTGCGCGTCGTTTTCCCCGCCTTTGAGGTTGACCACGATCAACCCCGACTTGCCGTCCTTACTTGTTAGGTCGCCGGCGGCCTGCGACGGCGCGGTCCACGGCGAGGACACGTTGTACACCAGCGGTGAGCGTTGCAACTGCTCAACGAGATCGGTGCCCACCGTGCGGGCCTGTTCACTGTTGGTGCCCGCGGGCGCCGTCACCAGCAGCAGCAGCTGCTGACCGCTCTGCCCAAACTTGTCGGACAACACCGCGACGGCGCGCGCGGACTCGGAATTGGGATCTTGGAAACCGCCGGGAGCCAGGCTCTTGGCGACGGGGATGCCGAAGATCGCCGCGGCGATGAAGACCAGCACTCCAACCGCCAGGATTCGTCGCGGTGCCGCAATGGCCAGTCGAGCGATCCGTTGCAGCATCGTGTGGGTCCTCCACCGGCGGATATCTGGCTCGCCAGATATCCGCCGGGAACTTATCAGCGGTAACTTACAGGTGTCAAACAACACCCTCCGCAGATACGAGATGGGCGCCCGGATGGTTCAGCCGTTCAGAAAAACGGTTCCGGAGCGAGTCGATCCTGCGTCGAAGCCGGCCAGTTACTGCCCGGTAACGCTACCCGCGAGTAAATTGCCATGATTTTCCGAATCGTGACTCAAAGATTCCTTAATGGTTGCTCGTAGGCTCAGTGTCATGTGGATCGACGACACGAGTGCCGACGTCATCAAGGCCGACTTCGAAGCCCTTTACCACGGCGACATGCTGGTGGAAGGTGAGACCTCGGAGCAGTTCGACGAGTGGCACCACCTGCAGACGGCAAGCTGAACATCATGAGCATGCTTGCGCGGCTTCTTATGGCCGATTCCAATGTCAGTCGATGGTTCCGTCGATCCCATTGATCTTGTTTCCTTAACGAAAGCCCCCGCCATGGCGGGGGCTTTCGTTTTGGTGGATCTGGGTATGACGCTCAGCGCGGCGCCATGCGGATCGCGCCGTCAAGGCGAATGACCTCGCCGTTGAGCATCGGGTTCTCAATGATGTGCACCGCCAGCGCGCCGTACTCGTCCGGGTCGCCCAGCCGGGCCGGGTGGGGCACCTGCTTGCCCAGCGACTTCTGCGCCTCCTCGGGCAGCGAGCCCAGCAGCGGGGTCTTGAACAACCCCGGCGCGATGGTCACCACGCGGATGAGCTCGCGCGACAGGTCGCGCGCGATCGGCAGCGTCATGCCGACCACGCCACCCTTGGACGCCGAGTAGGCAGCCTGGCCGATCTGGCCGTCGAACGCGGCGACCGAAGCGGTGTTGATGATGACGCCCCGCTCCTCGCCGACGGGTTCGGTCTTGGCGATGCGCTCGGCGGCCAGCCGCAGCACATTGAAGGTGCCGATCAGGTTGACCCCGACCACCTTCTTGAACGCGTCCAGCGGGAACGGGCCGTCCTTGGACAGCGTCTTGATGGCGTTTCCAATGCCGGCGCAGTTGACGTTGATGCGCAGCGGGCCCAGCGACTCGGCCACGTCGAGCGCGCTGCCGACGCCAGCCTCATCGGTGACATCGGTCTCGACGAAGCGGGCGCGTTCGCCCAGTTCGCGAACGGCGTCTTCGCCCCGCAGATCGATCACCACCACTTGTGCGCCCGCGTCGAGCAGCCGTTTGGTGGTGGCCAGGCCCAGCCCTGACGCGCCTCCGGTGACGACGGCAACGGCGTCCTTGATCTCCATCCGAGTCCTTTCGTGCTGCGATCCTGCCAACCAACCTGTTGGTCGGGACTATACCCAGTCGTTGAGGACTTCCTGGGCGTCGGTCACCGGCAGCGCCGCGCGGGGTGTGTCCGGCGCGGTCCGGGAGAACCGCGGGGCGGCCCGGGGCTGCAGACCGCCGTTGACTTCGTAGAAGGTGTTGCGCTCGGTGATGTGCGGCTCCGTCTGCACCTCGCCGAAGGACAGCACCGGGGTGACGCACGCGTCGGAGTCGGCGAACACCTTGGCCCAGTGGTCCCGGTCGTGGCGGGCGAAGGTGTCGGTGAACACGGCCCGCAGCTCGGGCCAGCGACTGACGTCGTTCTGCGGCGGCAGGTCGGCGGCGTCCAGGCCCAGCCCGGCCAGCATGGCCGCGTAGAACTGCGGCTCGATGGCGCCCACCGCGACGTAGCGCCCGTCGGCGCACTCGTAGGTGTCGTAGTAGGGCGCGCCGCTGTCGAGCATGTTGGTGCCGCGCTCGTCGGACCACATGCCGGAACTGCGCATCTGCCACATCATTTGGATCAGCACGCTGGAGCCATCGACCATCGCGGCGTCGACAACCTGTCCCTTGCCCGAGCTCTGCCGCTCCCACAGTGCGGACAGGATCCCGACCAACAAGAACATCGAGCCACCGCCGAAGTCACCGACCAGGTTCAGCGGCGGCACCGGCCGCTCGCCCGCCCGGCCGATGGCGTGCAGGATCCCGTTCAGCGAGATGTAGTTGATGTCGTGGCCGGCCTGCTGGCTGCGCGGGCCGGTCTGGCCCCAGCCGGTCATCCGGGCATAGATCAACCGGTCGTTGACCTTCGCGCAGTCCTCGGGGCCCAGGCCCAGCCGCTCGGTGACGCCGGGGCGATAGCCCTCGATCAAGACGTCGGCCTTGGCGATGAGGCCCAGCACGAGTTCTCGTCCCTGCTCGGACTTGAGGTCGGCGGCCACGATCCGGCGGTTGCGGCTCATCGCATCCTTGACGACGCCGCCAGTGCCCCCGGGCCGATCGACGCGCACCACGTCGGCACCCAGATCCCCAAGGATCATCGCGGCATGTGGGCCCGGCCCGATGCCAGCGAGCTCGACAACTCGCAATCCGCTAAGAGGTCCGTTCGACGGAGCCGCCATGACCCACCGACCTTTCGTCTGCTCTGACGCCGCTGTAGTTCGCATCTTCGCAGTTGCCCAGGAGGGACGCGCAGCCGGTCGCCTAGGGTGAGCGCATGCCGGAATCCGCAATCGCCACACTCGCTCCCGTCGCAGGCCTCGACGTCAGCTTGTCCGACGGCGTGCTGTCGGTGACCATCGATCGCCCCGACAGCCTGAACTCGCTGACTACTCCGGTGATCACCGGCCTCGCCGACACGATGGAGCGCGCCGCGAGCGATCCCGGTATCAAGGTGGTCCGCCTTGGCGGGGCAGGACGTGGCTTCTGCTCTGGAGCGGGCATCAGCGCCGACGACATGTCCGGCAGCGGCGGGGTCTCGCCGGACGACATCGTGTGCGAGATCAACCGGTTGATCCGGGCGATCACCGCGCTGCCGCATCCGGTCGTGGCCGTCGTCCAGGGACCGGCGGCCGGTGTCGGGGTTTCCCTGGCGCTGGCGTGCGATGTGGTATTGGCTTCTGAGAAAGCATTTTTCATGCTTGCCTTCACCAAGATCGGCCTGATGCCCGACGGGGGCGCCTCAGCATTGGTCGCTGCTGCGGTCGGCCGGATCCGGGCGATGAAAATGGCGCTGCTGCCGGAACGACTGCCCGCCGCCGAGGCCTTGTCCTGGGGCCTGGTCAGCGCGGTCTTTCCGCACGACGACTTTCAGGCCGAGGTGGACAAGGTGATCGCCAGGCTGGTGGCGGGCCCCGTGGTGGCGTTCGCCAAGACCAAGCTCGCGATCAATGCGGCCACGCTCACCGAGGTGGATCCGGCCCTGCAGCGCGAATTCGACGGACAGGCCGTCCTGCTCCGATCCCCCGACTTGCGCGAGGGCACAACGGCGTTCCAGCAGCGGCGCACTCCCAACTTCACCGACCGCTGAACACAGCTGCGGCTCAGGGGCTTACTTCCGCTTAAACCGGGAACCCCTCTGTACGTCAGTTTCGAATAACTGACACAAAAAGGGAGAACTGTGGCGGCTGAACAGGTTCACTGCCTAGTGACCGGAGCGACCGGCTACATCGGCGCTCGGCTGGTGCCGCGATTGCTGGACGAAGGTCACCGAGTGCGCGCGTTGGCCCGCGATCCGGACAAGTTGGCGGACGTGCCATGGCAACAGCAGGTCGAGGTGGCGCGCGGTGACCTGAACGATGTCGACTCGCTGATCGCGGCGTTCGACGGGATCGACGTCGTCTACTACCTGGTCCACTCGATGGGCGCAGCGAAGAATTTCGCTGCCGAGGAGACCCGAGCCGTCCGCAACGTCGTGACGGCCGCTCGCCGCACCGGGGTCCGCCGGGTGGTGTATCTGAGCGGGCTGCATCCGGAAGGCAAACGGCTCTCGCCGCATCTCGAGTCACGGAAGGCGGTGGGCGAGGCCCTCATCGACTCCGGCATCGAGACCGTGGTGCTGCAGGCCGGAGTAGTCGTCGGATCGGGTTCGGCGTCGTTCGAAATGATCCGCCACCTCACCGACAGGTTGCCGGTGATGACCACGCCGAAGTGGGTGCACAACAGAATTCAGCCCATCGCGGTGTACGACGCGCTGTATTACTTGGTCGCTGCGGCGACGGCGCCCGTATCGTCGTCGCGAACCTGGGATATCGGCGGACCCGATGTGTTGGAGTACGGCGACATGATGCAGGTATATGCCGAGGTCGCGGGCCTGCACCGGCGCCATTTGATTGTGCTGCCGTTCTTGACGCCGGCGATTGCCAGCCTGTGGGTTGGAACCGTGACCCCGATTCCGCCAGGTTTGGCGCGGCCGTTGATCGAATCACTGGAATGCGACGCGGTGATGCGCAATGTCGACATCGACGCCGTCATCGAGCAGCCATCGGGCGGGCTGACCGGCTACCGGCGCGCAGTCGAGTTGTCACTAAACCGCGCTTCGCAGGGCCAGCCCGACCCCTCGTGGGCGTCGTTGAAGTCCGAGCCGGCCGCATTGCTGCCCAGCGACCCGGATTGGGCCGGCGAGATCGTCTACTCCGACGTGCACACGGCCGCGACCGTCGCAGCACCCGACGTCGTCTGGAAAGCGGCCGAGAACGCTGCGACCAACAGCAGGCGTTGGCGCGTGACACAGCGCGAACCCGGCACCATGCTGCGGCTGCGCTCCGAGCGCCGCTCACCGGGGAAGGCGTGGTTGGAAATGACGGTCACACCGCAAGACGGCGGCGGGAGTGAGTACACGCAGCGGGCGATCTTTTTGCCGAGCGGCCTGGTGGGGCGTTTGTACTGGTTTTTGCTGCGGCCGCTGCATACCTTCGCACTGTCTGCGCTGGCACGTCAGGTCGTCGGGTCGGCCTGGTAGCTCAGACGCCGAACAACGGGGGCAGTGCGAGCACCATGATCACGCCCCATGCAAAGTGAGTCAGTACCGGGGCCAGCACCCCGCCGCTGGCCCGGCGCTCCAAGGCGCAGACCGCCCCGAGGATGATCGCGGCGAATCCAAGCATTGGGTTCCCGCTGGCCATGCTCACGCACGCGTACAAAACGGTCGAGATCGGCACCGGGCGGAACCGGCCCAGCGCGGTATAAAGCGCGCCACGGAAGAACACTTCCTCGGCCACACCGTTGACCACGGTGATCAGCACCACCAGCCAAAACGCTCCCTGGTGGGCGAATAGCAGGACCCGGGTGATGAAGGCTGAAACGGCCGGAATCTCCCTGGCGATGAGACCGCCCAGCACAAAGCAACCGCCGATTAGCAGACCGATGGCCGTCCCGGAAATGACCGGACGCTGGTTGCGGCCGCGCCACTTGATGCCACCCAGGTGCAGTGGCCCGGAAACGAACGCGCCCACCATCCACACCGCCGCCAGTGCCAGTGTCAGCCAATAGAAGCTCGACTCGCCCGGCGTACGCCGCAGCGAAAGCCCAAGCACCACTGCGCCGATCACCAGCGTGACGCCAACGACGACGCGCCGGCGCAGCACAACCGCGGGCGATTCATGGTGTGGCACAGCGACATTGGTGATCGCACGCCGCAGCTCGGAGAACACGCTGACACGGTAGGGAGCGACGCTCTGACTCATGCCTGCAGCACCTTCGCGGTCAACGCGACCAGGATGTTGAGTCCGGTTTGCGCCGTGCCGCCGAGCGTTCGGGCGAACCGCCGCACCCGCAACGCGTCACCGCCCGCCCACTCCGGATCGGTGTCGGCGAGGTCATGCGGATCAGCCAACGCATTGACCGGCCGGGCCCGGTTCGACCGACCCGCCAATGCCAGCGCAATGGCCTCCTGCGCGCCGAGCAGCCCGCCGGGCGGATCGGGCACCCGATCGCGCAGGCCGCTGACCGAGGCCACCATCGGGTGATCCAGCGAATCGACCAGATCTCCGGCCAGCCCAAAGGGCACCGGCAACATGTATGCCAGCACCCGCGCGGTCACCGCGGTGTGGAAACCGGGCACCCGGAAAATGACCTGCCGCTTGCCCGCGACGCGCGCATACGTTCTGAGCAGCCCTCGGTACGACGTGGTGTCAGGGCCATGGATGTCGTAGGCGCCCGCGGGCACTTGGGCGGGATCCGCCGCCGCGACCAGGTAGTGCAGCACATCGCGGATGGAGATCGGGTCGATCGGGTTGTCCAGTCGGGGCGGTGTCGGGATGACGGGGAACCGGTCCGCCACGTAACGCAGCATCTCGAACGACGTCGAGCCGGCGCCGATGATGATCGCCGCGCCCAGCCACACCAATTCCGGACCGCCCACGACCGACAGCGCCTGGGCCACCTCGGCGCGGCTGGCCAGATGCTCGGACAGGGTTCGGTCGTTGGGCACGAAACCACCCAGGTAGACGATGCGGCGCACGCCGGTCTCCCCGGCGGCGGTCGCGACAATGGCGGCAGCGGCGTTGTCGGCGTCGCGGAAATCGCGCTGACCGATGGCGTGGACCAGGTAATACACCACGTCGACCGGTCCGCCCGCGGCCTCGGCGGCAGCCGCGAAAGCGTCCCGCGTCGACTCGGGATCGGCTGCGTCCAGACGCACCGGTACAACCTGGTCGAACCAGCCGAAGCGCTTGAGCCGCTCCGGGTTTCGGCTCGCCGCGATCACTTGGTGCTGGTCGGCCAGCAGGGCCGTAACCAGCCGCGATCCCACGTAGCCGGTAGCGCCGGTGACCAAAATTCGCATACCTCGACCCTAGCCCGGCCTCGACTGGTACCCGCTGCACGCAGCGGTGACCAGTGGTCAGCGTCACAACTTCCCAGCCCGAACCAATCAACCTACGGAACCGTAACCGCGTACGTAAGCACCATCCCAGGGGGCGATTTCCGTGCACGTACATTCCAAAACCACCACAACGACCAATGCTGACCCGTCCATCGCGTCGGTTGCAGTGAAGTTCCCGCCAAACAGGTACACCCAGGACGAAGCGATCGGCGCGCTGACCGACTTCGCCGGCCCGGAATTTCGGCGGTTCGCTCTGAGCAGTGGGGTTGCCTTCCGCAACACCGCGCTCCCGCTGCCGCGATACCGCGAGCTCAGCGGCTTCACCGAGGCAAACGACGCCTACGTCGACATCGCCCTCGACCTCGCTGAGCAGGCGTTTCTCGCAGCACTTGATGAGGCGAAGGTCAAGCCGTCGGAGGTCGACATCGTCTTTTCGACGACGGTGACCGGGCTTGCTGTCCCGACGCTGGAGGCGCGACTGGCCGCGCGGGTCGGGCTGCGTCAGGACGTCAAACGCGTTCCGCTGTTCGGCCTGGGCTGTGTGGCCGGCGCAGCGGGCACGGCACGCATGCACGACTACCTGCGCGCGTTTCCCGACCAGGTGGCGGCGCTGCTGGCAGTCGAACTGTGCTCACTGACCATTCAGCGCAAAGACAACTCGGTGGCCAATCTAGTCGCTACCAGCCTCTTTGGTGATGGCGCCGGCGCCGTTATCGCCAAGGGCGCCAACCGGGTTGGCGACCCTCAGCGTCCCGGTCCGCGGGTGTTGGCCACCCGCAGCCGGATCTACCCCGACACCGAAGAGGTCATGGGATGGCGGATCGGCACCGACGGCTTCCGGATCGTCTTGTCGGCCGACGTCGCGACCGTCACCGAGAAATATCTGGGCGACGATGTTCGCAACTTCCTCGCCGACCATGGGCTGACACCGAAAGACGTGTCCACCTGGGTCTGCCATCCCGGCGGGCCGCGGGTGATCGAGACCGTCGAGGAAGTGTTGGACCTGCCCGACGGGGCGCTTGACCACACCCGAAACTCATTGCGCACCAACGGCAACTTGTCTTCGGTGTCGGTGCTCGACGTGCTTCGGGCCAATTTGGCCGATCCGCCGGCTGCTGGTTCGATGGGGCTCATGGTCGCCATGGGTCCGGCTTTCTGCTCCGAGCTGGTACTACTGGCGTGGTAGCGACCATTAACGAGATAGTGAAGACATGTACTACCTGCTGATCCTCGCGGTCGGGCTCGAACGCGTCGTGGAGCTGGTGCTGTCCAACCGAAACGCCCAGTGGTCTCTTACTCAGGGCGCCAAGGAGTTTGGTCGCCCACACTACGTCGTCATGGTCATCATCCACACCGCCCTGCTGGTCGGCTGCGTCGTCGAGCCGTGGGCACTGCACCGGCCGTTCATTCCCTGGCTGGGCTGGCCGATGCTGGCGGTGGCGGCGCTGAGTCAAGTGCTGCGTTGGTGGTGCATCACGACGCTGGGGCGCCGCTGGAACACCAGGGTCATCGTGTTGCCGCAGGAGCCGTTAGTGCGGGCCGGCCCCTACCGGTGGTTGCATCACCCGAACTATGTTGCAGTGGTGGCCGAAGGGATCGCGTTGCCGCTGATACACACCGCGTGGCTGACCGCCGCCACTTTCACGCTGGCCAACGCGATTCTGCTCAGCGTGCGCATCCGGGTCGAGAACTCGGCACTGGGCTATACATGACGACCTACGACACCGACCTGTTGATCGTCGGTGGCGGCCCGGGAGGACTCGCTACCGCGTTACATGCTCGGCGCCTTGGACTTTCGGTCATCGTGGCCGAGCCACGGGAGGGTCCGATCGACAAGGCCTGTGGCGAGGGCCTGATGCCCGGCGGGCTGTCCGAACTGACCGCGCTCGGGGTGGATCCGGCGGGCATGCCCTTTCGCGGGATCGCGTACGTCAATGAACGTCGCCGGGCCGAGGCATTGTTTCGCGGCGGCGCGGGCCGGGGGGTGCGACGCACCACCTTGCATGCCGCGCTGGCGGCCCGCGCCAAAGAGCAAGACACCGAATGGATCCGGACGCGGGTGACGACCGTCGAGCAAGACGCGCACTCGGTGACGGCTGCCGGTGTCCGCGCCAAGTGGTTGGTGGGCGCCGACGGACTGCACTCGACGGTGCGGCGGGCCGTCGGAATCAAAGCCACCGCAGGAAAACCGCGGCGCTACGGCGTGCGCTGGCATTTCAAGGTGCCAGCGTGGTCGGAGTTCGTCGAGGTGCATTGGTCCCGTTGGGGTGAGGCGTACGTGACGCCGGTGGAACCGGATCTGGTCGGCGTGGCGATTCTGTCTCGCGGCCAGCCCGACCTCGCCTGGTTCCCGTGGCTGGCCCAGCACCTGGGCGGCGCCGGCCGTGGCCCCGCGCGCGGCTGCGGCCCGCTGCGGCAAGTCGTTTCCCGCCGAGTCGCCGGACGGGTGCTGCTGGTGGGCGACGCAGCGGGCTACGAAGACGCGCTGACCGGTGAAGGCATCAGCCTCGCGGTCAAACAAGCCGGTGCGGCGGTCAAAGCCATCGTCGACGATGCACCGGAGTCATATGAGGCGGCGTGGCACCGAGTCACCCGCAATTACCGGCTGCTCACCCGCGCGCTGGTGTTGGCCAGCACGCCCCGCCCAATGCGCCGTGCGATTGTGCCGGCCGGCCAGCTGCTGCCCTCGGCGTTCCGCTTCGGGGTCAATATTTTGGCGTCCTGACGGGCGGTCAGCGCGCCTTCCAGACCGGTTCCCGCTTCTCGGCGAACGCCAACGGGCCTTCCTTGGCGTCCTCGGACCTGATCAAGGTCTGCATCTCGCGCAGGGTGCGATCCCAGCCCGGCTCATCACCGACGATGACGCCGTTGTCGACGCCATAGGCCACGCGCTTGCTGGCCTGCACCGACAGCGGCGCGTTCACGGTGACCCGCGCCGCCAAGGCCAGCGCCGCATCCAGCACCGACCCCTCCTTGACGACCTGGTTGACCAGGCCCCACTCCCGGGCGTCGGAGGCGGTGAGCGGCTCCCCGGTCAACAGGAGTTCCATCGCTACCTTCCGGGGCAGCTGGTTCACGATGCGGAAGACCCCGCCGGCCGCGGCGACCAGACCGCGCTTGACCTCGGGCAGACCGAACTTGGCGAGCTCGTGAGCCACCACCAGATCACTGGCCAGCGCCAGCTCGGTGCCCCCACCCAGTGCGGTGCCATTGACCGCGGCGATGGTCGGCTTGTCGACGAAGTGGCGTACGTAACCGGCGAAGCCCCACTCCGCGTGGTCGGGGTGGTAGATGTTCTCGCGGCGCGAGATCGCTTTGAGATCAGCTCCGGCACAAAACGACTTGTCGCCGGCACCGGTGATCACCACGGCGCGCACTCCCGCGTCGTTTTGCGCTTCTTCCAGCGCCTCCCCCACTCCGATGCTGACCGCGGCGTTGATCGCGTTGCGGGCCTCGGGCCGGTTGATCGTAATGATCAGCACGTTGCCGGAGCGCTCGACGAGCACCGCCGGCGGCGCGGTGGGATCTGTCACAGCAGCTCGACGATGGTCGCGTTGGCCTGGCCGCCACCCTCGCACATCGTCTGCAGGCCGTAGCGAATTCCCTTGTCCCGCATATGGTAAAGCAGCGTGGTCATGATTCGAGCTCCCGAACCACCGAGCGGGTGGCCAAGGGCGATCGCACCGCCGTTGGGGTTGAGCTTCTTCTCGTCGGCGCCGATGTCCTTCAGCCACGCCAGCGGTACCGGCGCGAACGCCTCGTTGACCTCGTAGGTCCCGATGTCGTCAATGCTCAGCCCGGACCGCGCCAAGACCTTCTGGGTCGCCGGGATGGGCGCGGTCAACATGATGACTGGGTCGGCGCCGGCCAGCGTCGCGGTGTGCACCTTGGCAATTGGCTTGAGCCCCAACGACTTGGCCTTCTCGGCCGACATGAACAGAAGCGCGGCCGAACCGTCGGAGATCTGCGACGAGTTGCCGGCATGGATCACGCCGTCTTCCTTGAACGCGGGCTTCAGCGACGCCATCTTCTCCATCGGAGTACCGCGGCGGATGCCTTCGTCTTTCAAGACGACGTTGCCGTCCTGGTCCTTGATGCCGACAATCTGGTCGTCGAATGCACCGGAATCCTGTGCAGCAGCTGCCTTTTCATGTGAGGCCAGCGAGAATTCGTCGAGCGCAACGCGATCGAGTCCCCACTGCTCGGCGATCATCTCCGCGCCCAGGCCCTGGTTGGGGATCTGACCTTCGTAGCGGTCGATGAAGGACTGCGGGTACGGCCGCCCGCCGTTGGCCAGCGATGCCCCCATCGGGGTCCGTGACATCGACTCCACACCGCCAGCGACGACGACGTCGTAGTGCCCGGCGATCACGCCGGCCGCGGCGAAGTGGATGGACTGCTGGCTGGATCCGCACTGGCGGTCGACGGTCACTCCGGGAACGGTTTCCGGCCAGCCGGCGGCCAGCAACGAGGTGCGGGCGATGTCGAGGGCTTGCTCGCCGGCCTGCATGACGCAGCCCCAGATGACGTCGTCGACGATCTCGGGGTCGATGCCGGTCCTGTCGATCAGGCCGTTGAGCACCTGCGCGGACAGGTCGGCCGGGTGCACCCCTGAGAGACCGCCGTTGCGCTTGCCGACCGGTGAGCGTACTGCCTCGACGATGACAGCTTCAGCCATGGTGATGTCTCCTTCGACAATCGGTGAGCCACTGATTCCTGGTGCCTGCGCAGTGATCTTCAGACGATTGTCAACCAACGCGTTGGGCGGCCGTGGAGCGGGGTGGCCTCAGTGCGCATCGGCCGCGTCGAGGGCGAGCAGCATGAGCTTGTCGGCAACCCAGCCCGGCTCGGTGATCATTATGTCGTGGCCGGTGTCCAGGTCCCACAACCGACCGTTGGCCTTCTGCCGCAGATCGACCACGTCACGCCAGCGCATGTACAACGTCGTGCAGAGGTGGGATTGCGGGATCCGGGCCAGCGCGGGCTCGTTGGCCAGTCTCAGTATCTCGGGGGCTACCTCGACAAGCGCCTGCCCGTTGACGGGCGTGGCGGCGTCCAGGTAGACGAGGTGGCCAACCCGGTCAGTCGCCCGGTCAGCGGCTCCGGTGATCACCATGCCGCCATAACTGTGGCCGACCAGGATGACGTCGCGCAGATCCTCGAAATGCAGCAGGTTGACGATGTCGGTGATGTGACAGTCGAGGTCGACGCCGCACCGGAACAAGTGCTCCCGCTCGCCAAGTCCGGTCAAGGACGGGGAGTAAACCTGGTGGCCCGCGGTCCGCAAGAGCCGGGCGACGGGCTGGTAGCACCAGCCGCCGTGGCCGCCGCCGTGCACCAAAACATAGGTAGCCACAGGGGACTCCTACTCTTCGCCACTACTCGGGGGTGAACCGGCCGATCAGTCGTTACCGACCGACCGGTCCGTCCCATCCGTCAGCCAGCGGGATAGGCCACCGACTTGATCTCGGTGTACTGGTCGAAGCCGGCGATGCCGTTCTGGCGACCCACGCCGCTCTCCTTGTATCCACCGAACGGTGTGTCGGC
>Ga0182030_10010618_pt1 | contig 18669 bp, 13 predicted proteins | sample 812S3MmetaG_FD_121299 | JGI IMG/M metagenome (GOLD analysis project Ga0182030, IMG submission 121299) | Permafrost microbial communities from Stordalen Mire, Sweden - 812S3M metaG (Illumina Assembly) | ecosystem: Environmental > Terrestrial > Soil > Wetlands > Permafrost | place: Sweden...
TATATGTCCTCACCGAAGTTTGCTTGATTTCTAAACGCATTTGCCACTTCAAGTTTGCCACTAACAACTTCAGTGCTTGGCTGTTCTGTATGTGCGTAATACTTAGTAATTAGTTCTTTCATAACAACACCGACAGCGTTTTCCCGGGCTGTGGCTTCTGCTCTTAAATTAGCAGCCAAAGAAGTAAGAGCAACAGGGTTGCTAATTTTATATGAGGCTTTGTCGCTGGGGCTTTTTACTGCTAGCTTCAACTCAACCAGTTTGTCTAGAAGCTTATAGGCGTTTGTACGACTTAGTTTCAGCTTAACCGCTGCCTCCGGAGGGCTCAACTCTCCATTCTCAATTAGAAGGGCGTATGCAGAGGCTTGTGTTTTCGATAGGCCGGTTGCAATTAATTTAGTTAGTTCCATGATGAGAGTATATCACAAAATATTCATTATGTGAATAGTATTTTCACATAAATCGTATATTATTAAAAGATATATTAGGTATAATGTCACACGACTATTGACACAATAAGCAAAGTTTGCTATAATCTTATGATTATGACATCACCAGAGTTTAGTGCTGAAAACCCTCGACAATATGCTCGAGAAATATTAAATCAATCTAGCCGAGTAATAAGTGAGGCGGTTGCTATTGTTTCACCAGATAATCCAGGTGTTAGCCCGCTTGATATCTTCCCAGCTCCCAAAGAACGCAGGTCTGACGATGAAGGTATTGAACTTACAGAAGACCAGGAACTGAGGCTGCGAACGTGTGCTGCAGAATTAGGTTTTGGTCGTCAATCTAACAGAAGCATGAGCGAACTCGGTCTATATGGGGGACATGTAATTATAGAGGGTGGTTATGCGCATAAAATGTTAGCTGAAGCTTTACTTGTAGTAGAAGATCAATCAGCTGACCCGGCTTCGATAGTTATTTCAGTAACACCCAATCGACAAATTGATGATGCCGAACGCGAAATTACAGCCAGAGTACTTGGTATCGAAGTAGCTAATGTAGGAAAAACTGAATACGAAGTTGCTAGACAGGTTGCTAACACTATTCCTGGATTTGAAAAAGCAGAGTTCGAAACAGAGTTACCATATAGATATGACATTGATGATGAATTCAAAGTATTTGGTGGGTCAAATGGCCAATTTACTAGTATTGGTAGAGTCGGACATGCTCCTGTTATTCTTCTGAGAGTAGACCGCGAAGATTATATCGACGAAGGGGGTGATCACCAATATCGGAATCAACCAGATGCTGCTGCACTCATAAAAATTGTAGATTCTATTTTAAGAAATAACGGCGATACAATATACCCCATAGCTTTTGTTACAAGTGGTACTTATCAACCTTCGCGTGAAGTTGATGGTGCTAGAGCGGCCCTGTCCGTTAATCGTAAAGTCGGGATTCCAACTTACGGTACCGAATTACTTGCGTTAGTTAAGGGTGAATCAATACCAGCTCCTGGCCCAGTGAATCAATTACCAGGCGAGTTTCATAAAATGGTGCTTCAAGTTCAAAGGTTACAAGAAGTAATCGAAAAATCTTAGGTTTATTCCTTGAGGCTCTGACGCTATATAAACTCCCGACAGTGGGTTAATACTAAATGGGAATAAAACTGTATTGATCTCGTAGCAATAATTGTCTAACACTGCGATAATAAATATTAGCAATATAATTTGAGTAGTTCATGACCGTTAAAACTGATATCGAGAATCAAACAATCGAAGAGTTACTTCATAACCTGCAGGCTTCTGCGGACGGTCTGTCTGATATTGAGGCTAATCACAGGTTAGAGACCTATGGGCCAAATATCCTGAAGAATGAAGCCAAGATTACTGTTTTAAAGTTAATAATCGGTCAATTTAAAAACGCCCTTATATACATGTTAGTCTTGGCGACAATATTATCATTCCTGTTGAGAGATTTTAGTGACGGTTTTATCATTTTATCAATACTTGTCATTAATACTGGGCTTGGTTTTTACCAAGAATATCGATCACAGAATGCCGTGGCGAAATTACAAAAACTAGTAAGTAAGGAGGCTCTGGTTAAAAGAAACGGTACCGAGACTCTTATAGTCGAACATTTAATAGTTCCGGGAGATCTGGTTATTTTACGAGAAGGTGACGTTATACCAGCCGATATTAAATTAATTCACGTCAGTGATTTAAGTGTTAATGAATCACAATTAACCGGTGAATCTGCACCGGTACTGAAGTCTAATAACGGCCCCGACTCAGTAGCTTTTGCTGGTAGTATCGTTGAGCGAGGTGAAGCCGAAGGAATAGTCTATGCTACCGCGAAAAACACCGAGATTGGTAAGATAGCTCATTTATCATCCAGCACCGTCAGAACTACTCAATATGAGAAGTCATTATCAGCATTTAGCTCGTTTCTAGTTAAGGTTACGTTCTTAACGCTATCGATTGTATTTATCTTGAAACTGCTTATCACTCATGACGTTTCTCACATTACGACCCTAAGTCTTTTTATTGTCGCCCTGGCGATTACCGTGGTACCAGAGGCTCTGCCGGTAATTGTTACAGTTACTCTTTCAACCGGAGCTATGCGTTTAACTAAGCGGCACGTTATTGCTAAAACTCTTACAGCCGTAGAAGATCTTGGGAACATTACTCTTCTTTGTAGTGATAAAACTGGTACTTTGACAGAGAATCGTCAAACGGTTAAAAACCTAATAGCAGACGATAAAGAGTTATTCCAAAAGTTAGCCATTGCTAGCCTTGAGTCTCTTGACGAGAAACGGAAGAAATTTCAGTCATCCTTTGATAAGGCCTTCCTCGATTTCGTACCAGCTGATATTCAAAAATCCGTACAACACTATGAAAGACTACAAGAATTACCGTTCGACCCCGCTGCTCGGCGCCGACGCGTTGTATATAAAGACGGTAAAAAAACGTATCTCGTCGAAGTCGGATCAGTTGAAACCTTACTTGCTATATCAAAGGAATCGAAAAAGGATGAATATCAACAAATAATCCGTGAAGATGGTAAAAATGGCCTGCGACATCTTGGCATTGCATATAAAGAGATAACCTACACAAATAAAGATGACTTCGACATAATAAACCACGAGAAAGATTTAAAATTTGTTGGTTTTGTGGCTCTCGAAGATCCACTCCGGCCAACGTCTAAACATACTATTGTCCTAGCTGAAAAACTTGGAGTTGCCATTAAAATACTTTCAGGCGACAGCAAAGAAGTTACTGAGTACGTTGCCAGGGAAGTTGGTCTCATCGATTCAAAGCAGACTGTTTATACGGGTGATGAGCTTGACGAAATGTCTGTAGCTGAGTTTAGCCGTGCTGTTCAAGCAAATAACGCTTTTGCGCGTCTAAACCCCGAACAAAAGTATCGAATCATTGAAGTTCTCAAACAGAATAACATAGTTGGTTATCAGGGAGACGGTATTAATGATGCTCCAGCCTTAAAATTGGCTGATGTTGCTATAGCTGTTAATAATGCCACCGATGTGGCACAAGATAGTGCCGATATTCTTCTACTTAGAAGCGATCTTGGTGTAATCATTAATGGTATAAGTTATGGTCGTTCAATCTTCAGTAATATAAATAAATATATCCGATTTACATTAGTGAGCAATTTCGGCAACTTTTTTGCGATATCTGCTCTTTACTTAATTGCGGGCGCTAGCTTACCACTATTACCAATCCAACTTGTCTTAACTAGTCTTTTAACTGACTTACCGTGCATCACTATTGCTACCGATAATGTTAGCCCTACAGAACTAGTATTACCCAGTAAGTTCAATGTTCACTCACTAATGTTCATATCAATGTTTCTTGGGTCAATAACAGCCTTATTTGAAATTATGTATTACGCAGTTATTAAGAGTCAACCTACGGGCATTGCCCAAACTGGCTTATACCTATTCCTAACATTAATTGGTTTAATAGTAATTTTCTCTATACGTAACAAAGATCATTTCTGGCGAGCTCCGAAGCTATCTAAAGCTATGGCAGTGTCATTCGCAATAATTACCTTTATCTCCGTAATAACTATCTACATTGGTATTACTAAGAGATTGTTCACGTTTAGCTCACTGCCTTTTAGTATTCTCGCAATAACTCTATCCATAACAATCTTCTATATTTTTGTTTTAGATACTGTGAAAACTTGGTTCTATAAGTCTACAGTCGGCGTCAATTTATAAATCTTAGTTTGGTGAAAGATAATATAAGACCTGCCCAGAATAACCGTCGTTGGTAATGGTATTCTCAGCCATATCGCCATTGCCAGTTGTTTTATCGATCGTTCCAGAGTCACCGTAAATAAAGATTGGTTTAGAGCCACCAACGGCCACTATTTCGACATGACCACCATTATAGTCAAAATAGGCAACGTCACCGGCCTGGGGCGTGTAATTAGCGGCTGAGTGATAAGTAAAACCTTGATTCTCAATGTTAGGCGCATAGTATTCATCCCAGTCGCTTCGTTCTCCATTCATGAACGGATAGCCCGCTTGTTTATAGACATAACTTACAAAGTCAGCACACCACTCTTCGTAACCGTTACCATCGGAATAGGTATTGAGTAAATTGGCATGTTTGACCGAGTGTGATTGCCAAAGTACCCATTGCTGGGCGGCGACACAGGCAACCCTTTGACCCTCGCTACCATTGCAGCTTAGCGAAGCCCCACTAGTTGAGTTTCTACTAAAGGTAGCTGGCATCCAGGCCTCACTCGGCTGAGTAAGCTGGGTACAGTGGGCAAGTATCAACTGGGCATTAGTTTGATTATTGGGAATCTCTAGACAGTCAGCACTGCTGGGGTTTTCATAGCCCCCAACGGCAGCCATCCAAATTTGGCTAGGTTTACCACTACAGGGGCTGGAGACTATTTTATCGCCAATAGCGTTACCGTTATTAAAAATCGATAAACAAGACTTCTTGTCGTGAACCAAGCTATTATTGGTAGCAACCCAGTTTTGGGCATCGGTGCCATTACATGACCAGCTATCAATTGTTGCGTTTAATGCTGAGCTATCACCACGAGCATCTAAACAATAGCCATCAATACCGGATTTTATTTCAGGTATAGCTGATGAAATATGAAAGGTAGCAATCTTAAATACCAAGAATAGGGCTAAGATAGATATGACATAGAACAAAAGACGGCGTGAAAGACGTTTCTTTTGTTTCTGAGGTAGTCGATTGTACTTTCTTGACGACTGTGGGTACATGATAATTATTTTTTATGATGTTTATTTTAGTATTGGCTACAGTTCATTATAGCTTATAGTAAGGGCTATTACTTAAGATTTATTGGAAAATTGTCAATTTTCTGTAATCGCTATATTTATCAATGCTTATTGGCCTAGAAACATTATTTCAGGCAAACTTAAGCTAAAATCGGTTATACTAACTAAGGCTCATCGATTTGAGCTTTTTTTGTTTCGTGCCCGCGTGCCAGCTAATAACTATTTTTAATAAAATTGAATAAAATTTATGCAAAATAGTTATTACGTCCGAGCCTTTCGCGGGCAATTGAATAATAATTTTTTATTCGACTATGGCTATTATAAAATGGAGTAACATAATGGTTCAGATTAAAAGAATTTATGGATAATAATGGCCGACCACTTCGATCACGGCAAAGGCAAAGCATTGATGGTTTTGCGTTACCCAGAGTTTATCGTGATCCACCACCTCCAGCTAGCCGACCATTGCCAATCTTAGTACCATCACTCAGCGCGCCGTCGCTAGCGATTGCTAATGACAAAGAAGAGAGGGGTCACCGGCGAGATAGGCCCATTGGCCGAGATCGCAAAGGTCGAAGCAGTCGGGAAGAAAATCTAAAAAGGAAAATTAAAAAAAAGTGGTCGCGGCGCAAGAAAGTCCTTGTCGTTATACTATTTATTTTTGTAGCATTTTTTGGGGTAGGTGGTTATTACGGCTCCCGTATCGTCGGCAATATTGATAAAGTTTTTCACGGAAACATATTCTCTGATGCCAAAGCACTTTTTAGCTCAACAACCCTAAGGGGACAAAATAGTGGTCGAATTAATATATTACTTGCCGGAGATTCATCTGATGACATAGGCCATGGCGGCGCAGACCTAACTGATTCAATCCTGATTGCTAGTATTAACACCCAGAATCACTCAGTCTTTTTACTTAGTATTCCGAGAGACCTTTGGGTTTATGTGCCTGGTCTTAACTCGTATCAAAAAATTAATGCCGCCAATGACGTGACAAGCTTCAGCCAGCCTGGTTATCCGAGCGGAGGTATGGGTCAACTACAACAGATTATTGAAACAGATCTCGGGATTCCCATAGATTATTATGCACTAATGGACTACGGGGCATTTCGTGATAGCGTTAATGCCGTTGGCGGCGTAACAGTTAATATTCAAAGTTCCGATCCTAGAGGTTTGTATGATCCAGATTATGACTATACTGATCACCAAAAATTCGTAGATCTTAGTAACGGCGAACATACCCTAAATGGTGAGCAAGCCCTTGATCTGGCGCGGGCAAGAGGTGATCCATCTGGCTCATATGGCTTTGAAGACTCGGATTTTCAAAGAACTAAAGACCAAAGAGAGTTATTTATTGCAATTGCTGAAAAAGCTAAAACACTTGGGATCATTACTAATCCCGATAAAGTCAGTAATTTATTCAGCGCCCTTGGTAATAATGTTCAAACCGACATGACCCTGCCAGATGTTTTAGCACTTATCCAACTAATTAAGGGTACTAACCCGGCAAATGCACAGTCATATTCGTTTAGTTCAACCCTAACAGGGGGCTCTAACCCAATCTTAACTGACTATACGTCACCATCTGGACAAGATGCCATTATCCCAACTGCTGGTCTTGGCAACTTTGCGGCTTTAACGCAGTATTACGAACAACTGACATCTAGTAACGCAATAGTTAAAGAAGGGGCTAACGTTGTCATCCTAAACGGTAGTGATGTTGTCGGTTTGGCGGCAAAACAAAAAACCGTACTTGTTGATAAAGGCGTGAATGTAGCATCGATTGCTGATGCCTCAAGAGAATATCCGACGACAATGATCGTTGATAACTCAAAGGGCGCTGATCCCAGTACGCTAAAACTGCTTAAGCAACTCTACCCTGGTGCCACTACAACGTCTAACACTACTCCAGCTGAGGCTACTGAAGCTCAGGGCTATAATGCCAGTTTCGTGGTTATTCTTGGGCAAAACTGGGATCCGACCACCCCGTAGAAATACTAGACTTGATACATTACTGAACGAATAAGCCATAATTTTGTAATACTGGTGCGTGTCGCTTATGGTATTATTTAGATATAACAAATTTGTGGTATTTTGATGGAAGAACAGGCCGATAAAAATCTAGAAAAACCTCTTATTGTCTCAACAGATAAAAAGACTGTTGATAAGCGAACGGCTTTGATATATATCGGAGCCAGCGTACTTATTGTAATAGTTATATTGATTGTGGTTTTTTGGCCCCGGCATAATAAGCTGACCGTTTTCACGATTAATGGGACTGCCTACAATCAATCCTATGTGGACCCGATAGCTAGTTTTCCGATTAAACAATTAGGTGAACCGGCAACCGCTGAATACAAACTTATTATGAACATGCTGGAATACAAGACAGTAGCTACTAATTTGGGCATACTACCCAGTACAGACCAAATAAATGCCCAGCAAGCGTCACTAAACCAAAGCTATCCCTCATTCATTAATACTGTCAGTTACAAAACCTGGTCTAGCTTAGTCGCACTAGATTTAGCCATACAAAACGAACTAAGTACAAAATATAGTAATGGATACTACCAGGGTTATAGCTATATCTTCTGGTTTGGTAATACCGTCGATGCCGGTCCAGCTTATACTCCGCCTAACGAAGGTAATAAGACAATTTATAATCAAGATAAAAACTATGCATTAAGTAGAGCTAACTATTACTTAGGAGAACTAAAGGCTGGTAAAATGACCAGTCAGCAAGTTTATAAAGCAGTTACTGCCGACCCGCAGTTAACGATAAATTCAACCGATAATCTAAGCGCTCAATTTGGGACTAATGATTCGGTTGCCTGGTCAGATCAGGTGTATTATCAAGACGTGATAAATTATGTCAGTTCGCAGCATCAAACAGGGCTAAGTGGCATAAGGACAGGCACAATTACCGTTAAGGACCCAACCGTGACTAAACTTGACGCCTATTATTATATTGTCAAGATTGATAAAGTCGGTACCTCTGCAGCTACTTTTAAACAAGACCTTACTTCACTTAAGGTAAAGTATTACGGGGTTAACTGATGACAGAGAATACGCAACTCACACATATTCAAAGCCATTCAAAAAAGTTTTTACTGCTATCATCCTTTGCATTTATCTTTATAATGTCACTACTTGTATTTAATAGTGGCTCAAACAAAGTCCATGCTGCCACAGTATCTTGTGGCATTAACACTGGTAATACTGTCGATTATGCCGGCGCGATTATTTATCTGCGGTGGCGTACGGCCGCGGACCCTACGACACTTAACACTGCTCACGGTGTCACTGTGAAAATAGCTGCTGCTACTGTTCCTCCGGGTGCGCCAAACGGTTTGAATACTATATTGGAGTGGAGTGTTGCTAGTCACCCCAGGTCAAGTCAAGTAACCTTACCACAAACAACCAATGACTGTTCGTCTGGTGGCACTGAATATGATGACCCAGTGGTTCTGGCCTATACGAGTGGATCTGATGGTGAGGGTGGGGGTTATGCCAGCCCTGGTGACTATGTCCTAGACTGCGATCAGTTGATCACAGCCGGTAATTCAATAAGTACCTTTACGTTCTCGGTGCCCGGTACACAGGTTCCTAATGGAGCACCAGCAGGTGGTTATTGGGACAGCGTAACAAAACCGACACCCAACGGTGCAACCACAGTCGTGATACTTACCTATACTGCACCATCGTCACAAGCAGTTACGATTAGTGGTTCTATTGACACGAAAGCTTTACCCAGTGGAACCGCTACGCCGCTAGCCGGTGATATAGTTGCCGTAGATGATGCAACAAATGGCCAGTTTTATTCAAGTACTGCATCGACTAGTGCAGGGATTTATACTGTGAGCCTACCTCCTGGAACCGCAGGAAACGTAATTACCATCGGTATGGAAAGTAGTCCGCCTAGTGGAGATTCTGGAGCAGAAACAGATTATCAAGGGCCAGCGAATTTTACTGATATATCGGAGGCTTATAACTGTACCTCCTCGACATATACTTCACAGATAGCTGGCGCATCGCAATCGTTGCCACAGACTACCGGCTGTGATACGGTTGCATCGAATAGTGACTATGATTTTATATTCACATCAGGTACCGGTAAAATCCCGCCCAATACAGGCACGTGCACTGGTCTTACTGCATCTGGTACGGGCTCAACATATACCTTATCGGCGGCATATGTAGTAGCAAGCGGAGTTAGTTATAGTAGTGTAATATTCAACTGGGGTGACGGTTATACCTCTACCACTGGGACTAACACTGGATCGGCGGTTACATCGGCCGCTTATCCATATCCGGCGAGTGGAACATATACCGCCACTGCTACGCTTAGTTTCAGTAGTTCTTCAGCCTCCGTACCATCCTCAAGTTGTAGTACGACAGTTACCGTGGGGGGTGGTTCTTCAGGTACTGAGACAGCTCCCACTTTTACCTGTAATACTGGCAGTTATGATATTACCGCTACAGTAAACCCTAGTACACCCTATATTGGCGCAGATTATCCAGGTTCTGCGTCAATAGCCTTTACTAGCACTGGGGCGTTCGAATCTGATAGTAATAACCCATATAACGATAATCTCGCTCAAACCGTCAATCAAAGTTCTCAGCTTTTTGTTTCGGCTTCCAGTATATCAAGTGCGGCAACTTATAATCTTACATCGGGTTCTAATCTCCCGGTCGGTAGTGTTCCAATTCAGACCCCAGTTGGTATCTACTCGGTACCTTATCAAGTACAAATAGTACAAGTAGTGCCCGATCCTGACCCAGCAGCTCACTGGGCGCCCGTACCATCACCAAACCCTACTCTGGAAACTCCAGTTGCGCCTCCAGCTTCTTCTTATACCAATGAAACGACGACCGTCGCGGCACCTGTTTATACCACAATACCTGAAGCTGGTACCCCGACGACAGGGTATTTCACGAAAGAAGACATTACGACCACATATACCTATACTGATACTACATCAACCCCAACTTACACTGAAGAAGAAGTGTGTACGTCACTAGGTGATAGGGGCTCTAGTGGAGCATGCCAAGGCTATACACTAGAAAAGGTACAAACAGGTACCACAACTGCTACAACACCAGTAGCTATCGATACTAGCGATCAATATTACTACTATGTTACGTGGGTATCGACGCCAAACGTTGACTGTCCGCCACCAGTTTCGGTAAAGATTGCCGATCAGCCTTACATGAAAGTCTATGGTGGTGATGTAATGGCTGGTAGCGGTTTTATTACTTCCGGATCAACGACCTGTGTTTACGGTGTCACGAGTAATGTTATCGGCTGGAACTGGCCTACCTCCAGCCCTAGCTATAGCGGCGCTGGAAATGAGTTCGCGGCATTTGCATTTGGCGCTATAAACGGTTTTGCGACCGATCAAAACTCCAGTAGAGGAAGCGGTATTGGTTTGTCATTTGCTAACATTAACACGTCGATTACAGCACCTATCAATCCAGGAGCAGGGGAATTTGGAGGATCGTTCAACCCGGTAAACTGTGCCCCCAATTTCTATAGTACGATGCCAGCGACAACGGTTTCTCCAGTGCCTGTAAATAACCTTACTTCGCAGGCCTATTATAATAACGGTGACCTAACGATTAACGGCGGTAATATACAGGACTCACAACATCCAGTTATATACGTAAATGGCAATGTATATATTAGCGGAAACATTAATTTAGGGACGCGCTCGGGCGGTAATTGGGCTAACATTAGCGACATACCATCTTTTGAACTAATCGTAAAAGGTAACATCTATATTAGTTCTGGTGTAACCAATTTAGACGGGATCTATATTGCTCAAGGAGGGACAATATATGACTGTTCTACGGGCCCAGGTACTCAGGCTAGCCCCCAAGATCCATCGTTCTATAATATCTGCAACCAAAAGCTGACAATTAATGGGTCATTTATTGGCACAAATGTTGATTTAATGAGGACAGGTGGAACTCTTTATCAAAGTGCAGGTGATAGTTCTGCAGCCGGTGGCGGCGCAGCTAGTAAAGCAACCGAGATATTCAACTATAACCCGGCTATATGGCTAGGGTTAACCACAAATAATACGAAATTGGACAACTATAACTCAATTATTAGCTTGCCACCTGTTTTGTAGAATTTATTTGCGCTCACTTGTCTAACTCTTATGATATAATTTTACTAACATGAGCATTTTGAGTGGGGTATCAGATTTTTTTGGACTTGATATCAGCGATACCGCTGTACGCATTGTTCAATTACATGGCACGTCTAACCCCAAGACCTTAGTTAAATATGCCTTCGTTCCAATCGATCTAAAACTTTCTATCAGTGATGCTCCTGCTGACCAGCAGAGTTTGTTAAAAGCCATTAGTAATCTACTAGCTCAGGCAAGAATGTCTACCAATAATGTAGCTGTAAGCTTATCGTCACAGAAAGTCTTTACGACAGTTGTAGATATCGAAAAATTACCTGCCAATGAACTAGCAAAGTCGATTCGTTATCAAGCAGATTCGCTTATTCCAACACCTATAGCTGAATCGAAAATTGACTGGGCGATACTTGGTGATTCCCCAACCGATAGCACTAAGTCGGAACTACTGTTATCTAGTGTAGCTAATAATTATGTTGAGCATCGCTTGGAGATGCTTGAATCACTAGGTTTAAATGTTATCTCATTTGAACCAGAATCTATGGCTATTGCCAGGGCGCTTACTGCTCCTGATAGTCCAGAGGGACAGTTAATCCTAGAAATGGGTTCCAATGGGACTAATATAATAATTTATACCAACGGCGCGCCACACTTAACCCGCAATATTAATACTGGCTCTCAGACAATCGTTCATGCAGCCATGCAAAATCTTAACATCGATAACACTCAAGCCGAGCAATATGTCTTTAAATTTGGCCTTGTTCAGGATAAACTAGAGGGCCAAGTCTACAATGCCATTATTGATACACTAGATAATCTCTGCAGTGAAATCGAAAAGTCCATTAAATTTTTCTCAGCTCGTTACCCAGCCGTTAAGCTGGAACGAATTATAGTAAGTGGCTCGGCTGCCCAATTACCAGAATTACCACTGTATATTGCCAATAAGTTTGGGATAAATGTCGAAATTGGTAATTGTTGGCGAAATGTATCATATTCTCCAGCCAGGCAGAACGAATTACTAGCTCTATCTACTCAATTTAGCACGGCAGTTGGTTTGGCGGAGAGAATAGAATGATACAGTTTAATTTACTACCAGATGTAAAACTTGAATATATAAAGGCAAGGCGTACTCAGAGTTTGGTAATCCTAGTCTCAACAATTCTAATTGCTGCATTTCTAGCTATCTTTATTATTCTCTATGTCTATGTATCAATTATTCAAAAGAGTCATCTTAAAAGCTTGGGAGAACAAGTTACCTCAAATACCCAACAAATATCAAGCAATACGAACCTAAATAAAACTCTAACCATTCAAAATCAACTAGAATCCTTGCCGGCATTATATAAAGAAAGACCAGCTGCAACTCAACTACTGCCTTTCATTAATCAATTAACCCCGGCTAACGCTACAATATCTGCTTTAGCGATTAATTTCACTACTTATACCGGTTCGATTCAAGGTAATGCCGATACTTTAAGCACAATTAACACATTTGTTGATACCCTTAAATTTACTAATTACAGTCTAGGGAGTAGTAAAGGAACTAATGCATTTAGTAATGTTGTCCTGTCGAGTTTTGCCGAGGTCAGCTCGCCTCCAGGCGTCAGCTATACTATAACTTTTTCTTATGATCCGCTGATCTTCAATTCAACATCAGCTGCGACCCTTTCCGTACCTAATATAATAACTACTAGGTCAATAACTCAACAACCTACAGATTTGTTCCTTGGGACATCTACGGGAGGTCATTAATATGGCAAAGAAACCAGCAGCTAGTAAGAGAAATCTGATAGATGAGGCAGATAAAAGAATGCTGTCGTTTGCCGGCGTAGCGGCTTTTGTTGTGATCTTTTCGATAGTTGCTAGTAAGTCATTAATATCGCAGTTAAGCTATCAAAACCGTTTGGCTAGTGCTCAACAAACTGCCCTAAATCAGCTCAAGGCAGATCTTAGCTCTGAAAATTCTCTAGTTAGTTCTTACCGTACTTTCGTCGGCTCACCAACAAACATAATTGGCGGTAGTTCAACAGTTCAGGGAGTAAATACTGGCGACAATGGGCAAATTGTTTTAGATGCCTTGCCCAGCAAGTACGACTTCCCAGCCATGGTTACTAGCGTTAACAATCTACTTAGTTCATCAGGTGTCAGTGTTACTGGTATAAGCGGGACTGATGAGCAACTGGCACAGCAAGCTGATCAGACTAGTTCTGACCCATCGCCCGTACCGATGGTATTCCAGTTCACTGTATCGGGTAGTTATCAGAATGTCCAAACTCTGTTTAACACCTTACAAGATTCAATTCGACCATTTCAAGTACAATCAGTCCAGATCCAAGCTAACACCGATACTACATCACACCAAACTAGTTTGACCTTGACAGTTACTGCCCAGACTTTTTACCAGCCGGAAAAAGTATTTGATATAACCTCTGAGGAAATACAATGAAACAAAAAAATGTAGTAACTCTTATCATTATTGTTGTTATTGCTGGCATTATTTCACTTATCGCCTCAAAATTTCTTTTTGCAACTGCCGCCGATCGTCAACAAAGCGTGGAATTAGTACCAGCAATTACGGCTGACTTCCCATCCCCAAGTACAAGCTATTTTAACGCTCAGTCAATTGATCCAACACAGTTAATTCAAATCGGGACTACTACGAGCACTAACCCATTTAGTAGTGCCACGCAGTAATGATAGAATAGGCCACTAAAATGAGCGTATTATCTGCGACCATCCAAAACCAGATCAGTGACAATCTAATTCGAGATGGTTTATTGTCACCAAGTGAATTGGAGAAGATTGTCAGTGATTCCGCGACCCAACATGTTCCGTTCATGAGTCTGTTAGTTAGTGAGGGGCATATAAGTGAGGAAGATTTAACTAAATATACAGCCAAGGCTAATAAATTATCCTATGTAAATTTGAGTGCCACAGTGATTGACCCGGCTATTTTGGAACTTTTGCCAAAAGACATCGCCGAACACTACATGGCCGTACCACTTGGCGAAATTGATCAACATCTAGTTGTTGCTATGCTTGATGCTGACAATGTCCAAGCTATAGATTTTTTATCAAAAAGGATCGGTAGGTCGCTTAAAGTTTATGCCGCTAGTGAAGAAGGCATTAGACAAGTCCTAAAGCAGTATAAAGTTAGCTTAGATCCATCAGTAACGGACGAAGTAAACGAAGATTTAGCTGAGGGAGAAGTGCCCAAAGACGGCACTAATCCGACTAGCCCTCAGACAATAACTACTGCAAGCAAAAATATTAAAACTATTGTTCAAGATTCGCCGATCAGTAAGGCTCTGTCAACGATCTTGGAGTTTGCGGCAACTAATCGAGCCAGCGATGTTCACATAGAACCATACGCTAATTCATTAGTTATTCGCTGTCGAATCGATGGAATATTAAAAGAAATCATGAAACTACCCAAAAGTCTCGAGCCACCTCTAATATCTAGAATAAAAATATTGTCCAACTTGAAGATTGATGAACACCGAATTCCTCAGGATGGTGAGTTCACGATTGTTGTTGCTAATCGTGAAATTGACCTGAGAATTGCCATTGCACCAGTTATATGGGGAGAACAAGTAGTAATTCGTCTGCTTGATAAGACAGGTACAAGCCTAAAACTAGAAGATATGGGCTATAGTGGTCGCTCGCTCAGGGTTATTCGTCATGGTATTGCCCAAACAAATGGAATGGTGCTTACTAGTGGACCAACTGGCTCTGGTAAGTCGACGACGCTATATGCTCTTCTTCAGGAACTTAAAAGTGAGACCGTTAACATCGTAACTCTTGAGGATCCAGTCGAATATAAAATGGATGGCATCAACCAGATCCAAGTTAACCCTGACGTGGGGCTTACTTTTACGACCGGACTGCGCTCGATTCTACGGCAAGATCCCAATATAATTATGGTTGGTGAAATTCGCGATCACGAAACAGCCGAATTAGCTGTCCAAGCAGCTTTAACTGGCCACTTGGTGTTTAGTACGCTTCACACTAACTCAGCTGGCGGTATTTTGCCACGTCTTTTAGACATGTCAATCGAACCGTTCTTAATAGCAAGCACCGTAAGAACAGTTATTGGTCAGCGACTGGTAAGAACTCTCGGAGAAAAAATACAGACCTATCAGTCCAGTCCGGTAGAAACGGCTGCCATTAACGCCACTGTTGGCCATTTGTTACCACCAACTCCAGCCGATGTTGCTAAAGTTAGTGAAGATCTTGGCTTTCCAAACTTGCCAGTTCGTAATGAAAATGCTTATACTTTAACTAAGGCTGCCGGCAAGCTAAATGCTTCTCAGGGGTATAAAGGGCGAATGGGTATTTATGAAGCCTTCGAAGTTAGCCCTCAAATACAGGAGTTAATTCTAAAGCGGGCCACTAGTGCGCAAATACAGGCCGTAGCCCAGAAGGAAGGTATGGTTTTAATGCGAGAGGATGGGTATTTGAAAGCATTAAGCGGCCGGACTACCATCGATGAGATTAACCGAGTGGCTTCTGCGGATGCCGAATAAAAATAGGGTGGGATATGCAAGAACAACCAAAAATTGAAGTTTTACTAGAAGAGGTTCTCAGACGAAAAGCCTCCGATTTACATTTACAAGTCGGTCTGCCGCCGATGCTTAGGGTTGATGGTGCACTTGCGCCGGTATCTGGCCTGGCTCCTCTTAGCGAAGAAAGCCTAGAGGCTCTTATCTTTTCGGTAGTTGACGAGACTCAAAAGCAAATCCTACTGAAAGATAAAGAATTTGATTTTAGCTTTGCTTTTGGTGATTTGGGTCGTTTTCGAGCCAATGCTTTTCACGAGAGAGGTAATCTGGCAATAGCTCTACGCCTAATACCTAATGAGATATTAACCATTGAACAGTTAGGTCTGCCATCGATAGTCAATAAATTTGCTAACTATCCGAGAGGCTTAGTATTAGTGACCGGCCCAACTGGATCTGGTAAGTCTACTACTCAGGCTTCGATGATTCATAAAATAAACCAAGAGCAGGCTAGGCATATTATTACTGTCGAGGATCCTATTGAATATACTCATAAGTCCATAAAATCGATTGTTGTTCAAAGAGAAGTTCACTACGACACTTTCTCTTTTAGCGCTGCTCTACGTTCAGCGCTTCGAGAAGACCCAGATGTAGTCCTAATTGGTGAAATGCGCGACCTTGAAACTATAGCTAGTGCGATTACTATCGCTGAGACTGGTCACTTAGTATTAGCTACTCTGCACACAAACTCGGCTAGCCAAACGGTTGATAGAATAATAGATGTATTTCCACCCCACCAGCAACAGCAAGTTCGAAGCGAATTATCCAATGTACTAATGGCTATATGTTCACAGACTTTAATTCCAGTTATTGGTGGAGGAAGAATTGCTGCAGCTGAGATATTGATTGCCACACCAGCGGTTCGAAATATAATTCGGGAAGGCAAGAGTCACCAACTCGAAGCTGTCATACAAACTGGTGCAGAATTTGGTATGCAGTCGATGGATAGAACCCTTGTCGGTTTGATTAAGGCTGGAACAATTACTTACGACGAAGCCCGTAATCATGCCGTCGATTTGGATGAGTTAGACAGGTTAATGCGAGCTTAATTATGTTGTTGTATCAATATACTGCTCATAATCCAGTCAATGGCGAGAAAGTTAAAGCAACCGTTAAAGCCGATAACGAAAATGAAGCAGCTAAGTTACTACAAAAACAAGGGCTAGTACCAATAGATATCAAATTAGACAGTAGCTCTAAACCTGGAAGTCTAGATCATTATTTTAAACGGGTTAGCACTAAAGACCGCATACTCTTCTCAAGGCAACTAAGCACTCTTATCAATGCTGGTTTGCCGCTAGTGCAATCTTTGCGTAATGTAGCTGATCAAATTACTAGTAAACCATTGAAAATTGTCATTGAAGGTGTGATTAGCAGTGTAGAAGGCGGATCATCACTATCAGGAGCGGTGGCAAAATATCCAGAAGTCTTTAATAAATTATATGTTAGCCTAGTCGCCGCTGGCGAAGTATCTGGCACACTTGATAAAGCCCTAGAACGCTTAGCCAACCAACAAGAAAAAGATGCCGACATAATTAGCAAAATTCGTGGGGCAATGATTTACCCAATAATCGTTTTAATAGTTATGTTTGGTGTGATAGCCTTTATGGTCATAAAACTTTTACCCGCCGTTCAGAATCTCTATAGTACTTTTCCAGGGGCCCAATTACCCCTGATCACTAGAATACTACTTAATTTAGTCCATTTATTCACCCATTGGTGGTGGATAGCGACCATAGTTTTAGTTGCTTTAATATTCTTATTTCTTAGATGGCGAAAGAGTACTGGGGGTAGAGAAGTAATTGATCGATTCAAAATGAGTACCCCGCCATTTAAGGGCTTATTCATGAAAATATATATGTCCAGGTTCTCTCGTACCGCCAGCACTTTAGTGGGCAGTGGTGTTCCACTGCTGCAAGTACTCGATATTACGGGTGAAGCGGTTTCTAATGTTCATATACAGAACTCCTTAAAGCATGCTGCTGAAAAGATTAAAGGTGGCGCAGCCTTATCTGACATATTAAGTAAGGATCCGAATTTTCTACCCCTAGTGCCAAGTATGATTCGCATTGGTGAGCAATCTGGTACTTTAGAGGATATGCTTGATAAAGTGGCTACCTATTACGAGAAAGAAGTTGATCAGGAAGTTAACAATATAAACTCCTTGATCGAGCCAATACTGATGGTAATTCTTGGAATCGCGGCAATCCTGATAGTAGTAGCCGTTTTGCTACCAATTTACGGTTTAGCGAACCAGTCGAGTCTATCTGGTGGTTAGTACAATATAAGTCCAGATTAGTAACTATTGCATTTATCTATTTCATCAACTAATATGTAAAGCATAAGCATGAAAATAAGCAAAGGGGCACTTGCAAAATGAAATTAAAAAAATTAAATAAATCTAAAGGTTTCACGATCATTGAGACCTTGATAGTTCTTGCTATTGCAGCCACAATCTTTTTGGTTGTATTCTTAGCAGTAACTGCACTTAACCGTAGTAGCCGTAATACGCAGCGTAAAGACGATGCAGCAGCAGTTATCGCTGGCATGAGTGAATATGCCGGAAATAACAGCGGTGTTTTACCAACGGTCGATAATTTTGCAACACCACCCAATCTAAAGCTTTGTGCTGCTTCAGACGCGAACTGTGCTAATGCTAACAATACCGATGTTCCGACAACCGTAAAGATTGGATATTATAGTGGTACAAGTAATACTCCAGACGTAA
>Ga0182030_10010619_pt1 | contig 18668 bp, 15 predicted proteins | sample 812S3MmetaG_FD_121299 | JGI IMG/M metagenome (GOLD analysis project Ga0182030, IMG submission 121299) | Permafrost microbial communities from Stordalen Mire, Sweden - 812S3M metaG (Illumina Assembly) | ecosystem: Environmental > Terrestrial > Soil > Wetlands > Permafrost | place: Sweden...
TCCGGCTCTGCTCTGCTGATCTTTAGCCTCATCATTTTGCCCTCCGCTTGTTGCCGGCTTTCTTTGCTAACTTCTTGGCGCCGTATTTCTGCTTGGCCTGCTTTTCACAGGTCGCACGTTTGACCTTGGAACGATCTTTCTTGCAAGCCTTGAGGGCAGCCGCGAGCTTTTGGGCGCGGGTGAGCGACTTTGGTTTGGGTTTGACCACCGCTGGTGGGGGTGGGGTTATGTTGCCGGGGCCAGAGAAGGTTGCGCTTGGGGGGGCGCCGAACACGCCCGGCGTGGGCGGCGAGGCGGCGCGGCAGGCTTCCGCGGTCGTACACGCCTGCGGCGCGACCGTCACGGGGAAGCCGCCGCCTTCGCGAGCGTCCCAGACGACGACGTTGTTGCCCGTGTCTTCGGGCAGCAGTTTGTCCGAGCTGCCGAAGAACACGTCCTGGCCGCTGGGGCTCGCATCGAGGAAGAACGATTCCTGACCGCCCGCGACGTTCGAGATCGCATACACGTGGCCGTCCTCGTACTCGTACACGTTCTGACGACCATCGCTCGCGTGGGGTACGAGCGCATCCTTGCTGTCGAAGAACAGCGAGCCATCCGCGAGCAGGTCGCGGGGGCGGTAGTCGCTGGCGCCTCGACCCCCATAGGAGCCGATGGCGAGGCTGGCGGGGCCAAGGGGGCGCGCCCCGCTGGGATTGCACGACGCGCACACCAACGCGCTCGTTTCGGCGTCGAACAGATAGACCTCCTTGTCGGGCGTCCCGCTGAGCGCGTCGCGATTTTCGTAGCCGGTGAGGCTGTTTTCGGAGGTGAACGCCAGCTGGGAGCCACCGCCCGGGGCGAGGACGGCGCTGTTCGCGCCGGGGCCTTCGCTCCAGTCCGATTTGTCGCCCGGCGAGAGCGCCGCGATGAAGACCGGCGTGCCGCCTTCGTCGGAGACGTACAGATCGTCTTTGGCGACGAAGTACACATAGGAGCCGTCTTCGGAGATCTGCACGACGCCCTGGACTTCGCCGCTGTGGGTGAAAGCAGTGGCTTTGCCTTTCACCGATCCAAGCGGGAGCTCGTATTCATAGAGATCTCCGTTTTCGGTGTAGAAGATCTTCGTGTCTTCGGTGTTCGCCCCCCAGTACTTCGCCCCTGCCGAAAGTTTGACCGTGCAGGCCTTCGCCGGTTCGAGACATTCTTCCCCGTTCATCTTGCTCTGTTCCCGTTCGGGTTCCGGTTCGACTTTCACACCGGCGTTCACACGCGCGTACAGTGCCCCTCCGTAGTTGAAGATGACACGCGACCCATCTTCGGAGACCGCACGCCAAACATACGGTGATTCGGCCTCCGAAGTTGTCGTACCACTGCTGCCGACGGTCGCCCCCGTCCACGGTTCGCCTTTGTTGGAGACGCCGACGAGCACGACCCGGCCGTTCACCCACTCGCGTAGGGGGCCGACCGTATTGTTCTCGGGTTCGGTGGTTATGAAGACGACGTGACTGAGGTCGTTTGAAGCACCCAACGGGTAGACGCTTGCTTCTCCGTAGCCTGGTCCGTAGATTTCTTCGGACGGAGGGAGGTGTGAGATCAGCCTGTATGACTGGCTGGCGCCGGTGAGGTCGACCAGGTAGAGCTGCTCGAGACCTTCGGGAGCCGCTTCCGAGCCTGATGTGAGAGCGTCTTCCGTGCTCGTGAGCCCTTCCGTGAGCTCAGGGGTGAAGAACACACCGTCATAGCCAGTTGGGGCTTCATCCGCCCCGTCGCCTTTCCACGGCGCTGTGACCGATCGCGTGTTCCAGCGGTCGTGTTCGGGTTCGCGACGAGACAGCAGTTGGTTCTCAAAGGTCGCCCCGTGGGGTTCGGCGAACGAGCCACGTGAGCTGTAGGTGATCGCGGGCGCCTCTTCTTCTCCTTTTTCTTCCTTTTCTTTGTCTTCCGAGACGCGGATGTGGCCGGAGTCCCCGATCGGATCGGTCGCGTCATTTCCGTTCGTTTCGGCGGGTGAGACGATCTCGTAGGCGCGGCAGTCGGGGAGCCCGAGCCCGTAGGGCTGTTCGGTGCGGCGCTGTTCGTTGGGGCAGTTCTGTGGGGTTTCAGAGCCGGCGGCGGGGGTGATGAAGCTGTGTTCTTCACCCACGACTGTGCCGTTCCCGTTGTTCGCAACGAAGCGGTAGTGATAGGTCGTGGCAGGTTGCAGGCCGCTCAGGGTCGCCTGCACCTGGACCGGTGTGCTCGACGCGAGCGTGTGCGCTTCGGGTGTCGAGGATTCTGTGACGCTGCTCGTGCCGTATTCGGCGTGATAGCTCGCGACCGCGCCCCCCGGGCCGATCTCGGCGTCGAGGGTCGCTTCGGTCGCGGTGACGCCCGTGGCGAACGTTTCGCCGACGATGCTCGTTTCAAACGTCACGGGAGACCCCGTCGCTTCGCCGACGGGGTTCTGCGCGTACACGCAGAACGTGTACTGCGTTCCCAGCGCGAGCCCCGTGACTTCTTCGGCCACTTCGCCCGCGCCTTCCTTGACGGGCGTCTTCGTGCCAGCGGTGCAACTCCCTCCGGTGTTGTATTCGAAGTAGTACTTCAGCTTCGTTTCGCCGCCGCCGAGCTTCAGCTTGGCGTGCAAGATCGCGCTCGTGCCCTGCACGTCGCTCGCCGCCGTGGTTTCCGGTGTTTCCGGGGTGGGGCCTTCTTCGAACGCGTCGACCTGCCCGGCGGCGTTGTCTGCGACATACGCATGCGTGCCCGAGACACCCACGCCATAAGCACCACCCGAGAGGACACCCCCGCCGAAGGTGCCCAGCAACGTACCGGAGGGTTCATAGAACGCCACCTCGTTGCCTTGGTCCACGAACACGTCCCCTGAGGGGGCGATCGTCACGCTGGTCGAGCCGTTGGCGTCGAACGTCGCGGAGACATACGATCCGGCGACCAACGCGGCCTGGAACGTGCCACCTTCGGTCGCGATATAGATGTCATCGCCATTCGCGCTCACCGCGAGCGTCTGTGGGCTGGGGAGGCCCGACACGACCGTGTTGCTTTCACCCATCCCCGGGGGCAGGCCCGCCGCGGTGATCGGTTCCCATTTGGCGTTGTACTCCAACACTTCACCGCCACCGTCCGTGACGAAAAAATCACCCGCCGCATCGACCGCCACGCCGCGCGGTTCCCCCAGGCCGGTGAGCACCTCCGTGACCGCGCCCGCCGCGGTGACCCGATACACGACACCGTCGCCATTACCCGCCACATACACATCGCCCTGATCCGCCCCGGCGTAATCGTCGACCGTGCCCTGGTTCGGCTGCGCACCCGCCAATTCCACCTGCCCTTTAGTCCCAAACCCTTCCTGGATTTCACCTTTGGCGTTGAACTCATCCAAGAAGTTGTGACCCTGATCGACGACATACACATCGCCTTTGGATGAATCGCCGGAGTTATCCACCATCAGCCCCACCGGACCCGCAAAACCTTCGGGGGAACCGAAGGAAAAGGAGAGGCCGTAGCCCGTGCCGGCATCGGCCGCCGGCACCGCGACCATCAACAGGCCAAGCGTCGTGGCCAGCATCGCCACAGTGGCCAGACGCGCACGCGCGACTTTGGGCGCACCACTCCCTTTGACACAAGAAAAGGCGCCGAGCAGCGCGAAGAGACCTGTCTTTGTCGACGGCTTCTGGGCGCTTTGCTCTGTGGGTTTCACGTTCGTCCCTTTCCTCATGTGTGTTGTGTTCATGCGCCAGGTTTCGGACGCCATGCGCCGAAAACGCTGGGGTTCAGCCGCCAGGTGTTCTCAACCAAGCCCTGGCCCTCCAGACGCGAGAGCATCATCCTTGAGATCTGGCCCTGGTCCTTGACCCGGGCTGAGCTATAGACTTCACTGTAACTAATAGCCACGGGAGCGATCTTGCTATTAGACAACGGGGCCTGACTTGCGGGTACTAGATTCAAATCGCGACATCTTTATCTCCCCGTTGAGAACTGCCTGGTGTCATTCCGTTAAAGATTGCACTGCTCGTCCGTCCCCCTGCCGCGGCCGTTGGCATCGCGTTCGGGTTCCGGAATGACTGACCCGTACGATTAACTGCCAAGCAAGGCAAGAAAACGGCGCGAATTAGCCATCAAGATAACTGTGAGTCATCAAGAGAAACTACCGAGCTACGCTCAGCCGAGCCCGCGCGTTGCGCATCGGCTCGTACGTCCCCAACGTGACTATCGTGGATCCCCTTAACTCTGAAAGCACTTCCCTCTCTACCTTGTTCCCGCTACAGAGCATGTCTCAGAACCGCCAGCCTTACATATCATCACGAATTCACTCCCTGGTTGAGAACTGCCTGCGTGGGCTTCACAAAAACACTGTGTTACTGAAACATCTTCCATGGTCCGCTTTACTAATCTTTCAGCGATCTCCATGCGCGCATTACCTTGGTCTTAAGTATAACAGATTCGTAGGGTTCATGCGCGCTCCGTCAAGGTTTTTTCAAAGATTTTCAACATTTCAGGTCCCTACTGCCTTCGCTCGTTCGGCCCTCGTTTAGGGTCAAGCTACGCAACTGGGCGTTCCGCGACCGACGGTCTGCAGGCTTGCCTGCTATTGCGTGATTTGACCCAGGGTTGTTATTCCGCGTAAACGTTTTGACCGCTGTTGTGGGTCCCTGGTCGACTCCGGGGCGGGGGCGGTAGCCCGGCCCGGCACGATCGACACCATCATGGTCTTGATGGGTGTGATCGGGCTTTGGCGATTGACCCGCGCCCCTGGCGCCAGTACCGAGATCCTCACCCAAACCGTTGCCGGTGGGCGCTACAATCTGGGGCATGCCCAAAGAGGACGACATCGACGTCTCGAGCAACGGCAACGGCGCAACACCCAATGGCGTGTGGCTGCAGGGCTTCGTTGACGAGGCGGACCGTCTCGAAGTCGAGGCCCAGCACGCCGCCTTCAGGGAGCTGGGCGAAGAACTAGAGGCTGAAGGCGTTGACGGCACCGCCGAGTACGAGAAACTTCTGGCCAAAGCGGCCAACTGGTCGTCCGCCCCGTCGTGACCCGCGGGGAACGCCGGGACTTCCTGCTCGATAGCGGGGCGGTGAGCGCACTCGCCGGCGACGACAAGCTGCTCGACGGCTACAGGCGACTCTTGGAACTTGCCGGCGGTGGATCGCTGCACATCCCGAGTCCTGTCTCGAGCGAGATCCATACGGGCGACCCCAGATACGACGCGCTCGTACACCGAATGGTCAACCGGCTCAGCAGAACCGGCGCCGAGGTCTACATCCCAAGCAGCGTCGACTTGGACAAGCGTGCCGGCCAACTTCGCTTCGAGGCCGAAAAAGCCCTCGGCGACAAGATCACCGGAGTCGACGGCCAAGTCGTCGCGATCGTTGAGCGACGCAGCCTTCTTTATGCCGTCACGATCTTCACGACCGACCCAATCCACATCCAAGCGCTCGTTGACGCCACCGGTCGCAAGAACATCGACGTCGATACCCCCAACTGAGACTCCCCCGGCTGCCGCGCCATGAGCGTTTTCGCGCCAGGTTTTTGACGAGATCCCCTGGAAACGTTGGGCCGAACCTAAAGATCCTGCGCCAATTGTGTGACGGCCCTTCCGATCGAACGTGTGTTCGACTAGGGTGTCCGCATCGTGATCGATCGAATGCTCGACGACCGAACCTTGACAACTGAATAGAGAGGGCTCACCCATCCAGACCGCTGCCGGTGTTCTGTCAGTACCCGTCAGCTCCGGTGTTAAAGAAAGTGTGACTAAAAGCTCTCTCCCCACCACTTCCCCTACCACTTCGTGTGAAGTATCGCTCGCCTGTGGGCTCGCCTCCGAGCCACGCACGTAACATGCCGACAGCGCGCCTATGGCATGCGCGTCGCACGTCCCCGATGTTGCCGTGATCCCCTGGTGCAAAGTCATCCCTCTCCGAATTGACCCGTCTGAGCGACTCGCGCTCAACCCTGTGCTGCTAACTGCCGTACTCCCCTAGATTTGATTCCCCTGCTACTTGTGCTTCTTGAAACAACCGAGATCCGCGTTAGTTGCGGTCCGGCTTCCCTTTAGCTGGGGTAAACATATCGGCTCCCCCAGAAAAGTCAAGCCCTTTTCAAAAGATCAATGTTTCCGGGGGGTTTTGGCGCTTGACAGGGGATTGAGGGGTGGTCTAGGGATGAGGTGGTACGAGCCCGGCTTAGGGTCAAGCTACGCAACAGGGCGTCGTTCGAGATGAGCTGGAACGGGCCTGGTCTAGGGAAGAGCTACGCAACAGAGCGTTCTGCGATACACGGTTTACGGGCTTGCCTGCCGTTGCGTGCTGTGACCCTGAGGTTGTTATTCCGCGTAAACGGCGCGACCGCTGTTGTGGGTCCCTGGTCGACGTAGGGCTCGTGCCTCCACAACTACTGCGGGGCGCTGCCGCGCCCCTCCTTGAACGGCCCCTACACCTCAACCTGGGGGTTAGCCATCAAGAGAAAGGCCGGCCTCGGGACGATCCAGGGCGAGCCCGCCGTTGCGTGGTTCAACCGACTTGTTGCTATTCCGCGACCCACCGCTTCCGCTGACGAGCTCGTCCCCCGGGGACCGGTCTTCGCCGTCGACGTCATGTTCATGCAGGACGCCGACCCGCTGTGGGGCCAGGCCGATTTCTTCGCGACGTTCGCGATCAACTTCGAACGGCCGGAGTTCACGCTCAGGTACTGATCCGGGCGGCCCGTGGGCCCAATTTCGCTCGATCACGGATTGCGTCCCGACCGTGAGTAGCTTGCAGCGATGGCTTGTCCCACCTGTCAACGGCGCTCGGCGCTGGTTGCGGCGATCGCTCCGGCGATCGACCGCCAGATGTCGTTCACCCGTCACGGTCTGCTCGAGCTGCTCGCGCTGCCCGACGAGCGGCTGCTCGCCGCGGCCAAAATCGATGACCCGGCCCGGTTTCTGCGCGGCCTGCAACCCGCGCCGGCGACCGACGCCGTCCCCACCGCGCTGTGCCGGCACGACCCCGGCTATCCGCCCGCGCTCGCGCAGCTGCCCTCGGCACCCGCCGTGCTCTACGCCAGCTGCCCCGCCGAGCGCCTGGCCGTGCTGCTCGCCACGCCGACCGTCGCGATCCTCGGCAGCCGCAGGCCGACTGCCTACGCCAATCGGATCGCGACCGAGCTCGCCCGGGAACTCGCCGGCAGCGGCGTCGCGCTCGTCAGCGGCATGAACGCCGGACTGGAAGGACACGTCCACCGTGCCGCGTTAAAAAACTCCAACCCCAACAACATCGCGGTGATGGCCGGCGGAGCGGACGTCGCCTTTCCGAGTAACTACGCCGCCGTCCAGCGAGACATGCTCGCCCGCGCCGTCGCCCTCTCGGAGTTGCCGCCGAAGTTCCGTCCCCGGCCTTGGAGTTTCATCGCCAGCCAGCGCACGATCGCCGCGCTCGCCGACGTGATCGTGGTCGTCGAGCCCGGCCACTCCTGCGCCCTGCTCGCCGCTGAGATCGCGAGCGGCCTCGGCGCCGAGGTCGCGGTCGTACCGGGCCGGCTCACCGATCCCGGCGGTAAGTGGCTCTGCGCGCTCCTGCAGGACGGGGCTCGCCCCGTCTCCTGCGGCCGGGATGTGCTGGAGCTGCTTTGAACCTTGACAACTGAATAAAACGGTATGGAGAACCCAACAGGACTTACAGTTACTGATTCGAAGCGTGCCGTGACCCTCAGGTTGTTAATCCGCGTAAGCGCTGCAACCGCTGGTGGAGGTCCCTGGTCGACTAGCGCGCCGGCGCCACTGGGGCCTCCCAAGGCGTCTCTATGGTGCGGCGCCGGAAACTTATCTCCCTCGATCACGGATTGCGTCCCAGGTCGTGCGTATGGTCGCCGGCATGAACTTCTCAATCTCCCTACGTGCCGAGGCCGGGCCATGAGCCCGAGCCACGGCGCGGCCTTTCGGGGCTTCCGCGACGACAAGCAATCGCCGTTCTTCTGCGCCCCCGGACGCACCCCGGAGCAGACCTGGGACATCAGCGTCGACCGGCTCGGCCGGCTGCTCGTAGACCTCGCGCCCGTCGCGAAGTCCGGGCCGATCGAGATGTCCCCCGGCTTGCTCTGCTCCTGGCATGCCGAGATCTTCGGCGAGCTGTTCCCCCGTGATGCGGGACGCCTGCGGGGCTATCGCGACGGTCAACCCCAACACGTCTACTTCGGCGTGCACAACCGGGGCTACCGTGGAACCACCCCGCGCGAACTTCGCCGGCGTCTGGAGAAGATCTGCGCTGAGTTCAACACCGCGGCCGCGAACATCCGCGATCTCGGGGCCGACGACACCTACGACGCCGTTGCAGTCGCGACGCGGCTGTACGCCAAGGTTCTGCGAGCTCACCCCTTCGTCGACGGCAACCTCAGAGGGACGATCGTCGCGCTGGACGCCGCCCTCCTCACACTCAAGCTTCCCCGCGTCCAGTTCACGGACCTCGAGCTCCACGACGAGCTGCTCGGCATCGCGTTCGTCGGCCGCAACGACCCCTACCGGCCGCTCGCCGAACACATCGCCGACCTGATCCGCACACCCGAGCAATCTTGACGAACGCCCTATCCTTGGACCATGGCCAAAAACACCAACAACGGCAACGAGGATCTTCACCTCACCCACGTAGTGATCGACGGCGAGCTCGTCCCGTTCACGAGGGAGATCGCGCTTCAGTTCTCCCTAAATGCCCACCTGCTCTCGCTCGGCGATCCCAAACGGGCCGCCGAGATGCTCGCCGAAGCCGAGCTGGCTGCGACTAACGGCACCAATGCCACCAGCGTTTCCAGCATCAGCGCCGCTCCCACCGCCGACTGACCCAAGAGCGTTTTCCCGCCAGGTTTGCGGACGATCGCCTGCAAACACTGGGGCGAACCTAAAGACTTTGCGTCAATTCTGCGCCGAGGCTTGAGGCGAACACCTGTTCGCGTTAGGCTGCGCCCATCGTGATCGATGGAACGCTCGTCGACCGGACTTTGACAACTGAATAAAGGGTATGGAGATCGGGGCCGTCGCTAGGAACATCCGGCGGTCCGTGATCGGCTCGGGTGCCAGCCTTGCGGAAGCCTGCAGGGCATAATCACACGATGGCACCCACCCAACGATCGCCGGCGTCAACCACCACCAAGACCCCGCGCCCGCAGCACGACGGCAAAGTCAAACGCAGCAAGACCGTCGAGGAGATGTACGCCGAATACCAGGACGGGGCGACACTCGCAAAGGTGGGCGAGCGTTACCGGCAAGCGCCGGCCAATGGGTCGACGTGACCTTGCATAGGGACGAGCTGGGACGGGCGTCGCTCAGGGATGAGCTACGCAACTCGGCTAGGTGGAGATACTCGCGTGATGCTTGCCGGCCTTTGCGTGCTGTGACCCGCGGTTGTTATTCCGCGTAAACGTTTTCGCCGCTATTGGCGGTCCCTCTTTGGCTGAGGACGCCTTCCCTTACTGAAGCTCTCACAGCCTCATGACCGGCGTTGCCTCGGGCTAGGCGTCGGTGCTCGTGAGGCGCTCGTAGAACTCGGTGACGCTGACCTCGTCCTGGCCGACCATTGCGCGCGCCACCCGCTCGGTGTCCTCGTCGAGCCAACGTTGACGTTCTTCGATGTAGCCGTCGATCTGCTGGACGCGCTCGTCGAACTCATCGGCCATTTCCTGCCCAACCCAACCCGGCATCAGCCCCTTGCGCCGGATGGTGAGCTCGCGGCGCTGTGCCCTGAGCTTGCCGATCATCTCGCGGTGTCCGACGATCCGCGCTTCGACGCGTTGCACGTACTCGCTCTGGCGCTCACGCCGATCCTCGGCGGCCGCGGCGGCCCTCGCCTTGGCCGTACGGGCGACCTCGGCAATGTGCTTGGCGCGGCGGGCGTGGAACTGATCGGCTGCCGCCTTGAAGCTCTGCCACAGCTTGTCGTCGTAGGCGCGGCCGGCCGAGCCGGCGGCCTTCCAGCGCCGATGAAGTACCGCGAACTCTTCTCCGGCGACCCTCCAGTCCTCAGAGCGGGCAAGCAGCTTGGCGGCGCGGACGATCGTCTTCTTCTGACGCAGAGCCCGCTTCTGGAGGCGTTCGTCGCCCTCGGAGATGGAGCTCTGCGAGATGCCGACATAGGTCATCCCCCGCCGCGCGCCCGCTGTGCGATTCAGGTGTACCTTCGGCATAACCCAACCCTCTCCGTCATGACCCTATGGCTGAAGTGTATCTCAACTGGCTGGGTGGTTATCCCTGCGGTTTGGGGCACAAAAAAAGAAGCTCAGGGCCCATTTCAGAGCGAGCGACTGGTCATAGGCACAAAAAAAGACGCTCGTGGTCACCGTCGTCGGTGGCTCGAGAGGGCGGCGGGTCGTGGGGTCTCTCAAAGGAGAGAGGTACCCCACGACCGCCATTGGATTGAGTGTTAGGAGGTGCTGAGCGACTCGAGCTGCAGATCGATCACGGCGATCTGGCTCTGCCCGTGCCAGATCGCACCGATCATCTGGCGCATCGCCTTCACCGAGCCGCACCCACCGCTACGCCGGCGCTCCAGAGCCGTCGTCAGCTCCAGCTTCTGTGCCCTAACCAGCGCCGCCAGCTCGTCGCGACGGTCCATCAGCCTTTCGCGCTGCACGTCCGGCGTTCCCTGCAGGTGCCACGTGGACTGCTCTGTTACCTGGGCGATCATGTTGCTCTCCTTATTTGATTTTTTATTGGTTTGGCTTGTCTCTTCAGCAGGACGGGAGCCACCCGTCCTGGACCCCGCCACAGAGCGCGGGGTTTCGACCGAGAACGACAAAAGCCCCGCCACCCGAAGGTCACGAGGCCTCTTTGCTGCTGGTGCTACCGGGACTTCTTGCTACTTGCTACGGGTGCCGCAGGTGGCGCTAATCGTCGAGCAGCGGGAACCCGGGCTGCGGCTGGAGGATCTCCCGCAGGGGATTCACGACGACCCGCCGCTCGGCTTTGCACCGATCGATCGCGTCGCGCAGCTTTTCCTCGATCGCGCGCGTCTCGGCGAAGTAGATCACCGCCTCGACGCGCCGGCACCGAGCCCAGGCGCGGACGTTCGCGACCAGCTCCGCCTTGGCCTTGATCGTCAGCTCGACCTCGACCGCCACCGGCAACGGCGGTGCGTCCGGCTCGTCCTGCGGCCAGATCACGAGGTCGGGGGAATGGGATTGCCTTCTCCCGGTACCCCGTATCTCCACGCTGGCCAACCGACGTTTCTGCAGGCCCTCGTCCCGGCACAGCTCGAGCTCGCCGATCGTGCGGCAGTCGGGGTAGCGGCGCTCCAGAGCCGCCCGCACGCCGGCGCAGGCGATCGTGTGGCGAACCTCCTTGATGCTCACGACGCGCGTGCGCAGCCCCTTCGGATAAGCGTACTCACCGGCGTGCGCGTACCTGCGGGCCAAGCGCCTCCCATCGGACGTCACCGTGTACAGCGCGGAATAGGCGGTCAACACCGATTCCCGCTTCAACAGCCCCCGCTGCACGGCCTCGTCCAGACGCTCGCCCGCGACGGCCACGCTGACCTGCTCGCGCTCGGCGAACGCCTCGGGGGTGACCGCCCCGTACGCGGTGATCCAGGCAACCTGAGCCGCCCTACGGAGAACCTGCTGTGGAACATACGTTGCGCTTTTCATTTGTTTCTCTTCCTTTCCCTATCGATCGAGTGAGAATATTTGTGTGATACGGACGGGACGCGGAGCCGTCGGGACGATCACGACCGCGTGACCGAGCGGCAGGCTCTTGATCTCGTCCGGATGGACCGTGTACTCACGCCCCCTGGAGCGCGTGCTCTTACCGTCGCTGTGCACGGTGCTGGTCCAAGCGCCCTGGGTACCCGCCACATCGGCGATCAACGTGGCACTGTCCGGCACCACCTGACGATGGGCGATCAGGGATGTCAGGTTGCCCATCACCTGCTCCTGCAACGCCGCCCCGGCCACGCGCAGGTCCGCGAGCTCCTGCGTGCCCAACAGGAGGCTCATACCCGCCGCCCGCGCCCGCCCGAACAGCCTCGAGACCTGCTCGGCGGCCAGCGCCGAGAACTCGTCGATCACCACCACCGTGGGGATCGGCCGGCCCTGCAACGATGCCACGACGCTCTGCAAATCCTGGATGATCGCGGCCCCCAGCATGTGCGCCAGCAGCGGCCTGCGATCGGACTCCAGGCTGAAATACACCACCGCCCGCTGCTCGATCATCTGGCGTAGATCGAAGGACGCCACCCCCTCAATCTCCGGATCGAGCCAGCGGCCGACGTCCGACTCGGCCATCACCGCCAGCCGGTCGCGGACACCCGACAGGCCGTTCTGCTGGGTCAGGGTGAGCGACTCCAGATAGGCCGTGACCTGCGCGACCCGCCGCTCGGGCAGCTCTCGCACCAGCATCTCGAGCTCGTACAGGTCGAGGTAGCGCACGATGTTCGCCAGGCTGACCACGACGCCGGCCTGGCGCAGCACCCGCACCTCGTGGCCGAGGTAGCGCTGCGCCTGGCGCAGGTAGTGGGGCTCCGACCACCGCTCGCCGGCGAGCAGCTTGTCGGCGATCTCGGTGTCTGAGCCGTGCGCGTAGGGGTTGTAGACGACGGATCCTTCCGGCGTCCAGTGGACGAACGGCCGTCCCTCACGCTCGGCCACGGCCCGGGCGTGCTCCAACATCTTCGGGTCTTCCTTCGGGTCGACGAACACCGCGCCCATCCCGTGCTCGACCGCGTGCACGGCGATCCCGGTCATCGTGACCGTCTTACCCGAGCCCGCAGCGCCGAGGACGAGCGTATGAGTACCGCCCCTGCCTCCACCGAGCGGGATCCGGACGAGGCTGCCGTCCTGCACGTCCTGGCCGATCAGTACTTCGTCTCCCTGAAACCACGACGCTCCACTGTCGAGCATCCGCCGCAGGGCGCCCTTGGCCCAGATCGCACGCGCAGCATCCAATGGTCCCTGGAAGCTACGGGCGATCTGCGCCAGATCGCCGCCCGCCTGGACGTCTTCGCGCTGCCAACGACGACCGCGCCTGGCGGCAGCCAGAGCGACGACGCCGAACGTCAGGCCGAGGCCACCGAGCAGCGGGCGGGCGATCACCCAGACGAGCAACGCCACACCAGCCCACGACCAACTCAACTGGTGCGAGCGCATCAGACGCGCCACCGACCAGCCCAACAGGACGCCGAGCGCCAGATGCAGCGTCGTACTGCCCAGCCAATGCAACAACTCTTCAAACGACGAAAGGTGCTTCACCCCTTCTCCGGGGGTTGGGTAAGACGGGGACATGGAGTCCCTCCTTTTCTTTAACGTGGAAACGGCGAGCCGTGTGGCCCGCCGTCTGAGTGGTGCTGCGGTGCTGCCGGCGCGCCGCGGGGCGCGCTTACTCGGGACCTATCGGGATCGGTCCCGTCCTGCCACTACCTGCCCTTCGAGCCCCGGGCGATCGCGGCGGCAAACCGGTCGGCCGATGCGATGCCCTCCGCGGCGGAGCCGAACAGAACCTCGATCCTTACCTGGCGACGAGGCAGCGGACGCGCATGCACCTCGGTGCCGAGCAGATCGCCCCATGCCTTGGCGAGGCTCAGAGCGACCGGATCCTGTTCCTCCCCCTGGTCCGGAACAACCTGCTCGCCGCCGGAACCATCCGGTGCGGGCGCGGGCGCCTCGCTCGCGCGGGCGTGGCGCTCGAGCGTCTTGGACGACCATCCCTGCTCGACCGCCGCACGCGCCAGCGCCAGACGTGCATCGGGATCCTTCACCTTCCGCAGCGCAATCCCGTGACTCCTGCTCAGCTCGCCACGCTCGAGCAGCTCGAGGATCTCCCCGGAGAGCTCCAGCAGGCCGATCAGGTGCCACACAAGGGCCCGATGGCACCCCACGCGCCGCCCGATCTGCCTCAGGCTGAGGCCGAGCTCGTTCGCCAGCGTCGCGCAGGCACGAGCCTCCTCCACCGGGTTGAGGTCCTTGCGCGCCATGTTCTCGATCAGCCCGGCCTCGAGCGCCGCGCGATCGTCATACCGCGACACCAACGCGGGGATGCTCGCAAGACCCGCGAGCCGCGCGGCGCGCCAGCGACGCTCTCCCGCGACCAGCTGATGGGAGCCGTCGGCGAGGGGACGCACGAGCACCGGCTGCAGCACACCGCACTCGCCCATAGAATCCGCCAGCTCCTGCAGCGCCTCCTCGTCGAAGCGACGCCGTGGCTGGGCGGGGTTGGGCGCCACCTGATCGAGCGACAGCTCGACCAGCACCTGTACGGCATTCGCTGCGGTGTTCTCAGATGTCGATCGTGATCGGAACATCGGGTCCTTCCTTTCTCTGTTGATTGATTTTTGTTTAACGGGCGATCGTGGCGGCCAGGCGCTCGGCCAGGGCGACCCCGTCGGCGGCCAAGTCGAACACGACCTCCAGCCGCAGCTGCCCGCGCATCGGGCGCACGTGGACCTCGGCGCCGAGCAGATCGCCCCACGCCCGGGCGAGGTTCAGAGCGGCCAGCTCCTGCGCCTGCTCGGGATCCTGTGCAGGCTCGGTGCGGTCCTGCTGGGACTCGAGCAGCGCCACGTTGCTCGCGCAGACACGAGCTTCGAGCGTCCGCACCGACCATCCCTGCTCGCTCGCAGCGCGCGCCAGCGCCAGACGCGCATCGAGGTCCTTGACCCTCACCAGCACGATCCCCTGACTCGCGCCCAGCTCGCCACGCTCGAGCAGCTCGAGGATCTCCCCGGACAGCTTCAGCAGGCTTGTCAGGTTTGACACGACGGACTCGTGGCAGCCGACGCGCCGCCCGATCTGCGCGCGGGTCAGGCCGAACTCGTCCACGAGCGTCGCACAGGCGCGGGCCTGCTCGACGGGGTTGAGGTCCTCGCGCGCCATGTTCTCGATCAGCCCCACTTCGAGCGCCGCGCGATCGTCGTAGCGGGACACGAGCGCGGGGATGCTCTGCAGATCGGCGAGCCGCGCGGCGCGCCAGCGACGCTCTCCCGCGAGCAGCTCGTACTGACCGTCCTGCAGGGGGCGCACGAGCACCGGCTGCAGCACACCGCACTCGCCTAACGAACCGGCCAGCTCCTGCAGCTCGGCTTCGTCGAAGTGGCGTCGCGGCTGGGCGGGGTTGGGCAGAATCGAGTCGAGCGACAGCTCGCGTAGTTCCTGGGTGGTGGACATGATTGCTCCTTTGTTTTTGATGGACAAGATGGGCGTCCTCGCACGAACCGGTCGCCGATGGCGACTGGTCGGGTGGCTGGGACGGTCGGGGCGCGCTTGGAAGACGCGCAGCGAGAAATCGACCGTCAGGCGAGGAGTGGATCTATTTCAGTGCTCGCGAGTGGCGGGCTATGAGGGTCGGCGGGTGCCGAATGGCTCAGGAAGCGAAATAGAAGAAGGATCGAGCGTAGCGCTCCGCGGGGATCCGTCAAGTCGCGGCGCCTCGCGGCGCCGATCGGGCCCTCGCAGACCGCTCCGCGACCCTGCAGTTTGGCTCTACAAAGCCGAACTACAGCGTTCCGGCGCGCAGTTGCCCGGCCGTTTTAGCCCTGGGCAACTGCGTGTATCGGGTCTACAGAGGGGGAGGTGACTGCATCCGCGAGGGGGGGAGACGGCAGGCTTTTGTGGGCAAATGCATGAGCGGTTGGGCGCCAGGTTGAAGGGGCGGCCCGGCGCGGTCAGCGCTCGTGCACGTCGACGACGTTCGAGCTTCCCGCCAGAAACGGGAAGGCGGCTTCGTGGGCTGAGAGGACGCGGAAGCGATAGACGATCGGGCCGGGAAATTTGAAGCGGTAGGAGGCGTGGAAGCGACCCTTCGCATCGGTCGTGATCGTGCGGAATTCGAGCCATTCGCGGCCCGAGCTCGCCTCCAGCACGAGCTGCTTGCCGCCCGGCGGGATCGGCGCGCCGTGCAGCGTGCCGCTGAAGGAGATCGTGTGGCCGACGCTCGTCGTGCGGGGCGTAATCCGCAACCCCACGCCGGCGTGGACGCGCAACGTCAGCGTCGCCGTCGCGACCGGGATCGTGTCGTCGACATGGCTGCGATAGGCGAAGCGCAGCGCGCTCGAGGAGATGCCCTTCGGCAGCGTCAGCGTCCACGCGCCCGTCGGGCCGGTGCGCACGCTCGCAAGCGACGCCGCCTTCGCGCCCTGATCGGCCGCGGTCGCGCTGACGTCGAGCAGCGCGCCGGAGATCGGCTCACCGGCAGTGGTCGTCAGGCGCCCGCTGACGCGGTCGGTGAGCCCGTATCCACTCGTGCGCGTCGCCTTCGTCGTGCTCGTCCAGCGCGCGGTCAGCTTGGCCTGATCGGAGGCGTTCGCGCCGTTGGGCGCGCCGCGCTCGGCCGCGGGGCTACCGGGGCCGATCGCGACGCCTGCGCCCGCGCCGGCACCGGCGCCGCCGGCGCCCTGGGACGAGCCGGCGACCGTGATCGTGCCGTTGTAGGCGATCGTCTGGTTACCGGCGGCGTCTTCGACGATCAGCTCGAGCGAGTGCTGCCCGGGCGCCAGCAGGCCGGTGTTGAGGCTCAGGCCGGCGTTCAGCGAGCTCTTGCAGGGTTTAGCGTGATCGAAGGAGCGCTGCCCGTCTTTGGTGAGGTTCAGGGACTCGCAGGCGCCGCCGTTGGTGTCGAGGATCTGCGAGACGCGGGTGGTCCCGTCGACGACAAGCGAGCCGCCATACACACCCGATTGACCGTCGGCCGCGTTGAAGGAGACCGCCTGCGTGCCGCTCAGCATCGCGCCCGAGACGAGCGGCCCGCCGACGCCGCTGAAAGTCGGTGGCGTTTCGTCGTCGAGGTCGATATCGGCGGCGTAGACTTCGTACTGTGAGGAATAGTGCGTTCCGGATTCGGGGCACGTGCCGTGTTCCCCTCCACCGCATGCGGCGCTCCACTGGATGATCGTCACGCCGCTGAGGCTCGTGTTGCCAGGACTACCGACGCTGACCTCGTTTTCCGGCGCAAGCGGATCGGCTTGCGTGCCGCGATAGCTGCATGGTTCTTCCAGCGACTGCGCACACAGACCCTGCACTGAAGGCGGCCCGGGTCTGTACAGCAGATTCGACGCCGGCGCTCCAAAAGGCTGATCGGGCCCGTCCGCCTCGTAGCGCCAGATGGTGAAACCAGCGATCGTCAGGCCGGCGGGCGCTTCGAACGTGTCCGCAGCAAAGGTGCCGAAGGAATGCGTTACGTCGCCAAGCATCTGCGCGTAGAGCGACCCGCCGCCTTCGCAACCGGTCTCCGCATAGACATAGCTACCGCCGGTTGCGTAGGTGACACCGTCAGTCGGCGCTGGGGAGCCGGCATGCGGGCCGTAGGGAATTCGGCAGAGGAAGTCGTGGTAGCTGCCGGCCGCTGCCGGCGGGGCCGTTGCCAGGCACAGGCCCAGCAGGCAGGGGAGCGCAAGCAGCCATCTACTCCCGCTCCAGCCCCGGTTTGCGCTCAACGATGTCTTTTGCATCTCTCCACCCCGCTTTCGTGAACTTTCTACCCAATGGGCCTTCCTCTTATACCGACGATTACCGCCAAACGGGACAATTCGGGCTTACCCTTGCTCTTTCGGCCGGCCAAACTGGCGCCTGCGGGCGGCGTCTCGCGCGCGCGCGTCGCGCGTCACCTGGGACTCGCCAGCGCGATCTTGCGCGGTGCGTTCGGGTCTCTTCGGTGCGCGGCGGCCCTCTTCGCGCCACCCGTCGCCCGCGGAGCGCTCTTGCAGCGAGGGCGCCAGCCCCTGACCGTCGGTGCTCAGGCGCTGCTTGAGATCGCGGTCGAAGCTCTCGGTCGCACGGCGCCGCTCGCGGCCGCGCAGCTGCGGTTGCTGGACCTTGGGCTCGCCGCCGCCGGCGGCTTTGTTCAGCTCCCGTCTGAGTCGCAGCTCGCGGTCGATATCCAACCGCGCCTGGCGCTGGGCGCCCGGGGACATGCGTTCGTACTCGCCGCGCTCGTGGCCGACGAGGCCGGCGAGCGCCGCGTAGTTGCGGCGCCGGCCCTCACGCGTCCTGGCCCCGTTGTCCGGCAGCGCGGCCTCCCCGTCCAGCCAGCGCGCACGCCTTTGACGCTCCTCGACCTTTCGGTGGTCCCCGACACCCCACATCCGCTCCCCGCCGGCCGCGAGACTCCGGACAGTATCCATGTCTTGCTGAGCTTGGGCGGTCTCTGCTTCGACGCGTTTCGCGCGGAGGGCGAGCTTCGCGGCGCGACGGGTGTCGCCCGCCTTCAAGGCTTGCTCGCGCGCCGCACGAATACGCCCGAGCTGGGTGTGTCCCTTCGCCAGTCGCGACCGTAACTGTGCGCCCTCACCCTGAGTAACCCGCGTACTCGCGTCGCGGTGGTCGTGTGCCATGCTGCGCGTGACCTGCTCATCGGCCTTGTCTTTCGCCCGCTCACGGCCGATCTTTTGGTCGTGGCCGATCTTTGCCTTCGTCTGGCGCAGCTTGGCCTCCGGACCCGGCCGGGCTATCTTGCCTTTCGCCCAACCCGCCAAACGCGCGGTCTCCCTGCCGCCCATCACCATCGAGGCCAAGCGCATCCCTCCGATCCGGGACCGTCCGCCGCCGCCTGCTCGCGCGGCGCCCGCGAGGTTCAGGATCTGCTGGTGATGGCGGAACGTGTCCGACCACAGCGCGTCGCGGTGGCGGAACGCGCTCCACCACAACACCGTGGCCAGCAGCCATTGGACCCACCAGCCGAAGTCGAGGCTCAACACGATCCGCATCATCAACAGCACGACCCCGAGCATCACCGAATACA
>Ga0182030_10010621_pt1 | contig 18667 bp, 14 predicted proteins | sample 812S3MmetaG_FD_121299 | JGI IMG/M metagenome (GOLD analysis project Ga0182030, IMG submission 121299) | Permafrost microbial communities from Stordalen Mire, Sweden - 812S3M metaG (Illumina Assembly) | ecosystem: Environmental > Terrestrial > Soil > Wetlands > Permafrost | place: Sweden...
GCCACTGCTCCTGAAGTGTGTCACGCGGGGGGAGGGTGGGCCGTCGGCAGCCCCGTTTTGCACCATTCGATATAACTCGCTTCGCAGTCATCCTGAGCAGCATCGAAGGATCTCGCCCTGCCCGCCGTTCCGCCTTCGGACCTTGCCTTTTTCTTGTCACTGGTCACTCGTTCGTGTATTTGCGATTGCGGCATCGGACCATGGGGTGATGGCCAAAATCGCCAGCCGGTTTGTGGTCTCATCTTCGGGCGCCGGCCTACCGATAACCGAGGTGGGGAAGTGTGGGCGGCCGGGCCAATTGCCGAGGGACGGCGCCCCGGCACATTCTCCGCCGGATATTCCTGTGTCTTGCCGCTGGTCAATCGCCACTAGGCCAGATATCTCACCACGCTTGGGTACGCGAAGGGGGTGGGCGGAAGGCCGGGGCGAAACAGGCGGCGGAAAGGTGCCCCTGCGGACAACCGCCCCGGCGCGCAAGGCGCCACTCCTCCTCATCTGAGGAGGGGAGCATTTTCTACAACTCCCTCATGATTCAGGAGGGGTGGCGCGCCCGGCGCCGGGATGGGGCTGGACAGGAATTCAGAGGTGGTGCGGGCAAGGCGATTAAACCCCGCGTTTTCAGCAACTCATCGGGATAGCGAGGGCTGAGCGGTTTCTGCGCTCATACAAGTTGCTTATTTTCTGGAAGTTATCGGCTTGGAGGGAATTGGAGGGGTTCCTTCGTGGTTTTGGGGCGCTTAAATCAAGCTATCTCTTGCATTTTCAACAACTCATCGGCCGAAAAGTTAAACTGTTTATTCTCAACAACTCATCGGCTTCTGACATTTTGTCGTTTTATTCGCCTTTTGTTTTCAATAACCCATCGGGGTCGACCTTCATTTTGACATTTTCTTGGAGGCAGGCTTCCCGCTCGATTTTCACGGACAAATTGGCAACCCGCCATGCCTCTTGCCGACGCGATTTTTCCCTCCGAGTCATCAGCGCGGCACCCGACGCTGCGCTGCCGGTCTTTCCGCCTTCGGACTTTAGCTTTCGCTCGTTTCTGGTCACGGGCCCCTTTGGGGTGCGCAAGTTGGCCGGGCGGCGCTTCTCGCGCCTCTGGGTGAGCGAATTGACTGCACCGCCCCTCTCCACTCTATAGGCTGGCAACTTGACGGCCATCGTCACGAAAGGTTACGGGAAAATCCGGTGTGCGGCAAGTTGCGTAGCGTGTTGCGCCGTGGGTCCGTCTGCTATAGCGGGGAGTTTACCTCGCCAGATGGAGGCACAAAGCCGCCTTTACATCTGGACTCATCACCGCAGAGGTCCGCGCCGCCTGGCATCAGATCCTGGACTTCGGACCGCGTTTCTCGTCACTCGTCATTGCTCTTATAGTGCTTGCAGCTCCCCCAGGTCCCTGCGGAAAATCGCAGACCCCCCAAGAACAGGGGTCTACGCCAGCCTGCGGAAGTTTTAACGGCAGCGGTGAGCGAAGGAGGGTCTGTTTTACTGGTGGCAGGACAATCTCGAGGTGAGTCCGCAGAGGCAAATGCGGAGAGCCGACTTTCTGGCCTCAACAAGCCAAACTCGCTGCCGGAAAACCTGACTCGTCTACACCACCTTCTCGGCCTCAAGATTCCTAGCGGTTTCTCCAACTGCCCAGGCGATTCCGAGATTATTGGCGGCGATTCGGTGCTCCCTTAGCAGTTCGCGATTGAATTCATACATGGATCTTTCCCCTGCGGAGCCGCCTTGACGCATCCACTCTTTATACCAACGCGTTGTTGACCGGACCGATTCATAAAGCGTAAAGGCTGGGCGCCAATGAAGGCGTTGACTACTCTTGTCGAAGGCCAAGGATTGGTAATCGAAAGGCTCGTCACGTTGGGGGCCACTCCGCCACATGATGTTTCCACCCCAGAGCTCGCATATTTTGGTTGCGAGTAAAGCGTTGGGTACACCGTGCTGCTCATACGGGCCGAAGTTGAAGGCCTCCCCGGCTATTCCGTCGGAAGCGAGCATACTCATCAGGGTCATATAACCCGACAGGATATCTAGCCCATACGTGTATGGCCGCGTGAAGTTCGGGCTGTATATCTCCGGAGCACGGTTTTCCGCTAACGATTCAAAGCAGTCGACAAAAATCCTGCCCGCACCTTGAGTCCTTCGGGACGAATGCCAATCGCCACCGATGAGGACGTTACCTGCGCGGGCGACTCCAATGAGACTTCCGCTCGAAGACAGATAACTGCGTTGGTAGTCAGCAATGATGAACTCTGCACACGCCTTAGAAACGGCATAGGGGCCACTCGCCCCGAGCGGATCAGTTTCAACCCACAATTCACCGCTCTTGGGCTTGTAAACCTTGTCGGTGGTAACGAAGACCGCTCGCTTCGGTGCGGCGGACAGCCGAAGCGCCTCAAGGATCGTCGCCGGCCCGAGAGTATTCGTGCGATAGGCCTCGAGCGGATTGCGATACGCGTCGCGCACCAGCGCCATTGCCGCGAGGTGAAAGATGCCGTCGGCTTGTCCCACGAGCTGCTGCATGAGGGGAAGATCGGTGACATCTCCCTGCGTGAAGCTTATTCGGCCGCGGAGGCTACTGGCCGCGAAATTCGAATCCTGGTCCGGCAGCCTCAGATCAAGCCCCAATACTTCGGCGCCGGCATCCAAAAGCGCCAGAGCGAGCCACGTCCCCTTCACTCCGGCGACTCCCGTGACGAGAATTCGTTTCCCCTCAAAATAGCCGTTAAACATTTGATTTGGAAATTCCCTTTAGCATTGAAAGCTCCCTACTATACACCCATCGAGGGGTTCCACCTAACCATTTTTCGTTGCATGGGTCCCGTGGCTCAGAACAGGGTCCTGTCTGCCTCAACGCCGGGGAAGCTGTGAAAAAATCACGGGAAAGGCAAGAGCATTTCACGCCAAGGCGCAAAGCCGAAGCGGGCGCAAAGAGAACAAAACCGTTGTTCAATGCGGGTCTTTGCGCCTTGGCGTCTTGGCGTGAGATTGTTTATTTTTTCGCAGCTTCCGGGGCGGGAGGGGCCCATTTCGCTCGAAAAGTCCGCCTCAAGCAAATTCTGGGCGCTGTGTTAACCGCAAAAATGCTATGATCCCCTGCCGTTATGAAATTCGTGGTGGAGCAAGGTTCCGTCAAGCTCTCGGGCGTCGCACACCCCCCATGGCCATGAAAGCATCACCCGCGCAGAAACCCCTCACCCCCCGCCTTGCCGTCCCCCCTCTCCCCGAGGGAGAGGGAGAGAAATCAAAATCACAGCCCTCTCCCAGGGGAGAGGGTGCCCGACGGAGAAGGGCAGGTGCGGGGTCACTTTCAACCCCATTGGACTTTGACGGTGCCCAGCGTGGTGGAGATTCGTGGTGGCGTCATGGCGGCAACTCAAAGTATAATTGCTTGTTGACGCGCCGGAACTCAGCGCATCTAAAGTAATTGATGTCTCGATATTGGCCACGCTTAAAGCGTGTCGGCTTGGCTCTATTGCTAGTCTTGGGCATCCCATTCGCCGCTCAAGGGGCCCTTCCTGACACCCAGACGCTTCGCGGGGAAGTTGTAGACCAGAACAGCGCGCCCATTTCTGGCGCGGTCTGCACCTTGCGGGGTCGGACTATGCCCGAGCAGGGGCGTCCCGTAACTACTGGGGATCGAGGGACTTTCGAGTTTACCGGGCTGATCCCAGGAACCTACCGCGTGACCTGCGCCGCGGTGGGTTACGAGCCGGTCTCTAAGCCGGACATCCCGGTTACCGCAAGCGAGGCCCCCCCCACCCTCCAGATTGAGCTTCCTACCGAGGTTGTCATTCACCAGAGGGTGGAAGTCACCGCTCAAGCCCCCAAGGCCGTGGAGCAACAGGCGGCTCCGCCCGCGACCCTTACCAGCGAGCAACTCCATTCCCTGCCCCTCGTCGTGCAGAAATTCAAAGCCGCGTTACCGATGATTCCGGGTGTACTTCGCACCCCGGATGGCAGGATCTCCATCAAGGGCGCGGTGGAGAACCAAGGAACCCTGCTGGTGGATTCTGCCGAAACCGTTGATCCCGTGACCGGCAGTTTCTCCATTGACGTTCCCATCGACGCGGTGGAATCGGTGGACGTTTTCAAGAGCGCCTACCAGGCCGAGTACGGGCGTTTTTCCGGCGGGCTTACCACCCTCCAAACCAAAGCACCCTCAAGCCGCTGGGATTATGAGTTGAATGATTTTGTGCCCACACCGCGCTTCGAGACCGGACACCTGGTGGGAATTCAAGACGATTCCCCGCGCATTTACTTCTCGGGGCCCTTGCTGGGGGACAAGCTCACCTTTTCCGAAGCCTTCACCTACGGCTATTCCGCCCAGTCCGTCCGGGGGTTGGCTTGGCCCAACAACCAAACCCGCAAGGAGGGGTGGACTTCGTTCTCGGATTTCTATTACACCTTTTCCTCCCAGCACCTCGCCAGCGTTAATGTCAAATTCTTTCCCGAGCGGCGCCAGTACGACAACATCGATAGCCTTATTCCGGAAACGGCATCCGCCGACTACGGCCAGAGCGGCTACTCGATCGGGGGGCACGATCACTATCTGTTCCCCGGCGGCGGGATTTTGACCACTCTGGCGCAATTCACCGATTTTGACAGTTACTCCCACGGCCAGGGCGCGCAGGACTTGCTGATAACTCCCACCGGCTGGGAGGGCAACTTCTTCAACGCTTGGACGCGCAGTAGCGCTCAGCAGGAAGTGCAGGAAAGCTACCTCTTCCCCCGCAAACACTGGCACGGCGGGCACGACTTCAAGGTGGGGGGCGACGTGGTCCACCGTGCGTATCAGGGAACCAGCCTATCCCACCCGGTGCAACTGCTGCGGGCTGACAACTCCCTGGCCGGCGAAATTGATTTTGGATCCGCCGGCCAACTCACCACCTCCGATGCAGAAGGCGCCGCCTTTGCCGAAGACCACTGGATTTTTAACAATTTCATTTCTATCGATTATGGACTTCGGTTTTCCAGCCAGACCCTGGGCGAACGCTCGGCAATTTCGCCGCGCGCCGGCGCAGTGTTCTCGCCGGACAAGAAAGGCAGGACTATTTTCCGCGGCGGCGCCGGCGTCTTCTATGATCGCTTGCCGCTTCTCGCCGGAGATTTCACTCAAAACCCCGCCCGGCAAGTTACCCTTTTCGGTACAAACGAAGTGGCGCTTGGCCCCCCCACCGTCTACCTCCCCTATTACGAGGAATTTGCCGATCATGGCCGCAAGATTGTTCCCTCCGGCACACGGCTTGGAAGCACCCCTTACAACATCACCTGGAACACGGAACTGGATCAGGAAATCCGCCCCGACATCATCGCCCGCGTCAGTTTTCTGTCCAGCCGCACTTATAATGAGTTCACGGTCAACCCGGAAGTCCTATCTCCCACCAGTGGATTGCTGCTGCTTTCGAACCTGGGCGCATCGCGCTACCACGAGTTTGAAGCCACGTTGCGCGTGCGGCCTTCCGACAAGGCGGATTTCAATATTTCCTACGTCAATAGCCAGGCACGGGGCGACCTGAACACCATGGCGTCCGTCTACGTTCCTTACGAGCAGCCGGTTATCGAACCGAACCTGTTCGGCGTGCTTCCGACCAACGTCCCTGACCGCGTCGTGACCTGGGGGCGCTTCAAGCTGCCGCAGAAGGTCATCGTCAGCCCGCTGCTCGATTGGCACTCGGGCTTCCCTTTTTCCATTTACGACGATTTGCAGAATTACGTGGGCCCCCCCAACAGCCGCCGCCTGCCCACCTTTTTTTCTCTTGATGTGCAAATCTCCAAGGATTTCCGGGTACCGTTCATCCCCTTATTGCGCAAACACCTGCTGCGGGGCTCGGTCCGCATCTTCAATCTCACCAACCACGGCAATTTCCGCGATGTCTATAACACGGTCACTTCACCGTACTTCGGTGACTACGCCGGCTTCGAGCATCGCTTCTACGACCTGTCCCTGGATATTGTGTATTGAGGGGCGCCTGCCGAAAATACCGGCGGGATGGCTCGCATGCAAGGCTACGGAACAGCACGGCAGCTCCGTCCGTATCAACACCCCCACCGAACACTTGTTCAGCACCACCCCGGCGCGCGGCGCGCCACCCCTCCTCATCTGAGGAGGGGAGCATTTTCGACACCACCCCTCCTGATTCAGGAGGGGTGGCGCACCGAGCGCCGGGGTGGTTTTCCGCGGGTGTGCGTTTTACCGCATATTGTTTAGCCCCGTCGTTCCCAAGCCTTCCGGATTATTGCCGTATCCCGACCTCGCGCGGCGCGCTTCAGGGCCGTAATCCGGAGAAGGCAAAGTTCGCCGCTTGTAAGGTCGCCGCCACGTCACCTTCGCTGTGAGAAGTGGAAACGAATGCTGCCTCGAATTGCGACGGGGGAAAGTAGACTCCCGCTTCCAGGAGGGAGCCAAAGAAAAGTCCATACGCGGCCGTGTCCGCCTTCTTGGCGCTGGCATAGTCACTCACGGGATCGGGAGTAAAGAAGGCTGTGAACATTGAGCCGACGCGATTGACGGTCAAAGCCACCCCCAGCCGCGCCGATTCGGCGATCAATCCGTTCGTCAGCTTGCTGGTCAGTGAATCGAGGCGTTCATAAATCCCGGGACGCCGCAAAACCTCAAGCGTCTTCAGCCCTGCCGCCATCGCCAGCGGGTTCCCCGAAAGCGTTCCCGCTTGATAAACCGGGCCGGCGGGGGCCACCAAATCCATGAATCGCGCTTTGCCGCCGTACGCCCCCACGGGCAAGCCGCCGCCAATGACCTTGCCGAGCGTGGTCATGTCAGGATCAATTTTATAGAGCTGCTGTGCGCCACCATAGGCAATGCGAAAGCCTGTCATCACCTCGTCGAAAATCAGCACCGTTCCCTGTTCATGGGTCAGAGCCCGCAGTTTTTCCAGGAAACCCTGTCGCGGCGGCACGCACCCCATATTGCCCACCACCGGTTCCACGATCGCGGCCGCCAGTTCGTGGCGATGCACACGGAAGGCTTCCTCGAGCGCCACTGTATCGTTGAAAGGCACCGTGACGGTAAGTTCAGCGAGCGCGCGCGGCACTCCGGGACTATCCGGCAAGCCCAGCGTGGCCACTCCCGAACCTGCCTTCACCAACAGACTGTCGCTATGCCCGTGATAGCAGCCTTCGAATTTCAAAATCTTGTCGCGCCGTGTCGCCGCCCGCGCCAGGCGGAGCGCGGAAAGGGTCGCCTCCGTGCCGGAATTCACCAGTCGAACTCGTTCTACGGAGGGGTAAGCCTCCACAATGCGCTCCGCCAGTTCCACTTCGCCGGGCGTGCAGGCGCCGAAACTGGTCCCCAATTCCGCCGCCCTCTCCAGCGCTTCCACCACCTCCGGGTGGGCATGGCCCAGAATGAGGGGCCCCCAGGAAAGCACATAGTCGATGTAACTCCTGCCGTCGACGTCGGTCATCATTGCGCCCTTGCCGCTGGCCATGAAAATAGGTTCGCCGCCCACGGCACGGAATGCGCGCACCGGCGAATTTACTCCGCCCGGCATGAGCAGCCGGGCTTTGGCGAAAAGTTCCTGAGATTTGGTCGGCATAACGTTGCTTCCTGGTTTGAATGACGGATGATGCGCCCCTCCGTCCCCACCACCCTCTTCTCCCTTGGTAGCCCCCCACTCTCGTGGAGAGAAGGGTAGGGTTCTGGATTTCCAGCTCTCTCCCCCAGCGCAAGGGGAGACCGCTATCTAAAATAATTCAATGCCCTCGCCCGCAGGGAGAGGGGGGACCGCAAGGCGGTGGGTGAGGGCATCTCGAACCTTCTTCAAAAACTCCTCCGGGTGTGAAAGCACCAGTCCGTTCGGCACACGCAACACGTAAATTCCGCGCTTCTTCAGAAACAAATCCTTGGCGGAATCCTTCCTCTCTTGGCTGGGCTGTGAGTGTATGCTCCCGTCAAGCTCAATCGCCAGCGCAGCATTGCAACAGTAGAAATCCACGACGTACTTCCCAATCGGACACTGGCGGCGGAATTTGCTTGCGCCGAACTGGCGATTGCGCAGCAAATACCAAGCGGACTTTTCAGCGCCGGTTGCCGCCTCCCGAAAGCGGCTGGCGTTTTGGAACATGCCGAAACCCTCACCCCCCGCCTTGCGGTCCCCCCTCTCCCTTCGGGAGAGGGTTGTAATTCCATCAGCTAATGCCGGACACCCTTTCCCGCAGGGAGAGGGTTGCAAATTTGGGTGCGGATGCGACCCCTCTTCCTTCGAGGAGGGCTAGCGCTTTGACTTCTACCCCCGCTATGCTTCTGGGCTTATCCGCGGTTGCTCGCGCGGCACTTCCAAGGCGCTGCGCAGCCTTGCCACGCCCATTCCCAACAGCGCGCAGGCCAATTCCACCGGGAGGAGTGCGATGAGTCCTAAGTAAGACTGTGAACCCGCAACGAGATCCTGAATCACGGCAAGAAATCTGCTGCTTTGCGCCCCGAACTCTATCATGCGCGTGGTAACGCCGCCACCGAGAAACTCGCCGTGATAGAAAGTCCTTGCCAGGCGCGCCCCCAGCGCCAACGCTCTGCCGAATTCGTTCCGCACCCGGTCCGGATAAATTTGCGGGAGGCGCTCCAGCAAAGCCTCGGCCAAGAGGTCGCCGGATCGCATGGCGTAATAAATCCCTTCGCCCGTGACGGGGTCCACCAGGCCGGCGGCATCTCCCACCAGGGCCCACCCCTGCCCCGCCAGCCGCAGGCTTCCCCAGCTTTCGACGGAAAGCGAGGGCAACAAGTGGCTGAATATTCGGCGCGGGTCCGGAGTATAGCCAGACTTTTGCATGAAACCGCTTAGCCGGGCTTGAAGCGCGACCATGGTTTCCTCCCCGGACTTTCCACAAATCCCCACGGAGACATGGTCCGGCCGGGGAAAGGCCCAGGCATAACCTTCGAATTTGTCGTAAAACTGCACGCGCAGCCGTTCGCACGGCACAGGCAGGTAATAACCGAAGGTCAACATGAAATCGTGCGGGAGAAAATCCGCTGTTAAAGTCTGTCTCAGCCGCGTGCGCGCCCCCGCCGCCAACACCACATAATCCGCGTGATAAGTTTTAGTGCGGCCGGCAATTTCCCAGGTCAAGTCCCTTCGCCGCAGGCGCAGAATTCTGTCGGCCACAATTTCCGCGCCCGCGTCCTCAGCGCGCCGGAGGAGCAACTGATTCAGCGTGGCGCGGGAATAAACCGCCAGCGGCGCGCGCAAGTGAAAGCGCATCGCCGCGCCCGTGGGAGCTAGAAACTCCGCGTCGTGCAGTAAGTTCCCGCCGCTTGCCGCTTCCGCCAGGAAGGGATACCGGCGCAAGGCTTTGTGGGTGAGCCCGCCGCCACAAGGTTTCTCCCAGCCGATCCTTTCTTCGAAGACCAGCACGCGATGCCCGCTGCCCCCCGCGCCGCGCAGTCCCCAGCCGTGCGCCAACTTCTCGGCGGTCGTGGCGCCCGCCGGGCCGCCCCCGATAATCGCAATGGTGCGCAGGTTCATTTCAGCAGCTCGAAGCGCCCACTCATCGCAGGGCGCTCGCACGCTCCTTTCCAAATAGCTTGCAACAACGGGCGGAGATAGGCAATGCCCACGGCGGTATTCTTAAACACGTTGTTAAGTCGGCGCGCGGAAAGGGAACCAGCCCTCGCCCTTGGGGAGGCTGTGATCTTATGTGCCCTGACGAATTCCAGTCCTTGCGCGGCGTAACGCCTCAGGGCAAAATGGAGGGATCATTTTCGAATCTATGATTATTCATCCGCGCGCGCCTTTCAACTTTGCTCAAACCCTGCGGTTTATCCTGGCGCCTCCCGCTTTGCTCAACGGACGGCAATTCGCCCCCTTGTTGGATTACTTTGTGGAGGGTGAATACCGCCGCGTGATGGAACTCGGAGAGCAATTGATTCTCTATGGAGTGCGTGAGGAAGGGCCGCCGGCCAACCCCTTACTGCGCATTCGGATTTTGGCGGGGCCGGACGATGATCGCGCGCGGGGCGCCGTGGCCGGCGAGGTGGCACGTCAATTCTCCACCGACCTCGACCTTCAGCCATTCTATGCGCTCGCCGAGGCGGACCCGGTGCTTCGCCAACTGATCGGTCACTTCCGCGGCATGCGGGTGCCGCAAGCCCCGCGAGTCTTTGAAATCCTGATTTCCGCCATCATCGAGCAGCAGGTGAACCTGTCGTTCGCGCACAAAGTGAAGAAGGTATTGATTGACACGTACGGGCGCGGGGTGGATTTCGAGGGTCGCCGCTACAGCGCTTTCCCGGAGCCGGCCGCGCTGGCCATCACCACCCCGCGCGAACTGCTGCCCCTCCAGGTGTCCGGCCCCAAGGCTCGCTACATCATTGCCATTTCGCGCCTCGTCCTCGACGGCACGCTCGACCTGGAAAACCTGCGGCAGCTTGAGCCGGCATTGGCCCACGAAAAACTGCTGGAGCTGAAAGGCGTGGGGCACTGGACGGCGCAATATGTAGGCCTGCGCGCGCTAAGGCATTTGGACTGCCTGCCCGCTGCGGACGTGGGTTTGCAGAAAGTCATTCAGCACTTCTACGCTTTGCGCAAGCGGCCAACCCCCGAACGCGTGCAAAAGATGGCGCGGGCATGGCGAGGCTGGCGAAGCTACGCCACATTCTACTTGTGGCTCACCTATTGGGAAAACGCCGAATGGAAGAGCCGTGTCCGTGAGGAGATCCGAAGGCGACGCCGCCTCTGAGGGGCATGGGCTGAGTCGTTATAAGCCGATGTAGCGCAAACCTGTTTTGTAGGTCTGCCGTTCGTCCGCTATTAACAGCAAACAGCCGCGCACGCGTATACCTAAGCCAGCATGAGACGTTCACCCTTCGGTTCCGGAATGGGATCCCCGCATTCCCGGGCGGTGTCGATCCACAATTGCATGGCTTCGTTGGCGTGTGCGAGTGCCGCTTCCTGAGTGTTGCCATGGGCCATGCAACCCGGCAATTCTGGGACTTCGGCAACGAAGACTTGGTCCTCATTGCTCCAGTAGATGATGATCTCATACTTGTGCATGTTTACTCCTTTGCGCCTTCCAGCCCATAGCGCACGACCACCCGGCGAACCCGACGCAGTTGATACACCTTAGCCTTATTCCCTTCCCGCTGCAAATTGCTCAACTCCCTGACGCCGTGCCTCCGGAAAATGTGGTGGCTTCCACGGGTGCGCTCTTCAAACCCCAGCCATTGCAGGAAGTGGCGCAGCTCGTCGAAATTGATGTTCGCATCCGACTTGCCTTGTAGAATCCGGAGTTGAAGCTCCCCATACTTGCCCACAGTCCCTAATCTACCATACGTCCAACACGGGCGGCACGCGCACCGCATTGTGCTGGACGTGGACATGAAAAGAGGGAACGCGTCAGGGTGAAAATCAAGCGGGCAGAGCGCAGACCTGTTTTGCAGGTCGGCGTTCCTTCCGCGATTGATAACAAACAGCCGCGGACTGACCCAACAAGTCCACACTGCCCTTGCTGTATCCTTCCCCCGCCAGGGGAAGCACTGAGCACCGAAAAATCAACCCTTCAGAGCAACATGGATTCATGCGCATTGCCCTGCAGTGGCGGTCTATGACCCTCGGCCGGCGATCATAGAGCGCCGCTGCATACTATGTCGCTCTGTATAAACCTTGTATTCAGAGGCGGTCGTGTGTATGTTTCCGGTCGGCCGGAGAAGGAGAATAGGAAACCCGGCCGCTCCCCATGGCCATAAGGTGAATTCCTCATGATAATTCATGGCAACCGATGCACCTTCCTCAAAACGACCCATAAAGTCATCCGGGCCGCCGCGAGCTTGGGCCTGAAACTCCTGATTGGCGCGCTGCTGGTGCTCGCCCTTTCGCCGAGCGCGCGAGCCCAGCAAGCTGAATCCGCGGCTCGGCTGGCTCCCTTAACGGATCAGCTCCGTCTGGGCGCGGAGTATTTTCTGAACCGCACTGACACGGCGGAAAGCGTTCGCCACCACTTCCAATTGATGCACGAGTATGGACTGACAATCACGCGCATTTTCATCATTTGGGATGACATCGAGCGCGAGCGCGATCAGTGGGATCTTCATCGCTACGATTGGATTTATGACGCCGCGCAGGAATCCGGCATCAAGATTGCCGCTACACTGTGCGCGGAAGATCCTCCCGGCTGGATGAAGCTCACACCTTTCTATCACCATCGCATGAACCTGAACGACCCCAAGCGGCGCGAGCGTTCGGCGATCTACATCGAGAAAGTAGTAGGCCGCTACCGGAATCACCCGGCGCAGGGCCCCTGGCTGCTGATGAACGAACCCGGCCTTGAGGTCAACTATGAGCGGACGACCATGGAAGCCTTCGGCAAATGGCTTCAGCAGCGCTACGGCTCGGTTGACCGACTGAACCAGCGCTGGTTCCAACCTCTCCAGAGTTTTTCGGATGTGCAGGTGAGCCCGAACCAGTGGAATCCGGGCTGGGCGGATTATTACTCCTTTATCGACTGGAAGGAGTTCAATATCGATGATCTCTGCGACTTCCTGCGCTGGATCGAACAGCGGATCCGGGCGCTGGATACAACGCACGCGACCCACATCAATCCCCCCGGCCTGATCAGTAACCTCGCGGCGGGAGGCCAGGATCCCTGGAAGGAGGGAGCGATTGCAGACTTTCTGGGAACGTCGATCCATCCCGCCTGGAATTTCGGCGAATACGAGCGCAGCGACTTCGGTTTGCCCTTCGCCTATTGTCTTGACCTGTTGCGCAGTGCGTCCGGAGAGCGCCCGTGGTGGGTGACCGAACTCCAGGGCGGACCCACCATTTTCACCGGCGGCCGCGCCATGAACCCCACCAAGAGTGAAATCACACGCTGGATTTGGGATTCTTTCGGGGCGGGATCGCGCGCGGTAGTTTTCTGGCTGTGGAATCCTCGCGTGCTCGGGAACGAGGGTGGCGAGTGGGGCATGGTAAGTCTGGGGGGCGACCCTTCGCCCCGACTGGAATCAGTGAAAGAAGTTGCCGACGCGCTGAAAAGCTTGCCCGAGTTGGCGCAGGCGAAGGCGGTCGCGCGGCGAGTGGGTATCCTTTACAACCCCGAAAGCCTTTTGCTGATTGAGCTGGACGGCCGCGCTCAGGCTGCCAAAAAGCGCGCGCAAGAACCCCTCTGGTCACTCGAGGGAACCTACGCGGCGCTCCACCGTGCGCACATCCCGGTGGACTTTGTGCATCTCGACGAATTGAAAACCGGCGCGGCGCGGCGCTACAGTGTTCTTTACCTGCCCTATTCCTATGCGCTCGATGATCAGGCGGTTCAAGCCCTTCGTGACTATGTACAAAACGGCGGAACGGTTTGGGCCGATGGCCTGCCGGCCTGGAAGAACGAATACGGGGAAATGCGGCCCAGAATCCCCGGGGGACTGGGCGACGTGTTCGGCGCCGACGCGAGTGACGTCGATCCGGTGGAAAAACCCTATTCCGTCACCGCCGCGAACGAGCAAGGGGGAGAACTCTGGCGATTGCCTCTGGAGATGAAGGGCGGTCAGGTCCTGGTGAGTGATCGCGAAGGCAAGCCCTTTGCCGTTCGCCATCAATTCGGCAAAGGTCAAGCCATCTATTTTGCCGCCGCAGTCACCCTTGCCTACCGCCGCAGGAACAACGAACAGGTTCAGAAGTGGATTGTCCAGCCGGCGCTCGCCGCTAATGCGGACACGCCGGTGAAACTGGAGAAGGGCTCCGGACAGGTTTCCTTCCGCGCCCTCGAAGGTCCGGGCAGAGCTTTCGCAGTGCTTTCGAACTGGGGCCACGCAGAAACCGTGGTGGTAAGTTTTGCCGGTGACGACGCGAAGGTCGTAAACGCGCTCTCGGGCGCAACGGTGAAGCCTGCCCGAACCAACGGAAAGACGGTGGTGACCATGCCTCTCCCGGCCGACGCGGTTTTGGTGCTGGAGGCGCAAAAGCGCTAGTGTCCATGAAATGCCCGGACAAGGCGTCGGGGGTAGCGCCGGACTTTACAGACTGCGGAAAAACTTGGCGGCACTGTCATTTTGAGCATTGACCGCCTTGCCGCTGCCCATGATAGGCGGAAACTCGGGCCAGGGAAGGGTAGCGCGGACCTGTTTTTTAGGTCTGCGGATTTTCCTTGTCCATCGGGGATGAGCCGCGGACCTAAAAAACAGGTCCGCGCTACGTCCGCTGAATTCCAATGAGTTACGCGTCAAGTTTTTGCAGAGGAGCCGCAGGCGGTCCTGAGCATCGCGAAGGAAGAATCTCGCCCTGCCTTGAAAACACTCAGGGCGAGATCCTTCGCGTAGTTTACCCTGAGTGGCAGAGCGAGATTCTTCGCTGCGCTCAGAACGACAGCGAACGGGCTCAGGATGACAGCGAAGGACTCAGAATGATCGCGCATGGGCTCAGGGTGACAGCACGGGGGGGGCCGCAGCCTGTTTAGCCCGGCATGTCACGCCCTTAAGGGCGGCGACACGTTGTCATCGCGGTTGCTGCGTATCAAACTAGCCTCTTAGTTGCGACGCGAGCATGAACCATAAAGCGAGGCCCAGTCCAACGGCAAAGTGTGGTTGGACGAAGGCGAATAAGATGAGGACGATACACCAGGGGATGAATACCAGAGGGGCGTGGTGAAGAACATAGTCGGTAACCAGCAGGAGGAAGAAGGCGCCAAAGGCGCCGACCACACACCCGAGCAAGCTTGGGACACCGAAAGGGTCGGCACGCACCCCAAAACGATGAATACCCACGGCAATGAAAAAGGCGCCTGTCATAATCATGCCCAGCGCAAAGCCCCTCTCACTCAGGAACCAACGCCGGCAGCTCATCATCAATTGCTGGAGGGAACGCATTATGGGCCACCTGGCGAGGGGAGTATAGGCGCAGAGGCGGCGCGACCCAAATGCCATCTCGGAAGCGGAGGATCTTCGTGGCCAAATACAGTGTGACCCATCCGGTTATTACCCAGGCAGAGCGTGTGCTGAAGCAAGTCTATTTGCCACGCATCATCAGTTGCATCGAGCAGCTTTCACCCCAGCAGGTCTGGTGGCGGCCCAATGAGGCATCCAACAGCGTGGGAAACCTGGCCCTGCATCTATCGGGCAATGTGCGCCAGTGGATCATTTCCGGGTTGGGCGGCGCACCGGACGTTCGTCAACGCGACCGGGAGTTCAGCGAGCACAATCCCCTGCCCCGACGGGTTTTGACCAGCCGCCTCCGTAAGACCGTAGAGGAAGCGTGCCACGTGCTGGGCAAGCTTTCGCCGGAAGACTTGGCGCGCGTTCACACCATCCAGAAGTATCACGTGACGGGGATGGAAGCCGCGTTCCACGTGGCAGAACACTTTTCCCACCACGCGGGGCAAATCATCCTGTTGACCAAAATGCTGATGGGCAGCGACTTGAAGTTTACTCACCTGGCGGGCGAGAAAAGGAAGCGAGCTCGCCATCTACCGGCGCTATGATGGCGCGAACGGCGCTATTGGAGCACATGCACCTGCTTGGCTTGCATCACCATCGTGCCTGCCGGGATGGCAACCCCGTTGATGGTGACCGCCTGGGGCTCGTAGTAGGGCATGCCCTTGACCAGTAGACTATTCACCGGAGTAATGCCACTCAATCCCGTGACATTAACAAAAGCCGTCTGGTTATTCGTGACGACGTAGAGGGGAACACCTTGCAACAGGGTGCAGCAGGGAGTGAGAACAAAAACGCCGGTTTCGTTGTCCGACCCTACCGCCAACATCGAGCCCATCGTCCCCTGCATCGATTGCAGTCTCAGATAGATCGCCGTGGGCTCGACGGTAAAGGGCAAGGTTGGAGTTGTCCCTGTAGTCGTGGGAGGTCTGGTGTAAGCCCCGTGCACGACAAGTTCCTGCCCGACGGCCAAATTCAGGGGCCCAAAGGAGAGGTTGGCAAAGTTCGGCCCCATAACTGAGGCCTGGTAGGTTGGGCTTTGAGTAAGGTCCACCTGGTAAATGCTATCCATCAGCAGCGTGGAGGTGTCATCGGGTTCGGCGTCACGCACCCATAAATTGAGTTGCACAGGATTCCCCGCCGCATCCGTTTTAATTGAAACAATCGGGCCTATCAGAGCCGTGCTGGGTGTTATCCCTGATTGGATCGGGAAAGGGTCCTCAACCGCTTGGACTTCAATCGTCTTTGCCGCAAGGTTCCCCTGGCTATCCAGGATTGCGTCAACCTCGACATAACTATCGGGGAGGAGGTGATTAAGGCTCGCAAAGCCTATATTCTTGGTGGTTGCGGTTAGATTTATCGGCACCTCCGGGGCGTCCGCCGTGGAGGGCGAGAGGAGCTGCATTTGGAAGCTTCCCGTATAGGTGGGGTTTGATGTGCTATTGGTGTTCGTGATGCCCCTCACAAATCCCCACAGGTCGTCCAGCTCGGTAAATCCATTGGGATTAACGGCGCCCGTAGGGCTGGTCGCCAATAATTGCGTAAGGTTGATCACGGGAGTGATCTGCCCGGTAATGTTCCCTGAGGAATTGGTCAAAAGCATGCGCAGGACATCAAAATCCAGAACTATGACGTTGGCTTGCCCGGCGGTGATGACCAGGGGGGGATTGAGCGTGAAGAAAGGCTTGGGGTTCGTTAAGCTCGTGGTGAAGTTATGCACGGGCGGACTTAGCGTCGGGTCATAGGCTGCGATCTGAGCAAGCTCAAAACTGAAATTCGCCTGATTGTAATTCCCCGCCCGAACGGGAAACTCATACAGGATCGTGCTGAAATCGCGAAGCTGCTGCAGATTCAGGCGGATTTCCGGGGCAAAGGAGGGCGTGGTGGTGATGAACCCCGCAGTGGCCCCGCTTTCTACCTCCGTAAAGCTCAAGGCTTCGACGACGACATTGGCGGAAATTGCATTGCAAATCGGCACGTCTTGGACAATGGCTATCAGGGTCCCATTGCCTGGGTTGGTGGGGGTGGATGTCGAGCTAGAGCAACTTGTCAAAACTCCGGCGACCAGTACTACTCCAATAATCTTCGCCAGCCTACTTTGGGGCGTCCGTCTCAAGAGTCTCCTTCAGTTTACGTCTGGGATTGGCGCTTGGCCGCGGCAGCCTGGAGATTCCGGATAATACCCCCGGCGGTTGTCAGCCCAGATCCGCGCCTCTTCCTCAGATGATGTTAACCAGCCATGGGGTTTTCCGCACACCGGGGCCTCAAAGCCAGGATTCCGATAAATACATTGAATTGAGCGCAGAAGGCAAGAGGTATTCCACCGGCAAAGCACCCTGTCCCCTCGTGGCAGGACTTTTAACCACCCCTAACCTGACCCCGCAAATCGCATTCTGCTCCCGGCTTGCCCAAATTGCCAACCCTCAACGGCACACTGCCGCAGTTTACCGCCGACCGGTTGGGCGGTAATGGGGACAAGCCGGGCGCTAAACCACCGCACCTCTTAAAGCCCCTGGCCCACTCAGGCTATTTCTGCTCGGCTTTCCGGCGGCGGATAAAGGCCGGCACGTCCAGATCGTCCTCCAGAATCTCCGAGGTCACATTGGGAGGTTGCGCTTCCACCGGCAGTTTCTCCTTCTTGGCCATCATGTTCTTAACGCTCTGTTGCGCGGTGCGCAGCGCCGGAGAAAGCGTTGGGAGCGGTTTGATACCCATCTTTTCGGACTTGATGCCGGTGGCGATCACGGTGACTTTGACGGCGTCTCCCATCGACTCATCGTGGACGGCGCCGAAGATAATGTTAGCATTGTCCGCGGCGGCCTTCTGCACGATGGTTGAAGCCTCATGCACCTCATAGAGTGTAAGCTTGTTCGAGCCGGTAATGTTGAGCAAAATGCCGTGGGCGCCGGTGATGCTCGCATCCTCGAGCAGGGGGCTGGCCATAGCGCGATTCGTCGCCTCCACCGCGCGGTTTTCTCCACTGGCCACCGCGGTCCCCATTACGGCATATCCCATGCCCTCCATAATCGTCTTGATGTCCGCAAAGTCACGGTTAATAATCCCCGTGATGGTGATGATATCGGAAATTCCTTGCACCCCTTGCCGTAGAATGTCGTCGGCAATACGAAACGCCTCGAAAAAGCTCGTCCCTTTATCAACGAACTGCATCAGGCGCTCGTTGGGAATACAGATGACGGTATCCACACCCTGGCTCAGCTCCGCCAAACCCTGCTCCGCCTGCATCATGCGGCGCTTGCCTTCGAAAGCAAAGGGCTTGGTAACCACCGCCACGGTAAGCGCGCCCAACTCGCGCGCCAGGCTGGCGACGATGGGAGCGCCCCCCGTCCCCGTTCCCCCACCCAAGCCGGTGGTTACAAAAACCATGTCCGCGCCTTCCAGGGCTTCGATGAGCTTCTCCGTGTCCTCCAGAGCCGCCCGCCGTCCGATTTCCGGGTTGCCTCCCGAACCCAATCCCTTGGTCAACTTCGTGCCCAGTTGGATCTTCAAGGGGGCGTTGGAAGACAGGAGCGCCTGGGCGTCGGTATTGGCCACAAGAAAGTCCACTCCTTTCACGTCGGCAGCGATCATGCGGTTGACGGCGTTGCCGCCTCCTCCCCCGACGCCGATCACCTTAATTCTTGCGCCATCGCGCAGTTCATCCGAGAAATCCACCCGGAGGTCGCCCATACTGATTTCACTCCCCATGATGGCTCACCTTCCTATTGACAATTGTCGATTGACGATTGTCGATTGCTGTCTCCGCAGGTCGGCTTTCAATCGGCAATCGAAAATCGA
>Ga0182030_10010623_pt1 | contig 18664 bp, 23 predicted proteins | sample 812S3MmetaG_FD_121299 | JGI IMG/M metagenome (GOLD analysis project Ga0182030, IMG submission 121299) | Permafrost microbial communities from Stordalen Mire, Sweden - 812S3M metaG (Illumina Assembly) | ecosystem: Environmental > Terrestrial > Soil > Wetlands > Permafrost | place: Sweden...
AACTGGGTGCTGGATGCAGACATTCGAGATTTCTTCGGAAGCCTCAATCGAGAATGGCTGATCAAATTCATCGAGCACCGGATTGGAGACAAGCGCGTCGTGCGACTCATACAGAAATGGCTGAACGCCGGAGTGCTTGAAGATGGGAAAAGAATACACAGCGATAGTGGCACCGTTCAAGGCGGGAACATCAGCCCGATCTTAGCGAATATCTACTTGCACTATGTATTCGACCTCTGGACCCAGCAGTGGAGGAGTCGATACGCAAGCAGCGACGTAATCGTCGTGCGTTTCTGCGATGACTTCATCGTTGGATTCCATTACAAGCGGGATGCGGAGCGGTATCTAGAGGAATTAAAAGCCAGATTGGCAAAGTTCAAGCTAGAACTGCACCCAGAGAAAACGCGACTGATCGAATTTGGACGTTTCGTTAACGACGCCCGAAAGCGGCGCGGATTGGGAAAACCTGAGACCTTCAACTTCCTGGGATTCCGACATATGTGTGGAGTAAGGAAGGATGGAATATTCACGGTTTTACGACAAACCGTCAAGAAGAGGATGCATGCGAAGCTGAAAGAAGTGAAAGCAGAACTGAAGCGACGAATGCACATGCCCATCAAAGACGTGGGTCGCTGGCTGCGGTCGGTAGTAGCCGGGCATTTCAATTATTACGGAGTGCCTACAAATGGCAAACAACTGAACAACTTCCGCCATCAAATCATCCGATATTGGCACCAGACGCTCAAGCGTCGAAGCCAAAGAACCAGAATCACCTGGGCGCGGATGTATCAACTGGCGGACCGCTGGCTACCTGCGGCATCAATCAAACATCCCTACCCGCTGGAACGATTTGGCGTCAAGACCTGAGGTAAGAGCCGCATGCGCTAAGGAGCGCTCGTGCGGATCCGTGCGGGGGGTCAGGGGCAACCTTGATCCCTACCGCGACTATCATGCCCGAAACGCTTTCGCTGTGCGGCTTTCAGCGCCTCGTTTTGTATGACGGTGGATAGACACCAGCGGCCCGGGCTGCTCTTGATTTCTCCGCCCATACGCTACCCGTAGCTCGAGCAAGCTCGAGCACCAGAAAAAAATCGAGTTTCGACCGACCACTACATATGGTGCCCGATCGCCATCCGGACGGAAAACCAAAATTTCCGCCACGGGGCTCACAACCGCCTCTAATTTCTATCAGACACTCATTAATTTTCCGTTTTGCCCCTTGTCGCATATTCCAGTCAGCTATCGCGGCACGCTAAAGTTGGTAGCAACCTATCGGCGGAGGAGATGTTAGCTCAGGCTCAGCATTAGTGGGTCAAGAACCACAGGAGGAGCCACTTCTGAATAATTGCTTCGATTAAAATTCGCTAATAGTCTGTATTCATGCGGACTTCATCGTTATACGGAACATAGAAGTGGGTATAACACACTCTGCACACACCACATCGAGCTGACACTAGGCCTGATTCGAGGAGGTGACCAAAGAGAAAGGTTAAAGGATGAAATCATGTTACCGCAAAAGTCAAAGCCTGCCGGGAGGCTGATCCCGGAAAGAAAATCGAATTTCAGGGTAGCTGCAGCGCTTTGGGTGACTGCGGCTTTTGTAGTTATTGGCACGCTTGGCGCCAGCGCTGAAAATGCCACAGCCAATATTGGCAAAGCAGGGATAGCACCAAAAGATGGTGCGCTGGCTAAAGGCGCTAGTCCTGCAACTACCAAAGACGCGCTGCTCCAGGGGCGCATAACTAAGGCTAAAGGTAACACGTCGGCTCAGGTCGCAAAAGCTGCTGCCGACCGGTATGAAGCTCTTCAACATGGCCATCCCTTACCAGGGACAGACCAGATGCAATTGATCATGAACGGCTACGTGCCGCCAGGCATGCCCCCGCAGCAAGCTGCAATGCTGTATAACTCGTTGCCAAACAATCTAAAGATACCGCACGGGCCGCAGCCAGGTACGCCTGAGTGGGTTTCCGAAATGGCAGGTGAACCTACGGCAGGCTTGCCACAAGGACTTAACCGTGGGGAGGTCCAGGCGGCAAATCAGAAGATGTTTGAAGGGTACATGCGTGAACGTTTTGGACCCGTCTATGTTCCACCGTTGCATCGTGATCATAATCATGCTCCCGATGGCTTGAAGACCGAGACGCACGGCATGGTCAAACAGGACCATCAAATGAGTCTTATTCCAGCGCGCTTCTCTTTCGATGGAAACAATGCACCTAAGTCTATTCGCGAGATGACTGATAGTTCGGGCGTTATTCAGTCTCAATTTGGCTATGACCCTTACGGCCGACAGACCCAAATTTCTGGTAGCGGTGCCGTTCCTGACTTTGGTTATGCTGGTATGTACGTGCATCAACGCAGCGGCTTGAATCTTACACCGCACCGCGCCTACAGCCCATCCATGGGCCGTTGGTTGAGTCGCGACCCAGTGCAAGATCCGACTTTTTCCATGAGTCCCAGATCTCCTGGGCCACGCGATCCTAAACCAGGAAGAATAGCGGCACGGCTGAAAGGACCGGCGGCGCAAATGCAGTTGTTGGCACAGGTGCCGCATCTTACTGCGAATCGTCCAGTAGAATTGAATCCTTACGCATATGTAGCAAACGATCCGATTCGATGGTCCGATCCAAACGGAACGGCAATTGGTGGCGGAGGTGGCGGCGGCATTCTCTGCAAGCTCTTTCCGTGGCTACCTGGATGTCAACCTCAATGCCCATCGAACGGGAATGGCGGTGGTTGCCACCCTCCCAAAGGATTACCGGAATGGACTCGTGCGGATTGCTATCTGTGGTGCCGGCAGAACTGTGATCAAGACGATTTCCAAAGTTGTTGCGATGAGTGTGACGAGCATTACGACGATTAACTATCGGCGAGGAATTTGCATGCAAAACTTGTATTCCAGCCTAACAGAACTGTTGGGACGCCCCGAGGCTGATCCAGCTTTCGTTCAGGGTCTTGCGCAGTTAGACGATCCGCCGAAACTTCTCCGGGATCGGGAGCATCATCGAGAGCACTGTTTCAGCAATTCAGGGTTTTCACTCAGTGCTGATCAAAATGGAATCAAATCAGCTTTTCTCCACATAGCCACTGTAGCAACCGAGTCTGGCTCAATGAAACCATTTATCGGTGAACTGCCTTTCGGTATCTGCACCTCTGATACCAGAGAAGATGTAGAACGCAAAATTGGCAAAAAAACCGATCATTCTCAATTGGTCCCATGTCAAAACACTGATGTTCCAATGGACTACTGGGACGATTATGAGTGTGACTCTCTTATCCTGCGTTTTATGTTTTGTTCTGATCATCCGGGAATCAGCGCTCTTTCTATCAGTTTGCGGAAGGATGCGGCTTGTTTACAGCAATCATCAACGGTGTGAACAATGACCAGACGGGCAGCGCGATTATTGTCAACGATACCGCTTGTTACGGGTATTCTCCTGGTATTGAGTCATGGTCAAGTTGCTCATTCTGCCGCTGATGATCAGCAGGTCGAAGCGTTCCATCAGCTTCAGGCAAAGAACTTTTCCAAAGCGCTGGAGTGCTTTACTGCGGCTTCGCAAGATAAGCCCAATAGTTGGCAGATCTTAGAGAGTATTGGAAATTGTCACTCTGAGCTGGGCCATTACGATGTCGCAATTTCTTATTTTCTGCGGTCGATAGAGGTTGGTGGCTATCATTCAAGTCAGTGCCTCAATATTGCGCGAGCCTATCAAAAACTTGGTGACAACGGAAGAGCTATGTTATGGCTTAAACAAGCATCCTTGCTTGATCCGGCGGTGGCTTCAGATCCAGGAATACAGGCAACCCTTAAGCAATTGCGAGACCCGGCAAACTATCCGGTTGGATCGCCTGACGCTAAAGATTATTTGTCTGGCCTGGAATCGTTCAAGGGATGGGCAAAAGAAGAGATGCCAATTAAGGTGTACGTGCGAAGGAACTATCAGATTCCAAGTTTCTATCCCCAATTCGTTGAAATTGTGCACGACTCATTGAACCAGTGGTGCGCTGCTAGTGGCAATACCATTACATACAAGCTTATTGATAATCGCGAATTGGCAGATTTGATCTGTGACTACACGGATCGTCGTGAACTTGTTTCGTCGCAACATGAGCTTGGCATAGACGGTAATACCGAGATGCTAGTGAAACAAGACAACGCGCCTGGCAAAGCTAATATGGTCATTCTCGTGAAAGACAGTCCAAGTTCGTCAACGTTTAGAACACGTCCACTGCTTACTCTGTGCTGCTTGCATGAGACAGGTCATGCGCTCGGGATGCATGGGCATTCTCCCAACAGTCATGATGTGATGTTTTCGTGTGCCACGTTGACTGACAAAGCCGTACTCAGCGAGCGCGATAAGGCGACGATGAAGCGGATTTACCAAAAGACTGACGTGCCGAAATCGTCACCCGCGTCCAATGTCCGCACCAAGCAAGCGGAGGATTGGCAAAAATGGCATCAATCTCTCGATGAGGTCATTAAACGCAAATTTGCGGAAACCTGTGCACAGGGCAATTTACGCGCTGATCCGCCGTTGGTTTGCGAAGTTAAATACGATATTTCGCGTATAGGTCAGATACTAAACATAGAGCTGTCGAAGAAAACAAACAGTCGTATTTGCAATATCGCTGCGGAAACAGTCATCCGCTCGCTAGAGAAAGACCCGATTCTCAACTTTCCAGATGGCGCGACCGAAAGCACAATTAGGAAATGTAGCACTTTCAGTTACTCTCCTAAGCGCGAGAACCTATACTGAGCGCCAAGGCGCTTGACTTCCCTGGTAGTGACAGCAACGTCTCCCGAGCCTCTAATCAAATCTCGGATATGGTATTTGCTTTCTCTTCTGCTTTCGTTTTCTGATCAGAGGCTTGGGTCGTTTGGTCAGATTTTCCGGGTGCATGAACTCAACGCGCATGCCCCAGCCCTCATGCGTCGCCAGTATTCTCAGGAACTCTTGTGCCGAGAGCAACTTGTCATCAACGCGAATCGCTACATTCCCTCGTGGGTCTCCGATTGGCTCCCAATCAACCACGCAACGCAGCACGTCGCCTACAGCAGACCACTTCTTAAATTCCTCATCCCATTCCAGCTGTGCGTAGCCGTCAGCAATTTCTAAAGGACGCTCACTATCAACTACTTCTTGACTCCATTTTATGTGCGCATTGACTCGGTCAAGGACCTGCTGATCTGTCAGCGAGCCAAGCTCTGGCCCAATTCTATGAGAGAACGTGTCTTCAAAAGGCCGGTCCTTAAAAATGAGCCAGGCAGTATCCTCGCCGCGACGAATGAGTACTTCATCCAGTGTGGCTGTTCTGGGGCGCCTGGGTCTTTTGGTGGTCATGTGCTTATTGTCCCAAGAATGGCACTAATTGACGGTTTTAGGTGGTTGTCATTTTAAAATGGCCCAAAATTACGTGATTATGTGCCATCCCTGTACTTGGCTTTAAGATCGGCTTCAAAACGGCTGCTGTTGCGTGACTAACTGATGCTCGACTTACCCAAGAACCAAGAACTAAATCTAGTCCACCAGCCGCTTTTATGGAATGCAAGTTCGGCCTCGGCTTTCGCGAGTTTTGTCTTCAGCTCATCAACTTGGGATGCCTGCGCCTGAAGATCTGGAATCATCAGAATACGATTTTCTTTCTCTTTTACCTGGTCCATTAGGTAATCGATCAGCTTGTTAGCTGCCCGGACCTGCTCTGTGTGGCTGTCAATAAGTCTTAGGAACACATCACCTGGTTGCTGATTCTCACCGGTGGTACTTTGAGAATTAGACTTATTTCCGTCGTCCTTGAGTCTCGATTGAGACTCGCCCGCGTCTTCGTTTTTTTCGCTATTAGAATCGGCGAGAGGGGCTTGAGAATCATTCGGGAGAACCAGGCGAACTTTCCCATCTGTTCCGGTTATCGTTTTGTATTGTTTTCTCTTGCGATATAGGGTACTGATCGGGATTCCGAGGAGTTGGCTCGCTTCTGGAATTGTGAGAATCCGATGAGACTCTCCCAGCACTATGTGAGTCTCATTGCCGTTTTCTCGATTCTCGCTGGAATTCTCGATGAGAGAATTTTGAGACTCATCGCTTAAAAGAGGTTCGAAGCCCTCTAAATCTAGAGGGTCCGGGATGCAAATTTCTTTTGCCGCATCGCTCATAAGCGTCTCCTGTATTTGAGTCTCACGAGAATTATGCTTCCAGTTAACTTCATTGTCCAGTGCTATATGCACCACATGTAGGGGCAATATCGAATATGCGGTGTGCCGCAAATGCCTGACTATATGAGCATTTCATGGCTTGATCGCTTCGCTACAAAACGTTTATATTGAGGTCGAACCAAAGGCTGATTCAAAAGGGCAAACAAATTTGATGAGAGTGAAAAGACAGTTGACAACACAACCAGCTGAAGCCCAAGCCGATTTTGAGCAACTGTTCTTGCCCTTGAAGGATGACAAAGTTCCCGATCCTTCGGACACTCTTTTGGTACGACCAGAAATGCATATGTTTCTGCGTCCCTATTTCCTTTTGGACAAACACGCAGACAGGTCAATTGGTTTCGAGACACGAGAAGTCGTTAAAGTAAATGGGAAAGAGATTGAGCGGCGATGGTGTGTGAAGCCTGACGCCGAGTACGGAATGCCTGGCTCTGTCGAAAGAGACTTATTATTGGTTCTGTATGAAATCGCATATGAGCGCTACCTTTCGAAAAAGATTCCCGTGCCCGAAATCATGCCAGTGGGCTCAATTAGAAGCCTGCTAAAAAAACTTGGCTTGAGACCCTGTGGACAAAGTGCGGCAGCCATCAAGTTGGCACTTAAAAGATTGGTTCATACAACATGCAAAAGCGAAAATTCATGGTTCGACAAAAGCCGAGACCTCTTTCTCACTGAGGCGTTCCAGCTTCTTAGAGGGGTCGGAATTTCTGGTGAATCGGACGGTAAAGGCGGTGTCATAGAGGAAACGTTTATCGTGTTCGATGATCGAATACGAAACAACCTGAATGCTAAGTACTTGCAAATTATCAATCTTCATTTCTTGCGAGCGTTAGACAGTGATATTGCAAAACATCTCTATCCCTTACTTTCGCACTGGTTATGGCGCTCCACTTCGAACGGCTGTTGGCGTGTTCAATACACATGGCTGGCACAACATGTTGGCATAAAGGTTTTTGATGTGCCGTGGCGAGCAAAGAAACAGCTCAAATCCGCTAACGAAGAACTTATACAACGTGGCCTGATAAGCCACTGTAATTGGGATGGGTTGGTTCTCTATTATTATCCGGGTCCACTATTTCTAGAAGAACAGGACAGGCGTTCGGCTGCTAAGGCGAATTCTTCAAATGAAGAATCCAACCTAATACCTCACACTCCAACTTCAAAAATTGATTACGATCCGCTTCTTCCAGTCTTAAATCTCTTTGCTAACGGCGTTCCTATGGCTGACTCGCTGCTGAAGGTGCGTGGATTAAGTCGAGAGCAGGCAGAAGCGCTGTGTCTCGAAAAAGGCATCCAGACTAACTTTGAGCCCCTAGCTACTTGCCAAGCGTGAGGTTTGGAGGAGGCGCCTCCCTGTCAAGTGTGAGGTTTTGAGGAGGGCTCTGCTTGGCTAAGCAGCTTCTCTTCCACAACCACTGTGCTTTTGCGCGAACTGGCTGGGGTGTGAGGTATGACACCGGCCGCCCTATCCAAGTGTGAGGTCGGGCGGAGGCTGGTGTGAGATATGGCGGAAATGCCCCGTGAGGTATGGCGGAGCACCCCGTGAGGTATGAGGCCGCTTTTCAACCCGCCAACCCCTTCCCTGCAAGCGTTTCCAGCTCTTCTAATATTGATCTAAATTTGATTCTAAATATTGAATTTAATAAGAGTCCACTAGCTGCCAAGAAGGTACGCGCTAATCGCGCGAAATTTTTTTTACGGCGCTTGAGACCTTACGCTTAAAAATTCTGCGGAGCGACGGCGAACAACTCAACAGCAACTGCGTTAACTGGTCGCCGCCGTCACTTCCTCAAATTTTAGCTCCAAGGTCAAGCGCTGGCGCACGCAGAGCGTGCAGGTGCTTTAGTACCTGCGGCATAAACGGGCAACCTCCCCGCCCAGACGGCGGGGACCCCTCCCATTTATTCCTCGGAAATTTTATATGGCGCTCACGCGCTCGCTCCTACCGTCGCTCTAGGGACTAGATGTCCTACGGACCAAATTTTTTATAAGGGAGCTTCTGTACGCCAATCTAACGGCAACCGCTTGAAAACCACTTTTTGAAAGCAAGTTCTAATTTGGCCGATCCGGCAAACGATCTCGTTCCGGTTCGCGGCCAAAAGACGCCTGAAACCGATTTTTTGAACCGAACCGGACGACAGTAAGGATCGCCGAAAGATCGTTCGTTGCAGAGGCTCAGAACCGCCTGTGCGCTGCCGGACGTTCTTGATAAGGGGGTGCCATCGATTTAGTAAAGTAAAATAAGATATTACGTAATTTAAAATAAAGTACAGTATTACGTAATATCGGATATAATATCCTTCAAAGTCATGCGAGGTCAGCCAAATGGGGCGAAAAGCGTTTTTTACTGAAAACCAAATTTTTGAGGCAGCCGACACTTTAGTCGCCCAAGGAAAGGAAGTGACGGCCTCTGCGCTGCTCAATGCCCTTGGCGGCGGTAGCCTTACCACCGTCTACAAGGGGTTCAATGCCTGGAAGGAAGCTAGACCGGCAACAGCCAGGGCGACTGTACCCGTAGAAATGCCAGAGCCTGTCCAAATCGCTTTTCTAACGGCCTGGAAGTCCGCAGCTGCCGAGGCCGCCCGTGAAGTAGCGGCCGCTCGGGAAAAAGCAGGTGAGGAAGTAAAAGCCGCTAACAGGCAGTTCCAGGAAGCCTTAGAACAGATCGAGCGCATTGAAACTGAAAGCGAAGCGGACGGTGTGAAGATAGCCGAGCTTGAAAATCGATTAGAGCAACTTGAGTCAGAGCTTCAGAATGCTGGCAAAGAAAATGCGGCTAAGACCGCAACTGTCGACCAATTGCGCCAGCAAGTCAAATCTCAAGAAGTCGAGCTTGGACGCCTGCATAAAGACATTGAGGCTGATAAAAATCGGCACCAGGAAGACATCACTCGACTTGTCGACAAGCACACAGCCGCCCAAGACAAGGCTGAGGCTGCTCACAGTAAGGCTAACGAAGAGATCGAACGGTTGCGCGGTCAGCTTGCCGAGGATCAAAAGCAATTACAACAGTCAGAGCGTAAGCGGCTCGAAGCTGAATCGAAAATTGAAACTGCTCAAAATCAGGCCAAGGCGGCTGAGGATAAACAGGCTCAGGCTGTGAAAGAAAGAGAACAATCGGTCAAAGAGTCCTCAGAACTTCAGGGGCAAATCAACGCATTGAAAGAGCAGAACACTGAACTTCTTTCGCGTTTGGGCGAGCGAAAAGAAAAACGCTAAAATTCAAGAGGGCGACCTTTGGAAATCCGCTTTTACGAAGACCCGCAGACCGGGCAGCCTCACATCTACAATCATCAAGTCTCAGAGGACGAGGTCTATCAGATCCTCTTGAGCCCAGGTGAAGACCGTCCGGCCGCAGGTGACTCTAGAATGGCATTAGGACAAACTGACGGCGGTCGATATTTGCGTGTAATCTACGTCAGTGACAGTTCAGGCATCTTTGTAATTACCGCATACGAGTTTACTGACAAACAATTGAAAGCCTATCGCCGACGGAGGCGGAACAAGAAATGAGCAAACAACAATTTCCGCCAGGGTGGGATGAATCGCGAGTAAAGAAGCTGCTGAAGCATTATGAGCAGATGGACGATGACACCATGATCGCCGAAGACGATGCCGCAGCCGAGCTAAAGGGACAGACCCTTATGGTCATTCCGACAGAATACGTATCGGCCGTTCGCGAGCTGATTGAGCGTAAGACTAGTGCGTAATGCACTCGATCACCAGGAGCGGTCAGTCCCTTTTTCGACTGCATCTGTGCCCTCTATCGAACAGTTGTACAAGTCAGCAAAGTGCTGACATTCCCGCAAGAGGTCATAGACTTGCTTGTCCAGGTCGGCATCGTCCTCGTGGTGAAATGTGATCTCATACTTGCAATCGCTAAGGTCCTTTATCTCGTAGTGCGGAAAGACAATCGTATCGATTGCCTCTAAGGAGCGCTTGCGGCCTCGTCCGTGTCGATTGTTATTTTCAACACGCAGATCCAGAACTACCACGGTTGACCTTTGAGCGGGCGGTGATGCGGTCAGGTTTCGTTCATAAAAGTGCTTGCGCAACTTCACTTGTGGCTTGCTTGCCTCTGTTGGAGCCGCTATAGGCTCGTGCTGATTTTGAGTACGAGGCATGACGTAGGGCTTGCCGAATTTCAACTGATGCAAAGCTAGATATTTAGCGGCATATTGGTAAAAGTCTTGAGGGGTGGTTTCCTGAACGATTGCCCAAAGATGGTCGTCTGCTTTGCCTTCGCCCTGTCCACCTAGTTCTTTGAGCAATTGAGCTTTGGTACTCGTCGGTAGGTTCCAGAAATTTGTCGGATGTTTGCTGTCATCCAGGTCGATCAACGCCTCGCGCTGCATAAAGTCGCGCAGTGCCCGATTGATTACTTTGGTCTTGATGCCAGATTCGATGAGAGACAAGTACAGTCCTGTGTCCGCATCGCAGTAAAAAGACAGTTGTCGCCTGCTGGTGACCATGATGGATTTTCCTCGATGTTCGAAAAATACTATAAGGTAGTACTACCTATTTCGGAAGTCTGGTCTGTCCGATGTGGCGCGACCGCACCAAATCTGTTCGGGACGGGCTTGTCTGACTTCCGTGAAGTTTTAGAATTATTTGGCAGGTTCAACGAGAACTAATAAATCCACTTTGCTGGCTGGCCACAAATGCAGCAACTTCCGGCCTTTAGTCTTTCGTCTTCCATAGTTTCCCTCCACGAATCATTTTTATGCTCCGTGCAAAGCCGTAAGAATGGCTTGGTGTCCCATTCCAATACGTTTACAGAATTATTCAAAAGCTTTTCTAGGGCTGGAGTTATCTCGGGTATATAGATTCGCGCGTACGGGCCTGTTCTTACATCAGCTTTGTCTGGAAGCCACTCCCCAGCTGAAACGCTTTTTCCAACTAGGCGGTAAAGCATATTAATCAGTTTATGGTCTCGCTCATACCAAAAAGTTTTTGCAAATTTGATAAACAAATTTGGCTTGCGTGGCCGCCCGCCTTTAGCTCCATTGGCAGCCGCAGCTGTTCTTTTCGCTTCTGAAGTTGACGCACCACCTTTTGTGCCGCCTCGTGCTCCCAAGAGCGAAGCAATATTTTTGGCTGTTCCCACTACGAAAGGTGTTCCGCTCAAGAACTCGTTGAGCTTCGTTTCTAGATTCTTTGCGTTGAGATGAGGGGCGGAACCATTTGCATTCATGTAAAAGCGAAGCGCACACAGCGACAGAAACGCTTCGCTCTCATCTAAAGTAACTGATGTTTTTCCTGCTGACATGGTGTAATATCCCAAAGCACGGCGCTTTACAAAGCTTTCAATTATTATAACCCAAACCGGTTTGGGTTTTAGTCAAGTTTCGTTTGAGCCTATCGTCGACGGAGGCGGAAAAAGAAATGAGCAAAGAACAATTTCCGCAAGGATGGGACGAGGCGCGCGTAAAAAATGTGCTGAAGCATTATGAACAGATGGATGATGACGCCATGATCGCGGATGACGACGCTGCCGCAGAGCTGAAGGGACAGACCCTGATGGTCATTCCGACAGAATACGTATCGGCGGTCCGTGAGCTTATCGAACGCAAGACAAGTGCTTAAAAGCTTTGTCGCCTTCGCTAGGTGCGCGAGCACCTGAATTGATGAGACTCTTTAAGAACTTCGCGTTAACCTGTAACAATTCGGCTTTTGCAACCCCGCAGATCGGTAGAGTCGTAGGGTCATTATATTTTCTAGTCCAGAGCCCGAAAGCCCCCTTTTAATACCAATAGTCAGTCAAGTCGCTTCTCTGAGAAACCATCCTGTGTTTCGGAAAAGCGTGTTGGTTCATGAAAATTTGATGACAAAAATAATACATCAACCAACGGAAGGATAGTGCCAAATGGTCACTCTCACAAACGTTCAACTTTCCGAGATCATCGGCAAGGAGCCAGGCAGCAATGGAAAAGTTTATTGGGAGCCGTCCGAACTACTACAGGTGAAAATTGCTCTGAGAGCGCTTCGCCTAACCACGCAAGAGGACTCATTCGTTATCGACAGTGTTATGCCCTATTGGCTGTATCTGGCTATTGCTGCGGTGCTGGCGCCGAAATCGGTCGTTCTGAACACTCCTAATTTCGGTCAGATATTGATTCCTACCAACAAGTTAAACAATGGCGGCAGTGGTCTGACGTTCAATACCTTCGAGTCGGAAGACTTCACTCTGGTGCAGTTCTCTAGCCCCAGGAATATGTTGCCGGACCAACTCAAAAATATTGAGCCACCAACCGTTAATTTGAAAAAGGGCGTTGTTATTTCCAGTAATGCACCGCCCTGGATCATTGTTACGGTCGGTCTGGCGTATGCAAATGCCGCAGCATGGGTGGCTTGTACGCAAAAGGTTGGTAATCCAGTCGTTGCGATTTCGAACGACAAAGCTACTCCGCTCGGTACAGAATTGGACAATCAGAAAGTTCAACAAACTATCCAAGAAGCTGCCCAAAGCGCCGTTCCGAAACGCGGCGAGGTTTGGGTATTCGATGACGGTTATGGCGAACATCCGGGCATCATCTTTTCGCCAGAGAGCCGAAACAAGTCGTGGGATGACGTTTTGCTGGTCCCGCTTACTACATCACTACGCCATGCGCATAGGCATCTGAGGGTGGCCCGCGCCGATACCGGTCTGACTATTGACTGTTATGCCCAATGTGCCAACGTCAGTCGAGTCGCGAAGGAGCAAATTCTAAAAGGTCCTATCAGCGTGGTTCGCCCAGACTTAATGGAGCGAATTCTTCTAAACGTCCGTCAAGCGCTAGGCGACGTTGCGTAAGGCAGAAACCGGCGGGAGGTGATTCTCGGTCATCTCTCGTCGGACAGCTGCGTTCATAAAAAAATTTGCGTTCACAGGCACCATATACGGTGCCCGTCAAATCGCAAATCGATATCAATGACTGCATGCTGATCCAGCGATTCAGCCAAATTGATAAATGTTTGTCAATTCGCAAGCCGTAAAATGCTGTCAGACTTGCCTGGGCAGTGAGTATCGCTTCTATTTCGGCTGGTTTTTGGGGTACATGTCGAATGGGCGCGATGGTCGGCATCACGGGTGGTGCTTTAAGAAGAACGGCTCCGGGTGCGGTTTTAACTGATGTCCTGGGTTCGTCCGGAGCCGGCTGCAGCGTTCGCCGGCAGCTCGCGATCGACAGCGTTAATTCACCCTAATTTTGGGGGAGTGCCTGCCGATTCGATGACGGATTGAATGCCGACCCGCTGTAACGACACAAAATCTGGCGAACCTTGGTATGGCACTGCTGTGCCTCGACTTGGCGCCCCTGGTCCTCCAGAAATTGAGCAAATTCAATTAGGACTACGCCTGAGACCGCGCTTCCAGAACCGTATTCTGTTTCAGCGGAAGTCTGAGCGCGTCTATAAAGATTCTCGGCACGACTTGGGTCCTTGCCTTCATACGAGTGCGCAGCGAGTAAAAATATTTCGGACATATTGACATTCATGATGGCATTATATTTGGTAAAAAGAAATGGCTGCAACTTAGCAAGAGTAATCTTTTCAGAAGTTTATATAAGAAATACTGTTTGCCCTCCAGCGCAATACCGCCCAGTCTTTTGGGATGGATGCAGGGAAGAAAGCGGTAAGAAAACTGGGCAAGCGGGTGAAGGAATTGCGCGAGGCGAAAGGCTGGACGCAACAGCATCTCGCCGCTGGTTTGGGTGTTGAACAATCGTATGTTAGTGGCATAGAGCGTGGAATTTATGCTCCGTCTTTCATACGATTAGCAAGGCTGGCTGTCCTGTTTGACATGAAGATCTCCGAATTGTGCCACGATATTTAGGTAACAAAGTCAACTTACGGTAAGACGATTCGGAGAGGGAATGAGCACATACAACACGGATGATGAGCGGATTATAGATTCTCTCTCTCGGGCAAAGACGCAACTCGTTGCAGTTTCAGCAAGCCTAAAAATTGCCTTAGCGATCATAGACGCAGCAGGTAGATGGCAATCGATTGAAGCAGAGGTCAAAGAGGCCAAGGCTGGTTCTGACAAGCTTTATGACGCACTGAGCACTGTGACTGAAAAGTTCGAGAGAGGGGATCGAACCGACTAACCTGCCGGTACTAGCTGCCGCTGATCCGAGCAAGCATTTCTAGAATGCCGGTCCCGTAAGCAGGCACCGCAATAAACAGGTTTACGGCCAGTCGGCTTGAACGGGACGACAGACAACACGTCGCAGTCTGCGCAATTGACTTTCGAGGCGCTATCAGGTTCTTTACCTTCTCTCTTTAGTCGAGTAATTACGCGACAGTCAGGACAGCGCTTTGGTTCATTCAAAAGTCCTTTGATCGCAAAAAACTGTTGTTCATCTGCCGAGAAGAGAAAAGAAGTATTGCAGTCAGAGCAGGCTAGCGCCTTATTTTCAAAAGTGATCATCGGGCTTTCTCCAATACGGTAAAGGCAGCTGCTGAAGCGTCATGCTGTTGGTATACCGGTCAACATGAAACCATAAGAAAGCTTTGCATTTTCCCCAGATAGTCTGTGGACTTCGCTAGTTCTTTAGGCGCCAAGCTCTGCCTCGTCTGTGGTCAACTGAGACAAAGAGCTGAACAGCCTATTCACCGCCCTTGCATTTTGCTATTGCTCGCTCTAGAAGAGCCTTGGTTTGATATTTCGTGAAAATATTGTCTATCGCTGAATCATATTGTGCTTGTGTTATCGGCTTTGCTGCTTGATCGCGAACTTGCTCATGCAACACCGAGCCTAGTCTGGTCGATAGGGAGACAGTGCGGATAGCATGAATAATTCCTGAACCAGCATCTATCAATATCGTTTGCAAAATTGGTCGTTGCTCGCCTTGCAGCACGGGAGGCACAGCTCTTTCGCCGCTCGGAACCATCCAGTAAGAGTAAGGTGCGTCCGACCACGGAATTCCCGGCTCGAACCTGAATAGCAAAAGAAGAATGTCGGAAACAGCGGTCACGGCAATATCTACCGTTCCTGACTTGACGCTCGATATTTCTGATTTACTAGGCTCGGAAAAAAATAACAAAAGCTCGTGAGTGTTCCCGCGATAATTATATTGTGCGCCTTCCGGCCAGCTCTCTATCGCCGAATTGTAGCGCTTTCCGACCTCTAGTGTGTGCATATCATTTACCCGCCTTCTACTGCTCTTTTAGTTGTCTCAATCTCGCCTTTATCGATGTTTACTAGAATTGGTGCCAACCACTTTACGATCAGTTCTTGATTGGTTTTCGGTCCAGTCCAAAAATGGTGGTAGTGTGCACGTCTGACATGAGGACGCACAGGCGATCCAGCTCCATCGGCGTCATTCTCACGGCAGTATGCATAGGCTCGCCTGAGCGCTGCGCCCACGTTAATCCCGACCTCTAAAATCGTTGGTGTATCTGGAGCAAACAACCTCAGTCCGCGTTTTGTACGCTTTGGTAAGGGGGCGTCTGGTCTGGCGTAATCGGCATTGATGCTGCACAGGTACAATACAAGCGACAGCGCATTTGGCAGAATTTTTGCTCTTGCAATCTCACTTTCTGCTCGTTCAACCGCGACATTTATGCTGTGCGCTAGCGCTTGTTTTTCTGCTTCCTGATAGACAGATTCCAAACTATCAGCGACAGTTTTTTTGTTCAAATGCAGAAGAATCGGAAGTAACTGATCGAGCTTGCCATCAACCAGATCGAAAACAAATCTAAGTTCCTCTCGACCGGTATTAGCATCACACTCCAGGTGCACAAATACGCCGCGCACTGGTGGTCTTGGGATTTCGATGTAGATGCACCATTCCGGTAGTCTTTTAAAGATCTCCGTGGGAATATCCGTGACAGTCGTGTTCCAGAGCTCGTCAAAGAGAGCGGGATCGAACCTATAAATTCGTTGTGAGATGCGCCATGCAGCTAACGCGCCTAGTCGCGCTATATCACTGCCATATGACATTATTTGCCGGGTGGTAAGCTTGTCGCCGCCGCTGACAATAGCGAATGAACCGGCCAGTGGCAAGAAACAATAATCTGGCCAATTGGGGAAACCTTTGTGGCCACGGCGCTCACGCATATCATCGACTATCTGCCAGCACCCGGGATAGCGTCTTGAGATCTCTGCCAAAATGCTAGTGAGAAAGTTCATGGTCACATAATAAACTAAGCGGCAGCTCCCAACTTCGACGCTTTGAAAATTACTTTCCGACTGTTCAAGTGAGTATTACTGTTCGAGTGGATGGGTTATTTGATAGGCTCGGTACAGCAACATATCGGCGTTGTATAAGGCACCACCAGCTCCGTACTGCTTAGAGTCAGGTGGTTCGACCACTTTGCCGTTTTTCTTATCGTGCCACAGATGGTCTTTCTCGTTGTACGTCCGATCCTCTGGGTGCGGCCGCATTTGTGACTCCCAGCCGCGCTCGCCGGTTAATTCACGCTTGCCGCTTTGATCGTGCTGCTCGTGTTTTTGTTCGCCGGTGGTGTGCGCCCCGTCGGTCTGGTGCGAAGTCTTATGCTCTGTTTTATGCCATTCGCCGTCTTTGCCTTGCTGATATTCTCCTACATGTGCTTCTTGCGAAGCCGGGATGCTGCCCATTTTGTGCCACTTTCCATCCTTGCCAAGCTCTTCGGTTTTGCCAGTTTTCGGGTACATTCGTGCAGGCACCAGGTCTCTTGATCCGTCGGCCGCATCATCTTGCAACGGGCGTTTGTCCTGCACCGCCGCCTTTCCATCGCCCATATCTATCGTGAAAGCGTTGCCGCCGTCTTTGGTGAACCGGAACGCTTTTATGGCAGTTTGTTGTTCTAAGCGCTGTTGTTGTGCGTTATCGTGCTTGTCGGTTATTGGTTTTCCGGCAACCTGTTGATCGCCACTTTTCTGACCTTCCAGGTGTTTTTCCGAGCTACCTTGGTGCTTGTCGTTGATTGTCATAGTAATTCTGCTCCAGTCCAACTCCGACCCAAAAACTTGTTTCTGGGCTCAAATGTGACACGCAGATGTTGCAGGAGTGTTGCAGCGCGATGCTTGAGTCGCAGCGCTCGCTTAGGGTTTCAGGTTCCTATAAGCGCAATCTAACCAGAGATCGAAATTTTGCTTGAGCCATGGTAGGGATGCTGCTAAATCGAGAGCTTCGCGCGTTCCATCTTCGTGCACCAGTAGTGGTGTGACGCCCGATGCTGACCACGAGAACATCAACTTGTGATGAGCGGCCGTATTGGTTCCAACTCGTTCCGCTGTGAGCAGGTAATGCTTGGTGCCGATTACCTTTGATGTGTATTGAGTGTGCCCGTCTAGTTCTTCTTTCAGTCCGTTAACGTTGAAGCGCTCGACTGTCACTGATTCGGCTCCGTCAGCTAAGGTCGAGTAATTGAGGCGATATTGTCGCACGAACGTGAGCCGGTTGCCGTCGATGGTGAGATGCAATGCGTTAATCAAGCGACCCTTGCTCCAGCCGCCGAATACCAATGTTCTGACGCCGAACTTTGTTCCTTCGTCCCAGTACCAGTGATCGGCATCTCGGCGTGCCTCTGGGTGAACGAAATCTTGGATCACTGCCGGAATGGTGGTTGAGTTACCGCTTGAACTTACCTGTGCCTGTATGCCAGTAGGCAAAATCAAGTATGTTGCAGTCGTCGGATTGGCAACGCTCGCCGATACTTGCAATGCTGGTGACGCGATCACTAGAGCGCTTACAAGCAACAATCCAAGCCGTTTCATTGTTAATACCTCACCGCGAATCAAAGTAAATAACGCCGGGAATTTTCTTTTTAGGAGGGGCGGCGTCGAAATAGCCATTAAAACACAAGAGCCACTGGCACTGTTCCCGGTGGCTCTCGGCAGTTGGATTGTGGTGTCTCAATCAGCCTCTGCTTTCAACCTTCTCCGTTGAGGTGGTCTGTACCGACAGTGTATGCGAGTGGTCGACGCAGCCCCAATACAGGAACACCGCTATAAAGGCAATGAACAAAGGTTCTTTCCGACGGATGAAGAAGTTTCGGCAAAAGACTGCAGTTTTTTCTCTGAAATGATCCAGTATCAAGTAAACGGCAAAGACTGCGATGAACAGTGGGGTCTGTTCGCCGAACTGATGGAAGATTCTATTCACGACCCTATACAAGTACCATCCGACGAACGACAGGATGACTCCATACCAGAGAGCGCCATAAAGCATGGAGAGCTTCTCTTCTCGGCTGCCGCCTAAGATTGTTTTGAATGACATGACCCTTACCTCGTCTCGGCTAACTGACACGTCAACGCCTAACCAAAGGCAGTTAGGAGAGAATTTTAAATCTCAATAATTCATTCACATTTGGGACTCGCGTTTTAGCAACTTTGACTAAGAGGACGAGGCATAAACGGCGCCTCCCCGCTGGTGCGGGGTCCCCTCCATATATTCCTCTCTTGGTTGTTTCTAAGTGGAACCTGATTCTTTTTTTGTTGTTATTTCGTGCGCCTGGGCAATAAATCAATGGTGGCGCAGATGG
>Ga0182030_10010624_pt1 | contig 18659 bp, 23 predicted proteins | sample 812S3MmetaG_FD_121299 | JGI IMG/M metagenome (GOLD analysis project Ga0182030, IMG submission 121299) | Permafrost microbial communities from Stordalen Mire, Sweden - 812S3M metaG (Illumina Assembly) | ecosystem: Environmental > Terrestrial > Soil > Wetlands > Permafrost | place: Sweden...
GATCAACATGGCGCGCAAGATGGAGGAGCGTTGGGGCATCCCGTATTTCGAAGGCTCCTTTTACGGCGTTTCCGACACGTCCGATGCGCTGCGCCAACTCGCGCGCCTGCTCGTCGCGGAGGGTGCGGACCGCTCGCTCGTCGATCGCGCCGAGGCGCTGATCGCCGACCAGGAGGCGCGTATCTGGCGCCGCCTCGCGCCCTATCGCGCCAGGCTGGCGGGCAAACGCGTTCTGCTCAACACCGGCGGCGTGAAGTCGTGGTCCGTGATCGCGGCGTTACAAGAGGTCGGCATGGAGATCGTTGGCGCCGCGACCAAGAAATCCACCGACGAAGACAAGGCGCGCATCAAGGCTCTGCTGAAGGACGAGAAGCACGCCTTCGACAACATGGCGCCGCGCGACCTCTATGCGCTGCTCGCCTCCGGCAAGGCCGACATCATGCTCTCCGGAGGGCGCACCCAATTCATCGCGCTCAAGGCGAAGACGCCATGGCTCGACATCAATCAGGAGCGTCGCCACCCCTACGCCGGCTACGACGGCATGGTGGAGCTGGTGCGCCAGATCGACCTCGCCATCCACAACCCGGTCTGGGAGCAGGTGCGCGCGCCAGCGCCCTGGGACGCAGAAGGCTTTTCGATCGCCGGCGCGAGTGACGACGGCGCGGATTTCATCGCACGGACGCACAGGAAATTCGCCGCGACGGCGGCGGACGAACTGGGCGAGTGCTAGGGGGCGGAGATGGCGTCGATCCTTCCGGTCGCCAAGGCGGCCTCGGTCAATCCGCTGAAATCTTCGCAGCCGCTCGGCGCCGCTTTCGCCTTTCTTGGCGTCGCCGGCGCCGTGCCGCTGTTTCATGGCAGCCAGGGCTGCACCTCGTTCGCGCTGGTGCTGTTCGTGCGCCACTTCAAGGAGACGATTCCCCTCCAGACGACGGCGATGGACGAAGTCGCCACCATCCTCGGCGGCGCCGATCATCTGGAAGAGGCGATCCTCAATCTGAAGGCCCGCACCAAGCCGAATCTGATCGGCGTCTGCACGACGGCGCTGGTCGAGACGCGCGGCGAGGATTTCGCCGGCGAATTGGCTGCGATCAAATCGCGACGCGCCGCCGATCTCGCGGGAACCGAGATTGCGCTCGCCCAGACGCCCGATTTCGACGGCGCAATCGAGGAGGGTTGGAGCAAAGCGGTCAAGGCGATGATCGAGACGATTGCGCGGCGCGGGCCGGCGCAGCGGCGCAACGAGAAGCGCGTCAACCTGCTGCCGGGCGCGCATCTGAGCGTCGCCGACGTCGAGCACTTGCGCGCGATGGTCGAAGCGTTCGGCCTGGAGCCGGTGATCCTGCCGGACATCGCCGGTTCGCTCGACGGAACGGTGCCGGCAAGCTGGGTTCCCACCACCTATGGCGGAACCGCAATCGAAGACATCCGTACGCTCGGCGAGGCGCGCCTGACGATCGCGATCGGCGAGCATATGCGCGCGCCTGCCGCGCGGCTGCAAGAAATGACCGGAGTCGAATTCGCGCTGTTTCGCCAGCTCAGCGGTCTGAAGGCGGTCGATCGCCTGGTGCGGCTGCTCGGCGAACTCTCGGGCCGGCCGGCCCCGGCGTCGATCCGCCGGCGGCGCGCGCAGTTGCAGGACGCGCTGCTCGACGGCCACTTCCACTTCTCGGGCAAGCGGATCGCCATCGCCGCCGAGCCCGATCTTCTCTATGCGTTGGCGACCTTCTTCATCGGCTTGGGCGCCGAGATTCACGCCGCGGTGACGACGACAGGGGGTTCGAGAATCCTCGAGCACATCCCCTGCGACACGGTCAAGGTCGGCGACCTCGGCGACTTCGAGGCGCTCGCCGAGGGCGCCGACCTGCTCGTCACCCACAGTCATGGCCGACAGGCCGCCGAACGCCTCGGCGTTCCGCTGCTGCGCGTCGGCTTCCCGGTCTTCGACCGCTTGGGCAGTCAGCACAAACTGCGCGTCGGCTATCAAGGCGCCCGCGACCTCATCTTCGAAGTCGCCAACATCTTCGAGAGCGCGCGCTGTGAGCCGACGCCTGAGTCTCTCGATCCATTTCGATACCAGGAGAACGAGCATGAGCGCCGTCCGGCGTCTGCAATTGGTCGGCATTGAGGACGAGCCGGCGAGGGGCCCGCCGGCGCCGGGCGTCGTGCGCGTCGCCATCGCCACGCGCGACATGAAAGGCCTCAACGCCCATTTCGGCTCGGCGCCGCGCTTCGCCGTCTACGACGTGACCAAGGACGGCTGGGATTTCGTCGAGGCGGTCGCCTTCGACGACAATTCCGACGAGTCCGGCGCGCACAAAGGCGAGGGCGAAGATCGCATCACGCCCAAGGTCGCGGCGCTGGTCGGCTGCCATCTGCTGTTCTGCCTGGCGATCGGCGGCCCGTCCGCCGCCAAGGTGGTCGCCGCCCGCATTCATCCGATCAAGACGCCACAGGCGTCGCCGATCCCCGAGGTTCTCGAGCGCACGCGCGCGATGCTCGCCGGCTCGCCGCCGCCGTGGTTGCGCAAGGTTCTCGCCAGCGCCGGCGTCGGCCCAGCCAAACCGGATTTCGAAGAGGACTGACACGCGATGGCGGACATCGAAGACAAGCCGGCCGACCTCACGGCGCCGTTCGTCAGGACACTCGTGCGCGTCGTGCGCGCCGAAGACACATTCGGCGTCTGGGAGCGAAAGTCCGACGCCGAAATTCTCGCCGATTTCATCGTCACCAAGGAGCAGCGGCGGCAGATCCCGATCATCGGCGACCCCGATCCCGACGTGCTGGGGCGGGTGGAGAAGTTCTACATCGCTGTCGGCCTCGACATCGAACGCGCGACCGGCCGCATGGCGTCGCCGATGATGAAGATGTCGCATGAGGGCTTCGGCCGCGTGATCCTGAGCGTCGGCCGGCTGGTGGTGATCTCCAAGAGCCTGCGCGACGTTCATCGCTTCGGCTTCGAGAGTTTCGACAAGCTCGCCGAGGCTGGGGAGAAGCTGGTCGACGATGCGAAGAAATGGATCGACGCCTATCCCGCGGTGGCGGATGTCTGACGCCACGCATTCGCGCCGCTCAAGGCCCACAAGGAAGGGATTCCCATGTCCGACGTCGACGCGCTGAAGAGCGAAATCAAGAAACTCTCGGCCAGAGCGATCGCCGCCAAGATGAATCTCCACGACCTCGCCGAGGATCTGCCGATCAACTGGACCACGATCATGGACGTCGCGCGCGCGGCCCAAGATGCTTACGCGGCCCTCGAAGCAGCGCGCGGTCGCCTGAAAGCGCTGGAGGCGGCGTGATGGCCTATCTGACGCGCGACGGCTCGGCCTGGACGCCGGAATATCTCACCGCGATCGACGCGTCCAAGTGCATCGGCTGCGGCCGCTGCTACAAGGTCTGCTCGCGCGAGGTCATGCATCTGCACGGCGTCGACGATTCCGGAACGGTGCTCGGCAAGGTGACCGAGGACGACGACGACGATTTCGACGGCGAACTGAACCGCAAGATCATGATCGTCGACAATTCCGGCGCCTGCGTCGGCTGCGCCGCCTGCGCGCGCGTTTGTCCCAAGGATTGCCAGACCCATTTGGCCGCCGACCGCATCGCCGCGTAGCGGCGCTGATCCGGCGCGACGAGAAAGCGGAGGCGGCGATGTTCGACCAACGCTATGCGGCGCTACGGGCCGCACAGACGGCAAAAGCCGACGAAGGCGAAACGTTCGACGATCACGTCTTCGCCTGCGTCCTTTCGGCGGCGCTCGCCGACCAGGCGGCGGCCGATCTCGCGCTGACGGAGGGTCTCGGCCTGACGCGCGCCGAAGCGGTGGCGCTGTTCGCGGCGCGATTTCCCTTGGGCGCGACGCCGTTGCGCCTCGAACACGCGCCCGATCCAATCCGCTCCATGGAGGAGGATCTGCTGCGCGACTTGCTGACGAGCCACAGCGCCGGCCGCGGCGAGGAATCGGGCTGGCTCGCCTCGATCATCGCCCGACGCGCGATGGGCGAAGATCATCTCTGGCAGGATCTGGGCCTGTTCAACCGCTGCGAATTGAACCGACTGCTGGCGCGCCATTTCCCCGTGCTGCACGCCGGCAACACCAAGAACATGCGGTGGAAGAAGTTCTTCTATCGCCGCCTGTGCGAAATCGAAGGCTTCAGCCTCTGCACCGCACCCCACTGCTCGGTCTGCGTCGACTTCTCCTCCTGCTTCGGCGACGAGGACGGCTTGAGCCGACTCGCGATGGTCGGTCGCGCGGCGGCGGCGCCCTAGCGACATTGTCGCGCGCAGCCAAGCCATTGTCGTCTTCGCGACATCCCGTGACATAAACAAAAGACCACATAATCAAAGGCGTACGTTTGGCACGGCCCATGCAAAGGCCATTTGCCGCCAGACCCGCGAGGAGGCCTTTGATGATCCAGCTCACGGATAGCGCCGTTTCCGCGGTCAAGACCGCGCTTTCCCGTTCGGCCCAGCCGGCGGAGGGCCTGCGCATCATGGTGCAGGCGGGCGGCTGCGCCGGCCTGAAATACATGATGGGGCTGGAGACGGCGACGCGCGAAGGCGACGCCGTCGTCCGGCAGAGCGGCGTCAAGCTGTTCATCGACAAAGAGTCCCAGCCGCATATCGCGGGCATGACGGTCGATTTCGTCACTGGCCTGGAAGCTTCCGGCTTCGTCTTCGACAACCCCAACGCCGCCTCCAAATGTTCGTGCGGCAAGTCCTTCTCCTGAACCTGAACCGAGAATCGGAGACGCTCCATGTTGGATAGTGGGCGAGCGGAAACCTTGCAGGCCGGCGTCGCCGAGGCGCCGGTCGCCACCGACCTGAACCCGCGACGCGTGCGGCTGGTCGGCCTCGACCGCCGACCGTCGGTCGCAAGGACAGCGCCAACTCCCGTTCCGAATCCTACGCCGCGCCCGGCGCGACGCCTCGACGCTCCCGAGCGCATCGCCGCAATCGAAAGCGCGCTTGCCGCGTTGCGGCCGCGCCTGAAGGCGGACGGTGGCGACTGTCAGCTCGTCGACGTCGTCGACGACGTCGTCAGGGTGCGGCTCACCGGCGCCTGCGTCGGCTGTCAGCTCGCCTCGATGACCGTGCTCGGCGTGCGCATGCGCCTGATCGAAGCGTTGGGTTTCCCAGTCAAGGTCGTTCCCGTCTGACAAGGAGGCGCGCGATGCGGGCCGTTTATCTCGACAACAACGCCACCACCCGCGTCGCCCCGGAGGTCGTCGCAGCGATGCTGCCCTGCCTCACCGAGGATTTCGGCAACCCGTCTTCGGTGCATGATTTCGGCGCGACGAGCCGGCTGGCGTTGAAAGAGGCGCGCGAACGGGTGCGCGCGCTGCTCGGCGCAGCGTTCCGCGAAGAGATCCTCTTCACTTCGGGCGGAACGGAAGCCGACAATACCGCCATCCTCGGCGCGCTCGAGGCCACCGACGAGCGCAACGAGATCGTCGTCTCCGCGGTCGAGCATCCGGCGGTTCTGGCGCTGTGTTCGCATCTCGAACGCACGCGCCACGTCAAGGTTCACCGCATTCCTGTCGACGCCCTCGGCGGGCTCGACCGCGCGCGCTATCGCGCGGCGCTTTCGCGCAGGGTCGCGCTCGCATCGATCATGTGGGCCAACAACGAGACCGGCGTCGTCTTCCCGGTCGAGGAGCTGGCGGAGGAGGCCAAGGCGGTCGGCGCGCTCTTCCACACCGACGCCGTCCAGGCGGTCGGACGCCTGCCCATCGCCCTGCGCGGCACCGCAATCGACATGCTTTCGCTTTCCGCCCACAAGCTGCACGGACCCAAGGGCGTCGGCGCGCTCTACGTGCGGCGCGGCGCGCCGTTTCGCTCGCTGATGCTGGGCGGCAACCAGGAACGTGGCCGGCGCGGCGGCACCGAGAATACGCCGGGCATTGTCGGCCTGGGCAAGGCGGCCGAAATGGCGACGTCGCGGCTGCGTGGCGATGCGGCGCGCATGCGCGCGCTGCGCGACCGGCTGGAGGCGAGCCTGCTGGGGCAAATCCAAGGTTCGTTCGTTCTTGGCGACGTCGAGCGCCGGCTGCCCAACACCAGTGCGATCGTCTGCGAGGGCGCCGAGGCGGACGCGATCGTGCTGCTGCTCAACCGCGTCGGGGTCGCCGCCTCTTCCGGGGCCGCCTGCTCCGCCGGCTCGCCAGCTCCCTCGCACGTCGTGCGCGCGATGTCCGTCCTCGCCGCCGTCGCCGCTGGCGCGACGCGCTTTTCGCTGTCGCGCGACAACGACGACGACGACATCGACCGGGTGATCGAGACGCTGCCTTTGATCGTCGAGCGGTTGCGAGCCCGTTCGCACGCGCCGGAAACCGCTGTCGCCTCGCGTTCCGCCGAGCCGGCCTATGCTTGAGCGCGCGCCGACGCGACGAATCGCGCTCAACGACACAACCTTGCGCGATGGCGAACAGACGCCCGGCGTCGCCTTCACCCTCGCCGAGAAGATCGCCATCGCCGAAGCGCTCGCTGCGGCGGGCCTTCCTGAACTCGAAGCCGGCACCCCGGCGATGGGCGACGAAGAGATCGAGGCGCTTCGCGCCATATCCGGGCTCGAACTCGGCGTCAGGGTTCTGGCGTGGTGCCGCATGACCAAGGCGGACATCGCCGCCGCGCTTCGCGCCGGCGTCGGCGCCGTCAATCTCTCGATCCCGGCTTCCGATCGGTTGCTCAACGCCAAGCTCGGCGTCACCCGCGACGAGGCGCTGGCGCGTGTGCGCCAGCTGGTTCCGTTCGCGCTCGACGCCGGATTCGAGGTCGCGGTCGGCGCCGAGGACGCTTCGCGCGCCGACGTCGATCATCTATTGCGCCTCGCCGATGCGGCGGCGGAAGCTGGCGCCTTTCGCCTGCGGATCGCCGATACGGTCGGCGCGCTCGATCCGTTCGCGACCCACGCGCTGGTGGCGCGCGTCGTGGCGGCGAGCGACCTGGCGATCGAGTTTCATGGCCACGACGACTATGGACTGGCGACCGCCAACAGTCTCGCCGCGGCGCGGGCCGGCGCGACGCACCTGTCGGTGACGGTCGGGGGCCTCGGCGAGCGCGCGGGTAATGCGCCGCTCGAGGAGGTCGCGGCGGCGCTGGAATGCCTATACGGCGAGACGACCAGCGTCGATCTCACCCAATTGTCCGAGTTGGCCGCGATGGTCGGCGAAGCGGCGCAGCGCTGCGTTCCGGCCGGCAAGGCGATCGTCGGCGCCGACGTCTTTTCCCACGAGTCGGGCGTTCACGTCGCCGGATTGCTCGCCGATCCCGAGAGCTATCGCGGTCCCGATCCGGCGCTGTTCGGTCGGCGCGATCGCTTCGTCGTCGGCAAGCACTCGGGCGCGAAGTCGCTCGCCCACGCGCTCCGCGAGCGCGGCGTCGCCCTGGCGGAGGAAACCGCGCCCCTTCTCGTCGCGCGGGTGCGCCGACGCGCCGCGCAGAGCAAAACCGCAATCTCGAGCGACGAACTGGCGCGCCTCCACGAGGAGTCCGTCGCCGAGACGCTGTCTCAGTTCATGCGCGCCGCCGAATGAGCGCGGGGGAAAGCCGAAAAATGATCTGCTCGCCGGACGAACGACCGATCGACGCGACGGACATCCTCGACAAGCTCAAGCGCCTATCCTCGGCCGAGGACTTTTTCGCCACGCTCGGCGTCGCCTATGAGGAGGCGGTGCTGCGGGTCGCCCGGCTGCATATCCTCAAGCGCATGGGCCAATATCTCGGCAGCGACGACCTCGACGGCTTGCCCGGTTCGGTCGTCGCGGCGCGCGTCAAGGCGACGCTGCAACGCGCCTACGCCGATTTCGAACGCTCGTCCCCGCTCGCCGAACGCGTGTTCCAGGTGCTGAAGGACCACGACCCCAAGCGTCCGGCGCGGCCCAAGACCGCCTTCGTCGGGCTCGACGAAATTGCGCCGCTGCCGCCGACGCGATGAGCGGAATGCGGCGACGTCGTCGTGTCGCGTTCCCGACAGCGCCGCGTCGCAGATTGTCGTCCGACGGCGGCCCATATCCAGAAATGGCGGCTATTACAGTCATTTATGAATATTCGCGGCGCTTGGCACGGCGCATGCGTTGAGGGGTCCGACCGTCTTCGCCGCGGAGGCCCTATGCACTTTATCGTTTGCATCAAGCAGGTTCCGGACTCGGCGCAGATCCGCGTTCATCCGGTCACCAACACCATCATGCGCCAGGGCGTGCCGACGATCATCAACCCCTATGATCTGTTCGCGCTCGAAACGGCGTTGCGGCTGCGCGACGAGCAAGGCGGCGAAGTGACGGTTCTCACCATGGGTCCGCCCTCGGCCGAGGACGCGTTGCGCAAGGCGCTCACCTTCGGCGCCGATCGCGCGGTGCTGCTCACCGACCGTTTCTTCGCCGGTTCCGACACGTTGGCGACGAGCTACGCGCTGGCCCAGGCGATCCGCAAGATCGGCGAGACGTGGGGGGCGCCCGACATCGTCTTCGCCGGCAAGCAGACGATCGACGGCGACACGGCGCAGGTCGGTCCCGGCATCGCTCGTCGGCTCGGCCTCAATCAGCTCACCTATATTTCCAAGATCGCCGGCCTCGACGCCGCGGCGCGCACGATCGATCTGGAGCGTCGCGCTGAAGGTGGCGTGCAGGTGTTGCGTTCGGCCCTGCCCTGCCTCGTCACCATGCTCGAAGGCTCCGCCGAAATCAGGCGCGGGGCCTTTGCAGACGCCTTGCGTGCGGCGCGGGCCGAGATCGTGACCTGGAGCGCCGCGGCGGCGGGCGTCGAGGATCTGCAGAAGTGCGGGCTGCGCGGCTCGCCGACGGTGGTCAAGCGCGTGTTCGCGCCGACCCCGCGCGCCGACAAGGCCAAGGCGATCGAACCGAAGCCGCGCGCCAAGGAAACCGCCGAGGATCTGATCGCCGCGCTGTTCGAGGCCAAGCCGGCGCTCGCCGCCGACCTCGAGCGGCTCGCCGCCGGATTGTGAGGAGACAAGCGATGTCCGATACGCCCGCTCCCGCCGCGCCCGCACCCGCGCGCGCGGCGATGAAGAAAGAGCTGCCCGAGCGCTTCAAGGCCTACAAGAACGTCTGGGTGATGGTCGAACTCGAACGCGGCCAGGTCCACCCCGTCTCATGGGAGCTGATCGGCGAAGGCCGCAAGCTCGCCGATAAGCTCGGCGTCGAGCTCGCGGCAGTGGTCGTCGGCGCGCCGGAAGCGGGAACGCGCGAGGCCATCGCCGAAGGCTTCGTCTACGGCGCCGACCTCGCCTACCTGGTCGAGAACCCGATTCTCGCCGAGTACCGCAACGAGCCCTACACGAAGACGCTCACCGACCTTGTGGATACGCACAAACCGGAGATCCTGCTGCTCGGCGCGACCAACCTCGGGCGCGATCTTGCCGGCTCGGTCGCCACCACGCTGCTCACCGGCCTCACCGCCGACTGCACAGAGCTCACGGTCGACGCCGAGAAATCTCTCGCCGCGACGCGTCCGACCTTCGGCGGCTCGCTATTGTGCACGATCTACACCCTCAACACGCGGCCGCAGATGGCGACGGTGCGCCCGCGCGTCATGCCGACGCCGACGCGCCAAGAGGGGCGAACTGGCCGCGTCGTCGAACATGCGGTCGATCTGAAGGAAGAGAGCATCGTCACCAAGGTGCTGTCTTTCCTGCCCGATCGCGCCTCGCACAGATCGAACCTCGCCTTCGCCGACGTCGTCGTCGCCGGCGGCCTCGGGTTGCAAGGCGCCGAGAACCTGCAGTTGGTGCGCGCGCTCGCCGGCGTGCTCGGCGGCGAATGGGGCTGCTCGCGTCCCTGCGTCCAGAAGGGCTGGGCGCCGGCGGAGCGGCAGATCGGCCAGACCGGCAAGACGATCCGCCCGAAGCTCTACATCGCCGCCGGCATTTCCGGCGCGATCCAGCATCGGGTCGGCGTCGAGGGCGCCGACCTGATCGTCGCCATCAACACCGACCGCAAAGCGCCGATCCTCGACTTTGCCCATCTCGCCGTGGCGACCGACGCGATTCGATTTCTGCCGGCGTTGACCGAAGCGTTCCGCGCCCGCGTTTCTGCGCATACGAGCGACCGACTCGCCGGTTGAGGAGAACGTCATGGTCGAGAAATTCGATTGCATCGTCGTCGGCGCCGGCATGTCCGGCAACGCCGCCGCCTATGTCCTGGCCAAGCGCGGCCTCTCCGTCCTGCAGCTCGAGCGCGGCGAATATTCCGGATCGAAGAACGTGCAAGGCGCGATCATGTACGCCGACATGCTCGAGGCGATCATCCCCGACTTTCGCGAGGACGCGCCGCTCGAGCGCCATCTGATCGAACAGCGTTTCTGGATGATGAACGGGTCGGCGCACACCGGCATGCACTATCGCTCGGACGCATTCAACGAGGCCAAGCCGAACCGTTACACCATTCTGCGCTCGCAATTCGACAAGTGGTTCTCGCGCAAGGTGCGCGAGGCCGGCGCGCTGGTGCTGACCGAGACGACAGCGCTCGAATTGATCTTCGACGCCTATGGCGCATGCGTCGGCGTGCGCACCGATCGCGAGGGTGGGATCGTCCACGCCGACGTCGTCGTGCTCGCCGAAGGCGTCAACGGGCTGCTCGGCAGCCGCGCCGGCCTTCGCGCCCCACCCAAGGCCGATCACGTCGCGCTCGCGGTCAAGGAGATGCATTTCCTCCCCGCCGAGACGATCGAAGCGCGTTTCAATGTCAAAGGCGACGAGGGCGTCGTCGTCGAGGCGGTGGGCACGATCTCGGGCGGCATGACCGGCATGGGATTCGTCTACACCAACAAGGAATGCCTATCGGTCGGCATCGGCTGCCTGGTCTCCGATTTCGCCCGCAGCGGCGAGACGCCCCATGGGTTGCTCGAAGCGTTCAAGGCGCACCCTTCCATCAAGCCGCTCATCGAAGGCTCGGAAGTGAAGGAATACGCGGCCCATCTCATCCCCGAGGGCGGCTACAAGGCGGTGCCACAGCTCTGCGGCGACGGCTGGGTGGTGGTCGGCGACGCCGCGCAGCTCAACAACGCCATCCATCGCGAAGGCTCGAACCTCGCGATGACCTCCGGCCGCTTCGCCGCCGAGGCGATCTTCCAGATCAAGAGCCGTCGCGAGAAAATGACCAAGGACAATCTCGCGCGCTATCCCAAAGCGCTCCACGATTCCTTCGTGATGAAGGACTTGCGCAAGTATCGCGACATGCCGGCGCTGCTGCATACCAATTCACGCAACTTCTTCCTCACCTACCCCGAACTGGTGGCCAAGGCGATGGAGAACTTCCTGCGCGTCGACGGCACGCCCAAACGCGAAACGGAAGCGAAGATATTCTCCGCCTTCCGCAAGGCCCGCGGCTTTACCGGCCTGTTCGGCGACGCGTTCAAACTGGCGCGCGCCTGGCGCTAGAATCGGAGGAAAGCCCCATGAGCAAACCTGGCGAAGCGCGCGTCGAAGAGAAGCTCTATCAGAACCGCTACGTCGTGGACGGAGGCCGTAGCCACATCCGCGTCGCCGCACACGACAAGCCATCCGCCAACCTGCTGGCGATGACGACATTGTGTCCGGCCGGGTGTTACACCCTCACCGAGGCCGGCCAGGTCGAAGTCGCGCCTGACGGCTGCTTCGAATGTGGCGCCTGCCGCGTGATGTGCGAACCGGGGGGCGAGGTCGAGTGGAACTATCCCCGCGGCGGCTATGGCGTGCTGTTCAAGTTCGGCTGAACGTCGTCGGGCGCATCACGCAGCCGCGCCTCAATCGACGCCGACCATGACGTCGGACGCCTTGATGACCGCGCTGGCCGGTTTGCCGACCGCGAGGCCCAAGGCGTCGACAGCCTCGTTGGTGATCGAGGCGGTGATCACGGCGCCCGAGCCGATCTCGATTTTCACGTGGGCGGTCGTGGCGCCTTTGGTCAGGCCGATCACCTTGCCCGGCAGCACGTTGCGTGCGGAAAGCTTCATCGAACTACGCCTTTTCTCGTCAGCGATTGCGGCGCGTCGCGCCAGGGTTTCAGGTTGCGGAGATCGCCTTCATGCAAGGCGTAGTCGCTAACCTTAGCGCCGAGAAAACGCCATGTCGCCAACCGAATGAATCGTAGCGCCGGTTCCGCTATGTGGCTTGGCGCCGTTCGGAGTCGCGCCGGAAAGTGGCGCGCGGCTGGAGATTCGAACGCCGATTGGTCAGTCGCCGCGTCGCTTCGCTGACGGGATGGGCCGACTGACTGGGCGACGTCGGCGGCAGCGCAGCGGCCCGTCGCTGGAACAAGGTGTCAACGGCAGCCTTTGTCCACGAAATATCGAAAGCGCCGAAGGGCCTATCGAGTCGGAAACGATTGTGATTATAACGTCGGTTACGTCGCGTGAGCGATGTTTGCTGAAGAGATGGATGTAACTGACGGTTGCGACGACCGGGAGCAGATTCGCTTCGCCCGCTCCATTCATTTCCGTACGATAGTTTGCATGGCCGTTCGTGTCGCCATGCCGCACGAGGGGCCGGGGCCGCGATGGCGGACGGCAGGCGCAAACGCGGTCGCGCTTCGAATGCGAAGCGCCAAGATGAAACGGGAGACGGATCGCCATGGACGTTCGCGCCGCAGTCGCCATGGAGGCGGGAAGGCCGCTCGAGATCATGACCGTTCAGCTCGAGGGCCCGAAGGCCGGCGAGGTTGTGGTCGAGATCAAGGCCACCGGCATCTGTCACACCGACGACTTCACCCTTTCAGGCGCCGATCCGGAGGGACTTTTCCCGGCGATCCTCGGTCATGAAGGCGCCGGCGTCGTGGTCGACGTCGGGCCGGGCGTCGCGTCGGTGAAGAAGGGCGACCGTGTCATCCCGCTCTACACGCCGGAATGCCGCGCGTGCCCGTCCTGCCTGTCGCGCAAGACCAATCTCTGCACGGCGATCCGCGCCACGCAGGGGCAGGGCGTGATGCCGGACGGCACCTCGCGTTTCTCGATCGGCGGCGACAAGATCCACCATTACATGGGCTGTTCGACCTTCGCCAACTATACCGTGCTGCCTGAGATTGCGGTCGCCAAGGTCAACCCGAACGCGCCGTTCGACAAGATCTGCTACATCGGCTGCGGCGTGACCACCGGGATCGGCGCCGTGATCAACACGGCGAAGGTCGAGGCCGGTTCGACCGCGATCGTCTTCGGACTGGGCGGCATCGGCCTCAACGTGATCCAGGGTCTGCGCCTCGCCAGCGCCGACATGATCATCGGCGTCGACGTCAATCCCGCCAAGAAGGCATGGGGCGAGCGGTTCGGCATGACCCATTTCGTCAATCCGACCGAAATCGGCGCCGACCTGGTCCCCTATCTCGTCGACCTGACCAAGCGCGGCGCCGACGCGATCGGCGGCGCCGACTACACTTTCGACTGCACCGGCAATGTGAAAGTGATGCGCCAGGCGCTGGAGGCTTCGCATCGCGGCTGGGGCAAGTCGGTCATCATCGGCGTCGCCGGCGCCGGGCAGGAAATCGCTGCGCGGCCCTTCCAGCTCGTCACCGGGCGGACGTGGATGGGCACGGCCTTCGGCGGCGCGCGCGGGCGCACCGACGTGCCGAAAATCGTCGATTGGTACATGGACGGCAAGATCCAGATCGATCCGATGATCACCCATACCCTGCCGCTCGACGACATCAATCGGGGTTTCGAGCTGATGCATTCCGGCGAGAGCATCCGCTCGGTGGTGGTCTTCTAGACCAGCATAAAGGGCGACTCGTTCGAAAGAACCGTCGGCGGCGTCCTCTCTCGCTTAGCCCGCCTGATAGAGGTCGGCGCGGAAGTAGGCCTTGGGGTCGAGGGGGTCGGGCAGGCGGCCGAAGTCCTTGAACATCGCATTCAAGGTCGATAGCCAGCCGGCGGCCGTTCCATCGGCGGCGCTCGCCTCGAGTTCGGCCGTGGTGAGGAATTTGGAATTCGCGGCTTCCGTCGCGAGCTTGTCGGCCGCAACGCCGATGAACTTCGACGTGACGGCGATCGACGCGTCGAGATTCGCCGCGCGGAAGGCGTTCGCCTTCTTGAGCACCGCGATCACTTTCAGCGATCGATCGTCGGCGACGTCGTTGCGCGAGACGAAAGCGGTGGGGAAGGCGATCTCAGGAAAGAAATCGGCGTTCTTGGCCAGTTCGACCATGTCGGGCGCGCGTTCCTTGATCACGCTGACCAGCGGATACCAGATGCCGGCCGCGTCGATCTGCCCACTGGCGAAGGCCGCCACGACCGTGCTCGGGTCCATGCGGATGAGTTCGACGTCGTTCACGCTCATGCCCTGCTTGCGCAGCGCAAGGCGCAGCAGCATGTCGCCGGACGTTCCCTCGGGGACGCCGACCTTCTTGCCTTTCAACTCCGTCATCGTGCGAATGCCGGCCTGGGCGATGACGCGGTCGGCCTGGCCGAGATTGTTGATCGCGATCACCTTGGCGCGGCCGCTGGCCGGCAGCCAAAGCGCGCCGGGCCCGACATAGCCGAAGTCGAGGCTGCCGGAGCCGAAAGCCTGGATCTGGATCGGGCCGTTGGTGAAGACCTTGAGGTCGGGCTGCAGGCCCTGCGCGGCCCAGAGACCTTGGTCGGTCGCGACCGCCGCGAGGCTGGCGCCGTTGAAGTCGCCGATATAGCCGATGCGGACCGTATCCGCCGCGCGCGCCGGCCGGGCGGCGGCGCATGCGACGGCGGCCGACGCCGCGACGACGAAGTGTCTGCGCGAAATGCGGGTCATCTCATCTCTTTCTCGTTGGCCTGGACGGCGCCGTCCGGCGGCCTCGCGGGTTGATGATAGACGGCGCGCCAGACGCGATTGCGGATCTCGGCGAACGCGCCGGAGAGCCGGATCGCCTCGCTGCGCGGATAGGGCAGATTGACGGGGATGATCTCGGCGAGGCGTCCGGGACGGGCGGCCATCACGATCACGCGGTTGGCGAGATAGACGGCCTCGTCGACGTCGTGGGTGACGAACATCACCGTCCGTCGCTCGCGAATCCACGTATCGAGCAATTGATCCTGCATCTGAACGCGGGTCAGCGCGTCGAGCGCGCCGAACGGCTCGTCCATCAGCAGAATGGTCGGGTCGACCGCATAGGCGCGGGCGATGGCGCAACGCTGCTTCATGCCGCCGGAGAGCACCTTGGGCAAGGAGTCGGCGAAGTCGGAAAGACCGACGAGATCGATGAAGCGCTGCGCGGTCGCGCGCCGCTCGGCCGCGCGTCGGCCGGCGATCCGCAGGCCGAACTCAACATTCTGCCTGACGGTGAGCCAGGGAAAGAGCGCGTATTGCTGAAAGATCACGCCGCGCTCGGGACCGGGTCCGCGCACATTGCGGCCGTCGACGATCATTTCGCCTGCGGTCGGCGCGATCAGGCCGGCGGCGATGGCGAGCGCCGTCGATTTGCCGCAACCCGACGGCCCGACCAAGGTGACGAACTCGCCATCCGCCACGTCGACCGACAAGCGGTCGAGCGCGAGAAAGCTCGCGCCTTGGTGAGCAAACCGACGCGACACGGCGTGGAACGAGATCTTGGCGCTCACATGCGCTCCTGCCAATGCGTGAGCCGGGTCTCCAGCGCGAGAAGCAGGCGATCCATCGCCAGGCCGAGGATTCCGATGGTGATCAGACTGACGAAGATGGTCGCGAGGTCGTAGTAGAGCTCGGCCTGCTGCATACGGAAGCCGAGACCCGATTGGGCCGCGATCAGTTCCGCGGCGACGACGGTCGCCCAGGCCGAACCCAGACCGATCCGCATGCCGACCAGGATGAACGGCGTCGAAGCCGGTATGATCACCCGGCGAAAGATCGTTCCGTCCTTCGCGCCCAGCACGCGGGCGGCGTTGATCAGGGTCTTGTCGACGCTGATCACGCCTTGAAAGGTCGCGATGACGCTGGAGAGGAAGACGGCGAGAAAGATCACGAACACCTTGGGCGTCTCGCCGATGCCCATCGTCACGATCGCCAGCGGAATCACCGCCAGCGGCGGGATCATGCGGAAGAACTGCACGAAGGGTTCGATCAGGCCGCGCGCGGTCGGATACCATCCCATCAGGAAACCGACCGGAATCGCGAGCGTCACGCCGAGCGCGAATCCCGCCAGGACGCGCGAGAGGCTGGCGACGAGATCGACGAGGAGCTGACCCGAGCGGATGAGTTCGATCGCCCGCGCCAGAACCTGCGCCGGGCTGGGCAGACCGACCCTGCTGAACGAGACTGCGGCTCCCCACAGGGCGATCCCTCCGCAGACGGCGACGACGTTCAACAGCAGCTGGCGGCGACCAGCCCATCGCCGGCTCGTCGCTTGCGTCGCCGCGGCTTCGGCGCTCTCGCTCACGGCGCGGTTGCGCCCTGGCGACCGTCGCGATCGCGACACGCCGCCGCGGCGCTGCGGGATCGGAAACAATCGGCGCCCCGTTGTAGCAGAACGGCCAGAGTCATTTACACGAACCAGGGGTTTTGCGGCGACGTCCGCAACCGGTTGAAATGCTGCAATAACTGGATCGCGGCGCAAACGCCACAAGGGAAACCAGGAGAGCGCCGGCCATCGACCTGCAAGGGGGAGCGGCCAATGATCGCGGCGGCAAGGCGTGTCGCCGAGAGATTGACGATTAATTCGATAGACTGTATCAGATCACCATTCCACTGAGGGGTGTCAGGTTGAGCGGGGAGCGATCATCAATGTCGGACGTCGCCGCGTGGCTTCCTGCGGCCGCGCCGCGCCGCGTCGGCAAAGACGGGCTCGCGTCGCTGACGTCCGTCAATCATTTCGTGCCGGTCGCATGACCGTCAGGCCGCGCGGGGCCGCCGGCGACTGGAACCCCGCCCTCTACATGAAGTTCGTCGCCGAGCGGACGCGCGCGGCGCGCGATCTGCTCGCCGGCGTTGCGCTGACGACGGCGCGCCGCGTCGCCGATCTCGGCTGCGGCCCCGGCAACAGCGCCGAGCTGCTCGTCGCCCGCTTCGCCGAGGCGGCCATTGTCGGCCTCGACACGTCGGAAGCGATGCTCGCGCACGCGCGCGAACGCGTTCCCGCCGCGCGCTTCGTCAGGCAGGACATCGCGGCGTGGTCGCCCGAGGCGCCTTACGATCTCGTCTTCGCCAACGCTGCGCTGCAATTCCTGCCCGATCACGAGGCGCTGCTGCCGCGGCTGTTCGGCTTCGTCGCCGAGGGCGGCGTTCTCGCGGTGCAGATGCCGATCACGTTGCACGAAGCCTCGCATGCGGCGATGCGGCTCGTCGCCGCCGAGGGGCCGTGGGTGCAACGGCTGGCGCCGATCGTCCGCGCCCAGCCGGTGATCGCCGCCTTCGAAGATTATTACGAATGGCTCGCCGCTGCGGGGGCGAAGGTCGAGGTCTGGACGACGACCTATGTCCACGCGCTCGACGGCGTCGAGGGCGTCGTCGACTGGTTCGCCGGCTCGGGCCTCATTCCGTTCCTCGACCCGCTCGACCAAGCGGAGCGCGAGGCGTTTCTGTCGCGCTACCGCGCGGCGATCGAGGATTCCTATACGCCCCGCGCCGACGGCAAGGTCCTGCTGCCCTATCCGCGGCTGTTCATCGTCGCGCGGCGATAGCGCCGCCCCTTCCACCGCGCGGAGCGCGGTGGAGGGGGCAATGGCGCCGCAGGACAAGTCGGCGCAAACCCAAATCCGGAGCGCTCTACAGGTCGGCGACGCTCTGCTTGAAAACGTCGGCGCAATCCTTGTGCCAGCGCGACAGCGGCGGGCGGTTGTCGATGACGTCGCCGATCGCCCAGGCCATGCGGCGCTCGTCAAGCGCGCGGCTGACCTCGTTGTCGGGGCAGAGGATGTAGAACGTCCCGGCGCGAAGCTCACCGATCATGAAGTCGACCGTCTGCTCGGGCGTCCAGGCGCCGGTCGGCTTCTCGGTTCGCGCGCCCGCGGTCATCGCGGTGAAGACGAAACCCGGGATCAGCAAATGGGCCGTCACCTTGCATCCCGCGACGTTTCGAAGCTCATGCTGCAGCGCCTCGGTGAACACCTTCACGCCCGCCTTCGACACATTGTAGGCGGGATTGCCCGGCGGCGTGGTGATGCCCTGCTTCGAGCCGGTGTTGACGATCGCCGCCGGGCGCCCGCTGGCGATCATGCCGGGCGCGAACGTCTTGGCGCCGTGGATGACGCCCCACAGATTGACCTCGATAATGCGCCGCCACCCTTCCCAGTCGCCGAGCGTCGAACTCGCCGGGCCGGCGCCAGCGTTGTTCATCAGCACCGCGACGGGGCCGAATTTCGAAGTCGCCGCGCGTTCGAGCGCCTCGACCGCGGCGAGCTGGCTGACGTCGGTCGGCGCCGCGAGCACGGCTTTCGCGCCGTTGGGCGAAACAGCGGCGACCTCGTCTGACGCTTTGTCGAGCGCGGCGCCAGGCAGATCGGCGATGACGACGTTGAGCCGCATCGCCGCGAAGCGCTTGGCCGCCGCCAGGCCGATGCCCGACGCGCCGCCGGTGACGACCGCGCAATTGCCGGGATCGAAAGGCGTGGAGTTGGTCATTGTCGTCTCCTGAGGCGTGCCGTATCGAGACTGCCACGACTGAATTCGTCATTGCGAGCAAAGGGAAGATTCCATGGGAGGTGGATAGCGGCCGATTCTGTCGCCAGACTGAGGCTGTGAACCCACTCACTCTGGAGGCATCGATGTCAATTGAGGCTCGCGAAGAAAC
>Ga0182030_10010625_pt1 | contig 18658 bp, 15 predicted proteins | sample 812S3MmetaG_FD_121299 | JGI IMG/M metagenome (GOLD analysis project Ga0182030, IMG submission 121299) | Permafrost microbial communities from Stordalen Mire, Sweden - 812S3M metaG (Illumina Assembly) | ecosystem: Environmental > Terrestrial > Soil > Wetlands > Permafrost | place: Sweden...
ATCATCAAAGTCACCACCGTTGTCGAAAACCAGTCACGAATCCAAGTTCGAATCTTCGAGGGCGAACGCCCAGTAACTGAGAGCGACAAGTTCCTTGGTACCCTCGATATCACCGGCATACCACCAAGACCTAAAGGTTTTCCAACCATTGAGATATGCTTCAAAATTCCCGAAGAAGGGCATATGACTGTTTCCGCCATAGATAAGGCTAGCGGGAAAGAGATCAAGCTTTTTATTGAGCCTCCAGAGACTCGATATACGCATGAGCAGATATCTAAAATCATCGAAAACTCAGAGCTTACTCGTGAAGAGGATTTGAAAACCAGACATCTTATCACGGAGCAAACCGAGGGCAAAGAGGAGGAATTTGGGTTCGAACTGGTTAAAGGGCAGTACTTATATATGGATATACCTCTTGAGACAGGAGATTTCTTACTGTGAAGAAGTGAAAAGAAGAGTGTGGTCAAGAGAAAAGAGGGGGAAGAGAAAGCGGTGCCAGAATTTGAGGAGTTTGATTTTCCAAAAAGGGTTCTGGAAGATGGGGGAGGAAATTAAGTCCCGGAATGCGAGGGGATTGATTTCTAGACGATTGTCTTCTTAGGAGATGGACATCGTTCAAGTTTGATGCACAGGTACTCCAATACTCTCGCTGTGATGGGCCTTAGGTTCGGCTTCATTAGTAGTCATAGTAACGAAACCATTCTACAGATTCAACATTAGTGGATATCAAGTTACCTGAGGATTTCGCAGGAACCCATCTTATTTCATTAATCAATCCCCCTCTAAATCTGCTTCGGTATCGATTTGGGGGCTTGATAACGGGCGCAGAGACTTTGTATATTGCGAAGCGGCACGGTGGGTACCGTGAGTAGAGGCTCTCGAAGCATATGGGCTTCGACGTCGTTGATCTGGATCGCAGACAATGTTGCCGGCTTGGTTGATGGCGAAATAGTGGTCTGGGAGATGTTGATGTTCATTGGTGATATAGAACAAGGAGTGAGTGGAGGTTTGTACTGGCTGGAAGGATGTAGCTCTTGAATTCCAAAGCTAAATGATAGGGGAAAGAGTTAGCACTCAAGCAGGAGGTCATCCATGATGGGGGCATTGAAGCAACGCTTTAGGCGCCAGACATGTGATGAAGAAGACTCTACCTTGCATGAAGTAGGAGAGTGAGCATACTGCACCGTGAATTGTAGTTCGTTGGCCTTCTTGGTTGCGTGATCGGAGGATCCGTTTCATATTTTCGGGTTCTCTCGAGTAGAGATGGTGTTGCAAGGATACTTCCAGAGCAATTGAGTAGTAATTAAAGCTCTCGGAAAGTCTTAGGTACATATCACAAGCAACTTCCCTTTGTCTTCAGTTCTCTACAGATAGGCACAGAGACCCGGGCACCTTATTGCCCGAATTTTTCCCGTGTCACCCGATCGGCGACCTCGCTTACTTTGAGTTCAGAGCTACACATAGAGCGGATGAATATTAGGTACGACTTCGCGCGGTGGCGTTCTTGCACCTTGTGATTTAATATCACGAAGCCCGAGGCTATTTTTGTGTCATTCTTGGCAACACTAGCCTTCAAGAGATTTCTAATATACCTTATTTTCCTTGCTGATTTGATGATATCATGACTTCAAGATTTTAAATTTCATTGCCTTGGTTAGCTTTGAAACGATCTACTAACACCTTTCCTGATTAATGAGGCCCTGTGTAATGCTCAATAACTCCTTTGAAGCTATACGAATACGAAGGTAAATATCATCCCCAGATTTTACCCTTCCTTTCCGAATATGGAACTGCAACGATTGATGCAACAACCTGGGTGCCCCAGGCACGGTATTTCTCTCCAAAACCTAAATTCAACGAAACCCTCCTCGGTTGTCCTTTGTCTAACATATTTGTTTCCTACCCCTGCTCCGTCACATTCGTAAACGATTTGTGTTTCCCGTCGACATCACTTTTTAAGCGTGACTCTGGGAGATGATCGTGTCTAACATATAGACGATAGTGGTCTGAAAACCCTGGCAGCTGCTTGTGAGAGCACTAGCTGGTCCAATCTCAGGGTTGAAGATAGAGTCTCCAGTGAAAGGATTCTTGTCGATCATGTGTTTAAGGTAATCAGAAGCATAGCCTGGGAGATTTAATACTTTGTTATGAAGCCTTTCGATCGTGAATTCTTCATTGTCTTGGAAGAGCTTGTCCAAGACATTCTCTAGCACGAATGCTTCGGTGCGGTACTTAGGGGCGAAGGTGGATCGAACCTCCGTTATTCCGGCTCCTAAGCAGATAACAAAGCAAGGTTGTCCTTGGTTTATGAGCTATTACTGGAGACGGAGGTATATAGTAGCAGTTATATAGAACACGAGCTTCCATGGTGCGTCTAGAGGTGAGATCATGCTCTGATATAAAGCAAGAAGGTGATCTACATTCTCAGTGCTAATTTGGTTCGAGGTTGGGTTGAAATCCAGAACTGAATCAATAACTACAGCACCTGAGTTTCGGGGTCCGTAAGAAATCATTGCGATGTTGCTGTTATAGCTCTAAATCAGGCAGAGATGTCCAGATTGTTGACCATTCTGTGGTAGAGGTTGACCGCCACCACGGATGAAATTGATGGGGTGAAAGTTTCTGAGAGGGATCAACCCGAGAAGAAAGGGAATGAATCGTATCAAGGATTGATATCTTAAAATAAATGCTGCAGGTTGTAAGAGTGCGACCAAATAGCAGAGATTTGATGCCTTTGAAGTGAGTCCATCTAATTTTCTCCGATTTGCGGTGGTCGCACAACATATATATGAAATTCAAAATCTGCGTCCGTGTTGGACCACAATGACCCAATAACCCGTTTCTACTGACAGATATCAGTCATCGCGCTGGCAAGAATAAAAAACGAGAACGGTCACTAGATGGCAGCTGTTCGCCGACTTAGAGTAAAATGTAATTAGCCTACGCGGGTCTAGTCTTTTTAGTGGGTTCGGGGACCTCGCTTCCCCTTTCCCCTTTCCGCCACCCGGCGAGGAATGGTCCCTTTCACGGTTCGGGGTCTAGAAAAAATAAAGTTATGGCAATATGATATAAAATTTGCAGGAATATTTTCGTTATGTTTCTAGAACATCTGTTAGCCTCGGACCACCGTGTATTGCGCGTCCTGCTTAGAAACCAATTGATTAAAATATGGCATAGAAAGAATGCGCTCTTCATGATTCGGCGTGTATGCATTGATGTTCACTCATTTTCGCACTACAAATATACACCCGATACCCTACGAGTAATATTTAAGTCCCATTGTCCACATCGTTGATACTCTTCTCATCAAACCATCGAAATGTCGAATGCTCTTGCAGCAGCCATGTCAGGCGGGATCTTTGGATCTGCCCTCCTTCTCTCAGGAGTCTACTCTCCAACGATCATAACCTCTCAACTTATTCTCTCGGATTTTCACATGCTGAAAGTTTTCCTGACTGCCAGTGCCAGCAGCGCGTAAGTTCCCCCAATTCCCCTTTCCTCGTGATGAACTTCTCGAAACCAAACTAAGATTACCAGCCTCCTTATACGCCTCGCTAAACGTACGAATATATCCTCTTGCACTCCCCGTGGAGTCTCAAACCTCCATCGCTTGCATTTATATGACGGGAATGTGATTGGTGGTCTCCTTCTAGGAGCGGGAATGGCACTTACGGGCGCATGTCCTGGTACTGTATTGATACAGATTAGCACAGGTGTCTCTTCTGGTCTTCCTGTTTTAACAGGCGCCGTAATTGGTGGTATATTATGGACCCGATTCGGAAACTATGCCAAATGTCCCCCGCCTGCAACTTCCGCAACAAGTCCCCAGGCCGATCCTGTCGCAAAAGAAAGACTCACACTGTACGCATCGGGCACAAAAAACGAAAACAAGGCAGTGCTCATTTACGAGCTTGCTTGTCTTGCTATCGTTGTTGCCGCTTCATACTTCATGCCAAGTCCACCTAATTATCCACGTACGAATCCGGTAGTTGGCGGGCTTCTGATTGGAGGCGCACAAGCAGCATCTCTATTTCTGACAGGATCCCTTATTGGTGTCTCAACCGCTTATGAAAGGACTGGACAATATCTTTGTCGAACTCTGGGCATTGAATCTGCCAAAGATGGTCCATTGCCTTCTCTGATCCCCGTCGTCTTCGCACTTGGGATGGTGGGAGGCAGCTGGAGCTTGTCCAGAGCTATAGGACTGCAAGTTCCCGAAGAAATGGTGCATATTTCCTCTATACGCGCTATGATTGGAGGAGCAGTGATGATCTTAGGAGCGAGGATGGCAGGCGGCTGTACTTCTGGACATGGGATTAGTGGAATGGCTACTTTATCAAAGTCAAGCTTCGTTACTGTTGGTGCGATGTTTGGGGGAGGCATTGGGCTTTCCATGATTCTCCAACACTTAATGTAGCATTTAAAGACCAGTTTATCTGAAATATTGAGTCTATAGAATTAGATACCCTCGAGGTTGGTCAGTACTTTGGCTGGTGTCGAATTCAATGAAAGGCAGACTTCGAGGCAGTGTGCTTTAGCCATCACATTTGAAATTCTCCCTGCAAATCCAGCAAACTTGATAGCGTTAAAGCACTTTTTTATGTCCTTTTCTTTTGGGATTTTGTTAGGAGGTTTTCGCCTACGTGTCCTGTACGGAGACTCCTATTCAAGCTGAGATATATGCAGTGCAATTTATATACCTTATCCGAATGCGTTCTTGACAGCAGTGAGGGCGGTTGTGCAGAAGACGCCGATTGCCCAGGAGGTATTTGTCAGAACGAGGGAAGCTGCTAAGCCAGCAAATCCGATCATGAATTCAAGACAATTTTATGTATTCGGGAGAGTGGGCGGACAAGAGCAAAACGAAGTAGCAAGAAGTTGAGTTTCCCGGATGGTGTTTCTTGTCACAGGCGCGAAGCGCTATGTGTTTTAAATCATGAATATATTTAGGAATGATAGTGCCCTAGAGGCGTAGATAGTCTATATATGCTGCCTAGCGCGTCAGGTGACATTTCTTTACACTTTCATTTGCATAAAATTGTCTTCACAGGTACATTCAAATACTTAGTACGTAGTAAAGTAGTAGGAGGGATAGAAGGAATAAAAATTGCTGCTGTATCTCTTTTTAAAACTGTCCATTCTATCCAATTCACCGTAAAATTGCAAATATGACCGAGGGACTTAACCGCAGATGTACCCGCTCGCTAGCGAGCGGTTCGGGATAGGGCGTGTCGGGAGCGGGGACCAGTACGCCCGATCCCAAATCCACCCCACACTGGGCCCACGAACCCCCCCGATAGCGAATGGTGAAGGGTGAACCTTCTATTCATGACCAGATGGATTCGATACTTGTGGGTAGTTTACTGGCGCACGTTCGTGTATTGGTATCAGGGACTCGTCATACTACATAAAGATATGACATTTGTTAATAGAACCAGTTTAAGGGCGAGCAAATGAAGACTGGACATATGCCAATGGATATGGCTCAAGTAGACTAATGGAATGACCTACTGGCAATTATAGGGCCTTGCCTTGAGACATTAGGAACAACAAGTTGGCCATTCCATAGAAGGCGCAAAATGCGAACATCCCTGTGTTCAATCGGTGAAAAGTTACCCCATGTCTTTGATTTCTTTATGCTACTAAAAAGCCACATCCAAGCCATTGTCTAAGCCAACACACTTTACTGGTAACTCGGGCGGGAAATAAAAATTATTGTCAAATCACAACTGTCGAGTGAATAGGCAGACAGTTATTCAAGGGCTGTGCCAAGCCACATTTTAAGAATGTCTCGACTGTGGATTCATATAATGCTAACGGCCCAAGCCTGAGTATTAAACTCTAATTCTCTTCCTGACAACACTTTTGACGCTTTAATTGCGAAGATGGAGAAGAAGCGCATCATTCCAGTGGTAGCTTTCAAGCTCATCCTTATCACGTTTGTACTTGCTCTCACGACTCTCCTCATAGGGATCACGGGCAATCATCCTAATTCACCTGCGATCCTGACAGTATGTCCGCAAACTCCTCTCTCATGTTACAAAAACGATTAAATCTACAATTCACTAATTTCTCAAAGTTCAACACCTCCTCCCTCGGCCTAGACGCCTACCACGACCCTGCCTTCCCTCTCCACTCAAACATCACCGCCCTCGTCCCATCAGGCCTCACCACTCCATCATCCATAACCCGCTACCTTGGCGCCCACGACTGGTACACCATCCACTACTTCACCAACTGTTCTGGCTTCTACTTACCCTCCCCCACCAACCCCTCCCTCCTCACCACAACAAAAATAAACAGCACCTGCACCCGCCAAGTATCCGGCTACACCTTCAAGCTCCACGACGCAATCCAATCCCAGCTCCTTCCAAATGTGAACGACCTCGCCGAATACGTGAGCACGGCGCAGCATATGACTAGTACATGGAGCAGTCTTTGGTATGCGGGGATCGGCAATGGTGTTATTGGTGGATTTACGCTGCCGTGGAATTTCAAAGGGAAGAGACCGGGGCTGAATTGGTGGGCGTTTTGCGATGCTTTTGTACGTGACTTCCTCTTGTAATCCCTTGATTCAGATAAAATGGATGCTAATATAAACTTAGATATCAACAGTGATGTTCCTCTCTAGCTCTGCAATGGTAACGAATATGGTCATCACTGTGCATCATGCGAAAGGGCTTCCGGGCCCGAACCCAGGGTCTGCGAAGTTTCTGGGGATTATGTGGAGTACGACGACATTGATGGCTGTGGTGTGTGTGTTGATGTGGGTGCAGTGGAATATGGAGGGGAGACGTGGGACGCAGTGCGGGGCGGAGGCAATTGAGGAGTGGAAGGATGAGAAGGCTGTTAGGGAGGGTCAGAAATCTTAAGGTATGGGTATAGCTCAAGGCTATCATGTGGGGGTGAGGAAGGAGGGCTGGAAGGCTGATTCTGATTTGACTCTCATTGGCTTGACATCTTGTGGAACTGGGCGAACATACTGATTATGTGGCTAGTATTGTGCGTATTGAGTCGATTAATCGCAACCTATCCTTGTATTATTTACACATCTTGGAAGATCCTCTTCTCAAGCTCCTCGCTTTCCACACTCAAATGTTTGATGTCTTCTACAGCCAGCGTACCCTTTTCTGAGACATAATGGTCAATGAACTTCGAAGGCACCCACTCGAAGTACGCATTCTTAACTCCAATCTGATATCCCTTCCCTATCTTCTCCTTCAGCGCAGCTGAAACCGATGATGGCCACGCATTAATCACTTCTATCTCGTCGTTGTATTCGACCTTGAAATGTTCCGTATTGTCACCAGCACCAGTGATTTTATCCGTCTCAAATACTGCGACCACTTTGCAGGTTGGGTTTAAAGTCTTTGCCATGACAGCAGTCGTCAGACTACCAATTTTGTTGCTCGTCTCTCCGTTCGGTAACACTTTGTCGGCTCCGAGGATCACGTAGTCAGCGTGCTTTACGATTGTAGACACACTGGCATCGGAAACTATTTCGATCTTCAGGTGCTTGAACAAATCTTCCAGCTTACGATATCCCGTCTTGCTTTTTTCGAGAGCGTCGATCAGAGAACTGACGAAAGAGGCGCCTTCAAACTTAGGTCTCGATTCGAGCAAAGAGAGCTTGACTTCTGTTCCACTGGAAGCAAGAGGCCATATCAAATCCACCAAGCACTGCTTAATAGTTCCAGACGAAGATAGAGTCACAATCGCAGTGCCGGGTAGCGTGAACCCCTCTCCAGCTTTACCTCTATCATCCACAATAAACTTGACAAAGTTCTGCCCCAAAGCTTCCGAACTATGTTTCCTCGCGGCAATCCTCTCCCGAATCGCCGACTCTGCAATCCCCTTAAAAGTATGTAAATCCAATCCAGCAATACCCTCAGCTCCAGCAGGATTGGCGTTCTCCAAATGGTTCTTAATCGTGTCCAGCGCTCTGAACAAAGCCGCCTCAATAGCAGCCCCCATACTCGGTCTCCCATTCTTCGCTAAATGCCAAGCTATCATTCTCAATTCTCTCCAAAATTCCTCCGTCTGGGTCGCGTGCGCGAGATCTTTTCCTCGCACGGCTTTTAGAAGCATATTTAGTGCAAGCAACGCCATACCTTGCGCACCACTTTCATGGTCATCCCTCAACGCCTTTAGCCCCTCGTCCGTCTCCTTCCCCACTAAACACCTTCCCAGCCCCCACGCAAGGTCCGGCACCGTTTCATGACTTTTCAATTCATCAGGTGTAACGAACTTATACTCCGTATGTTCCCAATCAAACTTAATATCCTTCGAACCTTCTTTCATCATCCACGTAAAAGGATGAATGGTCCATTCAGTTTTCAACCCCTCATCGACGAGGGAAAACGGTTTGCCGCGCCGGAATAAGGTAATGTCTGAATCTGAAAGAGTGGTTTCTTCTTGAATCTCACGTTGGGCTGCGGATTCGGGGCTCAGATCGGTGGGCTCGATGGAGCCGGAGCAGGCGGCCCATTTACCTCTGCACGTGATCGTTAGCTTTTGCTCCTTGCCGTCAATTCCTCGAAGGCGGATGACAATTGCGCGGAGAGTTTGGTTATAAAAGACCATTCAAGGGAGAGTAGATAGATATATATTACTTGTACGTCGACACATCTTGACTTCGTTTGAAGATTGCAACTTTGAATCCAACATCAGGTGATGACGCAGGTTTGCAAATGAATGAAGAGACGACAGAGCGTTGGCGTAGAGTTGATGCCATTCTGATACATGAGTGATTATGTGTCAAGAGTCCGAAAACTTGTTTCGGACATCGAAGATATTTGTACATGAAGCAGGGTGGGTGGGAATGTGGATGAAAGGGTTGAGGTCGATTGTCATTTGATGTTATTTTGACGAACACGTGATTGTGGCATGATGGTTGTCCAACATGCCATGTCACAGTCTCGCAGATTCTTGTAGATAGCATGATGTAAATAGTAATTTCTCCGAAGATTTAAAGGTCTTAAATATCTAGACAAGCTTGTTTTTGTTAGGGGTTGATTTATAAGGGTATATGTATGCTGGGCGGGGGTGTTCTCGTGTCGCTTATGAACGCTGGTACTAAAGTCATTCCTAAAGTAGAATTTTGAAGTTTCAAAACTTCAATTGCAAGTATAGAGAGCGATGCCATCTTAATTCAAGGAAGACGATATGAAGTCACGGCCTTGTGCTGCATGATCCCCTATTTTCCTGCTCAGAACTTGCATGTATTCCTCGACCCCAATCACCGTGAGTAGCAGCCCAATCTTCAAAATATGTATTGGGTCTTAAGCTTAAGAGGAATATTCGCCCCTCTCAGATATGAGTAATGACAAGAGATATCGAAGCTCTTTTCATCCAGAGGTAGGCTAGCAATTGAAAGGCAAGGCTCCTGGTCTGAGTTCTAGTTTATTTGAGGTCAAGCGTATCCGCGAGTATGAGTGCATTGGCTTCGTCATGTATTATGCGATTAAGTCCATCCTGCACAGCTTTTATTCACCCCTACTACAGCGAGGGGCTGTATTTGCTCTATGGCGCATAATCTCCGGTTCTTCGGAATGAATCTATATTGTTCTAGGTATCTTCTCTGGTGACAGAAATCTATCTGTAGCTTGAAAAACGCCAGCTTATGAAAGAGAAAGAGAAGTCCTACATCTGAAGGTTTCTTTGAATCAAATTCAATTCATAGTGTAAGTAGACACCTCCTAGTATCAAATTCGGTTGGACGTGCGGTTCCTTGCGCGGGGTCATGGATTTTTTGAGTGCTTTTCTCCAATTCTTAATTCTTTGTAGCTAACTCGGACGACTAAATTACCTTTTATCTGATCATAATCGTACGCGGAGGAACCTTCAGAGTACAAGAGCACTTGAGGTTATGGTTTGATTTCATGCTTCTCAAGAGTTTTATGTATACTAGACCCCAAAATTAGTCTCCTAAAACATAATAAGGAATTTTGGAGCATCTACAATAACTCAAGATTCCGGACAAAAAGCATCTCCTTCAGAGAGTTCCGTGTTTCGGCCCCCAGCATGAAGAAATTTTGCCTTCAGAAATTCGGCAGAACAGATCTTTTGCTGCCAAGAAACACTCGATGCTGGGAGTTCCGGAAGCTTTAGCTAACAAGGCAGCTAGTGAATATGATGTTGGTCAAAGGATTCTGTGTTGGGTATGCGCTGGGGCGAGTTGCGGACAAGTGGTAGACGTTGAGTGGTAGGTCTGTTCACATTACTTCAGGTGTAAATTTTCTTTCAACTATGCCCTCTCGAGGTTTCCTACAATTTCAGGCGGATTGATTGGTTTATTTGATACCCAATGGGTAAAAAGTATACCCTCTTCACGTGTTCATGAATCAATCCGGTATTGCCAAATCATTTGCATTCGCCATAACCTGTCGCTTCTATAGTTCGCAGGATTTCTTTTTCGTTGTTCAATAAAATCATGCATTAATATGCTGGGAAGTTGACTAAAGGAGCAACATAGCTAGGCTGCAGTGGCCATTGTCCCAATTTCGTGTTTGGAAGCGGGCCCCACAAGCTGGATTTCCAACACAATAAACCAACTCAATAGAAGACAGATCAAGAATACTCTCAAGACAGCCCAGTTGCTTGCCACAAGCAAAAATTCTTCGTTGAGTTTCGAATATGTCAAGATTGTCACCAAGCTTAAGGAGGCGCTTCTTGTATTCCTTCGAAGCATTAGTCTACTGATGATGGATGTGCTGTATCCTAACTTGCGAGAGATTACAGTACTTGAGGGATGTATACATTCATACCTCCTGTCAGCAATCTGATTCGGAATACGGTACTGGTGGGGCTAGTAGCCGAATACCTAAGGTTTCATGTGTTTGTTCGCCAGGAATACGAGATTGAGTAGAGTAGAGGCCCGCAGGCATATCCAATCATTATTTTCCACATTATCCTGCAAAAGAGAGAATATTCGGCCAACACGTGTGCAGACCCATTGCGAATCGCGAAAACCTGCGTGTAAGGCCAAATACCAAGCTTTAACTGTATTTATCAAAGAGCTTATCAGAGCTCGAAATATTTCAGGAGCGTATTCATGATTGCAATGCGCCTTCGAAGAATCATTCATTTAGCCTCATCCTTTCAAATGGATCAAAGACACGAAAAATAGGATAAAACAACAACCTAACAATTCTCTAATTCTTCAATAAATTCAATTTACCTAGGTTCAACACAGGACCAGACCCCTCTGCGCTGTTCGCGTTTCAAGACGAGTTTTATTGATAATCTCCTTCTCTGCCGCTTTAACCCAAGCCCAGAGTGAGCAACCCTGAGCAGAGCCTGAGCATCCCGGGCACTCCCTAAGTCAACCTACAGATCATGATATTGGCCCCTTTTGAGCTTCCCTTGGTGCCTGTTTGAGTTTCTCAGAATACCTACTACAATGCAAGTATAGAATTGTTAAAATCTGCTAGTCATAAAGGAACTTAATAGGCAGGCACATACTGAAATGCGTGTGGAAGCATCAGCTATTGAAAGCCGGAGCTTAAAATTGTGAGCAGCGGCTTCTTCAAAATCCCTTGTTGATGCTGCCATAGCGGCCTTCGCGAAGCTTCTCATACAGCTAGAAGACGATTTTAGCCCATCGAGCCTAACCTCCTGGGCTAACGGCTTCTTTTTAGATGGGGAGAAATCCGACCATAGTGCCTTCGAGTATAAATACACACCTATGAAGCTGTGTTTTATTGTGTCAAAAGGTCACATATTCCCAAACCAATTTCAATCCCTTCGAACTCCTTCATAGGTTTTATCGAATTATGAATAAATGTCCTCTAAAAACAACTTTCTTAAAGTATTTTTAATCTTATCTCAAACTTTTCCTCATCATAACTTGAAAGCAAGAATCGTCGACAAAAGCAAGTATCCCAAATGATAAAATCTCTCGCACGCTAAGAATTGGATTGAGCTTCAAGTAGCTTCGCCACCGCAAAGTGGCCATTTTCCCTCGCAAGTTTGATCGCATTATCAAACCCTGTATCCCCTGATATCGCGCTATTTGCGCTTAAATTAAGGAGCACCTTCACCATATCCAAGCGGCCATGCTCTGCAGCTCCATCAAGAGCCATTCTCCCTTCAATCTCGGCTGGCTCTGCATTCACCTCTGCCCCTGCTTCCAGAAGCACAAGGGCAATCTTGATATGTCCTCGAATGGCAGCGCCTTGCAATGCTGTGAGTCCTCTTTTTATGCCGGCTGCAGCATTTACTTCTGCCTTTTCTTTCAGGAGGTATTGAACTAGCTCCAGGTTAGGGTTATCGCCAGAACAAGCCGCTTGGAGTGCAGTCCGACCATAGTTCGCGCTCGGTCTAACATTTATCTCCGCTCCTTTTTCCACTAGTTGTTTTACGAGCTTGAGATCCCCGACTTCCGCAGCAGCTTGAATCGGTGTTCGTGCCCCCTCACCTTTCCCACATCGATTAGCGTCCGCTCCAGCATTCAACGCAAGTTGAACCAATTGAGAGCCTGCACCCTTAGTAATCAGAGTTACCAGCGCAGAATTCCATTTCTTACAGCGCCGCTGCCCACTCTATAGGTATATCAGTATGGGTTTGTCACAGATGTTTCGGGAGCTGAGGAGCCGACTGGCTCTGAAGACATGTCTCAAGAGCTCGGCTCCTGAAATGTTGCAGGATCAAGGGCAAAATAGTACGTACTGGGCCATTAACATCAGCTCCTCTGTCCAAGAGAAGTTGGAAGATCGCAGCATGCTTCTCTCCTACTTTATAGACATCCACGGATGCCTACAATGCGGTTGTCCCATTGTACGAACTGGGCTCAGCATTGACGTCTGCACCAACATCCAAGAGGAATTTCATCATTTTGAGTCTTCCCGCTGCAGCCCCTGCCTGCAGAGCCGTAATTTCAGTGTTGAATCTCGGGGGGGCGTTGACCATTGCACCATTATCAAGCAGATATTTGACAGTTTTAATCTCAGCATATCTGGCTGCGGTTGCCAGAAGGGTGTAGCCATCCTTATGGAAACCTGAGTTCTTGATATTTGCTCCTGAGCTTAATAAGAGCTTGATACCCCCCAGATTATTGCCACATACAGCTCTTTGAAGTGCTTCGCCCCCAAAAGCTACTGCGTCGGCGCCTTGCTCTATAAAAAAGTTCAGGGTATCAAAACCATCTTCAGACCAGGCTGCTGCAGCAAGAACATTTGGTTCAATTCTCGCACCCGCATTTAATAGACATTCTGCGAGATCGATGTCGTAGTTCCCGGCAGCAATTTGTAGCGGGGTTTGGGATTCGCCGACAGTTTCGGTATTGGGATCTACTCTAAACTCTAGAAGAACGGAAATGGCATCAGGACTTTGTTCCTCACAAATCGCGAAATAAAGGGACTTTTCAAGTACCATTTTTCGGCGCTCGAGGGTTTCGCCGCTTTTTCCATCGAGATACTGAGAGAGGGCTTGTTTGCCTCTCTCTGCAGCGCTGAGAATCCCACTTATGGTCAGGGTTATCTTCGCTTTCCGGCTTGTGGGTAAAAGCATCCGATAAGTACTCTTTTTGTGCAGATATGCCCAATCTAGGATTCCGAAATCGTCAATCTTGCCATCATCGACATCTGCACCTGCTTGCAATAACAGACGGACCATATCGGCGTTTCCACCGGGTACTGCATATGATAGAGCAGTATCATCGCCCACCTTGGTGTCGACTTTAGCACCGGCTTCCAGTAGACGGATTATTATTTCAACGTGACCCTCTATTGCTGCCATGTGAAGAGGAGGATATTCATACATACCTTCACACAGAGGAGGATTCGCGTCGGCCCCATTATCCAGCAACAGATGGGAAACATCTGTGCGGGTAGTGGAAGAGAGGCTCAATTGAAGGTACCTTCCTCCGCCGAGGCCGGTAAAATAACGGCCTTCAAGCCCGCAATCAATAAAAAATCGCAATATCTTAGCATTTCCAGTCCTGGCAGCGCTCTCCAGGATCTTCTCTGAGAACGCGTCCACTGTTAGTGTTTTGATTGCAAAAAATGATCTGAAAAACTGCTGGGGCCTTTTTTCAATTGCCCATTCCAAGAACTCGACTGTCTTCTCGTTGTTGAGCATATTGTTGGATAGAAAATATGAAGCAAACCCAGTCAACTCATGTAATGGAGAACTATTTGAAGGGTGAAAGAGGAGCTGAAGTTTGCTCCGTATTTCCCCATCAAAGCTTTCAGGGATCAGTCCCTGTAGTTTAGATGAGAGTTCTGGCAAGATTTTCTTGTCGATTGAGCCAGGAGACGAGTGAAATAGACTGCAGAGAAGTTTGCTTCTCTCATTTAACTCTGCCTCATTATGGCGAGGTCCTGAAAGGTCAATTGCATGTCGAAACTCGGCGTGGTTGAATGAAAGACTTGGTTCATACGGGCGTTGTAACCCAGAGATCCTGATTTCAGCAATTAGTTGTGAGTCCTCAATCTACTTCTGATGTCCTCGGATAATTTTACGGACCTGTAGTCGTGATCCACTGTTGGAATCGGAACCAAGGAATGTCATATAAGGCCATACAAGAGGGGGCACCAGCAGAAATTGACCAAGTAACCTGGCATTCCTCGGCATAAAGGTTCACTGGAAGGGAATTATCGAGTCCTCCAATAACAGACGCATCCCAGCCAGCTCGGTTTATGTTGATTCCGCTAAACGCCTCGTCAAAGTCGTGATCCACTTTTGGAATTGTCAGCAAAGCCCGAGTCTTTCATTTCTTCTCCCTCAAAGGATTTAATCAACAACTTACTCCAGAGCTCATTGAAATGTTGAGGAGAACCTTGGTTGGAAAAAGGCAGAACGAAGGGGTGTGATGGCATCAGTGCGGTTCTGTCCGGCATCAAATGCAGGTCCTGCTGCCAATTGATGTTGGCCGCCTGAAAATCAGCTATAAATGTTTCGCCCATTCCATCTCCAGCAATTCCTATTGTGTCCAAATCGTCGAGAGCGATCTGATTAACTTCCGAGATGGAATAGCCGGTAGGCAAGGTACAGGAATCCGTGCATGGAGGAAAATCAAAAGTTACGGGAGACTTCGAATGTTGATCTCTATATATTTCGATCGATCCGGTCGGATGTTCGGGTCTTGGTGTGTGGTATCTGACATTTGGAGGCGTTTCTATTCCTACATGTCAAATTTCCTAAAATAAACTTGTGACCTAGATTTACTTACTGGCACTTGGCGAAGCAATCTCAGAAGCTTTCGGGGTCTTCCTGGAACGTTCAAATCTCTCGAATGATACTTCAGAGTCCCAATGATAGAAAACTGTTTCCTTTCCATCGTTATTCTTCCTTTTTTTGGCCTTGGCGCTCATAACACTCATATCATACGAGGTCAAGTTCTTCTCGTAGGTCCACTCTTTGAGCTTCGATTTCCATGTTCGTTTGCTATAGAACAAGATCAGTTTCTATGCAGGGATGCCCGAAAGAAATGAATTGTACAGCAAGACGACTCACCTTGCTTGTGGTCCACCTCGGCCTTCTATTATTTGCATTGTTGTTTCAAGGGTGTTGTTCTCTTTGATGTAAACCTTGTAGATTTCATCTTTATGCGCATTCCATTTATCATTTCGGGATTGAGGTAAAGATATCGAAGGATCTTGGGAAGAGATTGGTGCTTGAACTTCCGGCAGCAGAGTATCGAGATCCATTGCGTCGGCGTATTACTGCTCTATCCTTACTGGAAGCAGGTAGATTCGGGGTTAAGTGTTCTCTTGGGCCTTAGCAAGCAAGGATCGCTCTTTTTCTCTTCACGGAAGGAATACAATAACTCAATTTGAGGAACATTTGGGGGAGCAGTTGGCCGGGTTTTAATCATGAGCTGTGCTGTGTTAAAAGTGCAAGGCTGCGCTACTGAGAATACAAGTCCCACGTGACAAGGGCGCTAATAACTTAGTTATGGCGGACAAAAGTGCAAGGCTGCGCCACCTAGGATAGCAGCCTCGCGTGGCATAGACGCTAACTCGTAACCACTCAGATTATCGCGGACAAAAGTGCAACCTGAATCAGACATCACGTGCACCACAGACGTCTCAGTACACGCTACGAAATTGCCAATAGCCCGGGCCTCTGCTAACGCAGTCCTAGACCTATTCTCTCACCTTCAAACTATTATTTAGGTAGATTCTCTACAAGTTTCTTTTCTCTTTCCTCTCATCATGAATCTGTGGTCAATTTTCCTATTTCTTTCATTTTCTCTATCAGCTACTTCATATCCCACGGAGTCCCAAACCAGGGACTCCAAGTATGAATTGAATAACTTGGTGAACCTTGAGAGTGAAGCAAACTCAATTGGAAATTCAACTCCAGAATACGCAGGGCCAGATACTAATTGTTACGCTTTTGAAATCAGTGGTAGAACAACCCTATACACTCGCGGAACATGCGAGACAACCTAGTGCAATCGATAAATCCGCGGATTCAATAGACCTCTCGATGTAGTGTCAGAACATTACAATTGATAGAACTGCAGCTTCCAAACCCAAGAAACTCGAGGTCGCGGCACGCGAACATGCCGGAGCCTCGACCGAAACTAAACTATGCGAAGAAATTGTATGGAGAGAAGTATCTATTAGGAACAATGATAACCGCCATAAAACACCACCAGTAGAACTGAAGCTCTCAAAGGCGTGAAGGTTTTGGAAAATGTACCCGAAGAAAACGATCAAATCAAGCATTTGATTTGCCGCATAGTGGTCAAATATGGAGACAAGTAAATATAACAAGATCCATTTCACACGTTACTCTCGCTAGTTATCAGGATTACAAAGTGAAAGTCTCATAATACTTGATCTGAATTAAAACTAGGACAGCTGGAGGCCGAGTCGGGACAGCCGAAGCCGAAACAATCAAAGCTGTAGTCTGAGCCAGGGGAGGAAGCAGTTCTCCTACTTTCAAGAAGCAGCAAGTTCAGTAAGTAACCTAGTAATCATCTTTTGTGGTTCCATTTTGTCATACCCAGGTCAAAATTGAAAAATCTTGGATTCAAGGTATATGCTTATGATCCAGTGAGAATATGGTGCGCAATCTGTTCAGCCGGTGCATCTATTCGAGAGCAATCAGCAATTGTTCTCAATGAAGCCATGCAAGTATAAGAATGTAAACTTACAGATTGTGCTTTGCGAATTTTCGGGTGGAAGCATGGGGGATGTAGAAGCATCTGCGACTCTCAAATTTTTGACTCCAATAACGCGTGCCCTTGAGTCAGTCACCGCAATCCGATCAGATAACTTCCCCATTTCGCAAGTGCAACTGGCATGATACACGGTCTGCACATGCTGCTTCGCCCACTGAGTGCATCGGTTGACACATTCTTTGCCGGGCAAGACCGCTTCGCCAGTTTTGATATTCTGCATGACTGGGGTAGCCCAGAATTCTCGTGCTCTTTTAACTGCGACGACGGCAGTCTCGAGATCGGTCTGGTTTGTTAACCATCCGACATTAATGACGGGCGCATCGGACATGCTGCTGGAGTTGAGGGAAATATTGCCTCGGGATAAGGGCATGATTATTGCTGGCTCTAGGGTTCCATAAGTGATATTTGCGGCTAGGTATGTATCTGGATTAAAGCTGGGAACAAAGTGCTCGATATCTGGCCAATCCGCAGGGAAGTTGGAAAGGTCGGCTTTGGTAGTTGCCGTGAGATTGGCATAATATTTCGCGAGAATCTTCTCCCAGCCAAGATAGTCGGCGTTATTGATGGTGAGGATTCCCATCTTGTTCACATTGTACATCTGGGAAGCGATGCAGGCCTGAACTGCATCTTCGAGAATTGAGGTGGTACTAATATTGATCTTGTGAGTTATGGGGAAGAGAACATGATCCCACATTTCCTGTCCTACTCCTGGGCGATCGGCGATAACGCCGATATTATACTTGGCTAATTCCTCCTTAGGACCAACACCATTGACCATTAGAAGTTGAGGGGATTGAAAGGCACCGGCAGATATTATGACCTCTTTGATAGCGTTGAGAAGATAAGACATTCCATGGCTCTTAACCAAAACCCCAGTCGCGGTCTTATTTCCATCAAACATGATCTCATCTCCTAGAGTGTCAATGTAGACTACCAAGTTCGAGTACAGCTGATTTCGCGCAAAGGAAGTCTGCAGAAAGCTTGCTTCGCTGGAGGATCTTGTCTGATCGTCCGGGCGTACAGTTAATGGGCAGTACTGACTACCGATGAAGCTTCCACTCAAGAAGTCTTGGATATCAGGAATTCCAATTGCGCAAATGCCTAGCTGTCCCCATGGCAAAAATGGAGCTGCTGTATTGGGAAAAGAAACGTGAAGTGGGCCGCCTGAGGGGCTATACGAATGAATAGGATGTGAGGGGACAGGTGCACTTGCTGGCCGGGTCATGGTGTTTGGAGGTGTGTAGTTGGCGCTCATGTCGAAGAACGGTAGGAAGTTGGCAAAGGTATAGCTCTGGTCTCCTGTGGTTGAAAGAGGGGGGAAAGTCAGGTGATCTAGACGAGCCCCTTTAGTCGATAGGTCTATGGTTGAATAAACTATAGTAATATAATAATATAATATATTGTAAAGAACTTAAAGACTATCTAGAGAGAGATAAAAGCCCTCTATATATACTAATTATAATATATCTAAAAGCTTCTATAGTAGTAGCAAAGTCATGTGACTTTGCCGCTTAGAAATGTCTA
>Ga0182030_10010626_pt1 | contig 18655 bp, 15 predicted proteins | sample 812S3MmetaG_FD_121299 | JGI IMG/M metagenome (GOLD analysis project Ga0182030, IMG submission 121299) | Permafrost microbial communities from Stordalen Mire, Sweden - 812S3M metaG (Illumina Assembly) | ecosystem: Environmental > Terrestrial > Soil > Wetlands > Permafrost | place: Sweden...
CGGGGCATATTGACGCCGGTGCTCAAGCAGAATTATTTCTATTTCATCGGCGTGCTCCTGCTGGCCTTCACCCTGCTGTCGGCCTACGCGGAATTCGCGCAATATTTCGTGGTTTGGAATGCCAATATGCCCGAGGAAACTTTCTGGTACCTGCTGCGCGAGCAGGGTGGCTGGTGGGGGCTCAGCCTGCTGCTGATTCTGGGTAAATTCTTTGTGCCCTTCTTCGCGCTGCTCCCTGTTCACACCAAGACTAATTTCAAGGTGCTGGTGCCGGTCTGTGTGCTCATCGCGGTCATGCACTTTGCGGACCTGGCCTTTAATATTCTGCCCGCTTGGCATCCGGGCGGCCACCATACGAAGTGGCTTTTCCTCCACTTCGGCTGCGTTCTGTTTATGGGGGGCGTGCTGGGTAAAATCTTCATCAAGAAATTCAACGCCCACCCGCCGTATCCCCAGCGCGATCCACGATTGCTGGAAGCCATGGGCGTAAATCCGCATCTCATCGATGATTTGGTGGCGGCCAACGCGGGAGGGGCAAAATGAATTTGGAGCGAATCAATCGCGGCTCCGCCGCCGGCGTGGGTTTCCTGGCGGTGAGTCTGATTTTTGTGTTGCTGGGCGTGGGCGTGAAGGTATCGCAACAAGCCCCGGCGGTGGATGCTGACCGCGGGGCCGAGCGCAGCAAGGATCTGGCGGAGATTCGCACCGCCGAGGAGGCGGCACTGAACAGCTCGGCCGTGATTGACGCGCAGCGCGGCATTATGCGGCTGCCGATTGACCGGGCCATGGAACTGTCGGCCCAAGCCTGGAAAAACCCGGCGGCGGCCCGCGCGGACTTGACTGCGCGCGCCGAAAAGGCCGGTGCCGAACTGCCCAAAGCCCCTGAAAAACCCAGTGCGTTTGAATGAGTAACCACGCGACCAAAACCATTTGCTCGACCGACATCGATGCCTCGTGTCGCTTGCCACTGCTGGCGCTGTTTGGCGGGGCGGCCGTGTGGCTGGTGCTCGGCCTGCTCTTAGGGCTCGCGGCCGCCATGTCTTTTCACGCTCCGGACCTGTTTGCCGATTGCGCCTACCTCAGCTATGGCCGGGCGCAGGCGGCGGCCAACGACCTGCTGCTTTACGGCTTTGTGATCCCGGCCGGTTTGGGGGTAACACTTTGGATTTTCGCGCGCTTGAGCCAGGCGCCGCTGGCGCTGCCCATCGTGCCCGTGGCGGCGGCGAACCTTTGGCACTTGGGCGTGCTCATCGGCACGGCCGCCATTTTGCTGGGGCATGGCACGGGACACGATTGGCTCGAATACCCGCGTTCGGGGGCGGTCCTGCTCTTCGCCGGCTTCCTGCTTGCGGCGGTGAGCGCCGTGGCCACCATGGGCTTCCGGGCCGACCGCGAAATGTATCCCTCGCACTGGTTTCTATTTGCGGCCCTGTTGTGGTTTGCCTGGGCCTATTCGTCCGCCAATCTGTTTCTTCTGTCCGGCCATCCGCCGCGGGGTGTGGTGCAGGCCATCATTGACTGGTGGTTTGCGAACAACCTGGTCTTTGTGGGGCTCGCGCTGATGGGCGTCGGCATGGCGTTTTACTTTCTGCCAAAATTTGCCGGACAGCCGCTGGCCGGTTCCGGGTACACGCTGTTTGCTTTCCTGACCCTTATTTTCTTCGGCACCTGGTGCGGCATCCCGCAAAGTGCGCCGGTGCCCGCGTGGCTGCCGGCGATCAGCGCTTTCGGCGCCTTGCTCACGCTGATACCTATTTTGGCAGTAGCAATTATCGCATGGAAAACTGCGGCGCCGGCGGCCTTTAGTCTCGGCGGCGGCCCCTTCTGCTTCGTCAAGTTCGGCACGTGCAGCTTCGTGGTGTCCGGCTTTTTGTATCTGGCCGAGTTTTGTCCGCGCTACAGCCGGGCGGTTGATTTCACTTGGTTCGGATTTGGAGTGACGCAGTGGCAGTTGCTGGGGTTTGCGGGCATGATTGTTTGCGGCGCGATTTTTCATATTCTGCCGCTGATCATGCAAAAGGAGCTGCCATTTCCCAAGCTCGCCAAAGTCGCCTTCTTCTTTTTTGGCGGCGGGGTGCTGCTGTATGTGATTCCGTTGCTGATTGGGGGCGTGGTGCAGGGCTTGAAGTTCCGCCAGGGTATTGATTTTGCGGACATCAGCGCCGGCGCAATGATGTTTTACCGCATCAGCACCACCGGCCAGGCGCTGATTCTGGTCGGTTCCCTCTTTTTGCTGCTTAATTTGTTCGTCATGACCATCCAATGGAAAATAGGTCTGGCCAAGACCGCCTTCGCCGCGGTTACGGCGCCATTGCAGGCGCCAATCGAACGGCGCGATCGGGAGGTGACCCCATGAAAAGCGGCCTCACAGTTTTTTTGGCCGCGTTCGTGGCGCTGGGTGCCTCGTGGTTTGGTTTTGTTTATGGGCCGCTGGAGCAATTGGGTGGAGAGAAGCAGACCACGGTTCTGCAATCTCCGGATAGCTGGCCCCCGCAGCGGACCGGCGCAGCGACGCTGGGGTTGCAGGTCTATCGAAAATATGGCTGCGCCGCCTGCCATACGGAACAAGTGCGGCAGAGCGATGCCGCCAACGAAATCTGGCTCACCAGCCTCGGCGACCACAAGCCGCAGGATTTCCGGGATTTTATCCAGTCGCTGATGATCGTGCCCGAACTGATGCCTGCGTCCAACACCATTGTGGGCAAGCTCCAACAATGGGGCGGCACCGTGCCCGTCTTGCTGTATTCCGGCGACGACGCCACCGTGGTTTCGACGCTGGCCGGCAAGCTCAAGCCCGTGGGCGTCAAGGCGGAGGTGCAGGTCGTGGCCCTCGGTGCCGATATCCGGCGCGGCTGGGGCATGCGGAAGAGCGTCGCGGCGGATTATTTGTACGATGAGCCGGTGCAACTGGGCAATTTGCGGGCGGGTCCGGACCTGAGCCTGGTGGGCGTGCGCGATCCGGACGCGAATTGGCAATTGCAGCATCTTTATGCTCCGCGTTCGATTGTGAAAAACTCCACCATGCCGGCGTTTCGCAGCCTGTTCCTGGTTCGGGAAAAGGCCGGCGAGCCGGGTTCGCCGGAAGCGCTGGTGCTGCCCCAGGAATTTGCCCCGGCGGCCGATATGGAAGTGGTGCCCACCGCCGAGGCGCGCGAGTTGGCCGCCTATTTGTTGAGCCTCAAAGCCAACGCGCCGCTTTACGAAGCCCCATTCACCCCCGTGACCGCAGCCAAGTAGATGAGCGACCAAAATAAAGATCAATGCAACCCGACCAACGGTGAGCCGACCGTCCAGCATTCGGCCGCGCCCATGTGGATTATTGTGGTGACGCTGACGCTGCTGTTTTTTGGCGGGCTTTATTTGGACAGCCACGGCGGCTGGTTCAATCCCAAAGTGTACGCGCCGTACAATACCGCGGAGCGATTGGAATCGTTCCAGCCGCAATCCGGCGCCGCGGCCGCGGCGGCCCAAGGCAAACGGGTTTATGAGGCCGTCTGCGGCATCTGCCACGGCAACGATGGCGCGGGCAAGCCGGGTCAGGCTCCGCCGCTCGCCGGTTCCGAGTGGGTCTTGACGAAGGGCGATAATCGCCTGGCGCATATTCCGCTGGAAGGTTTGAACGGTTCCCTCATGGTCAAGGGCAAGGAATGGACCCTGAACATGGCGGCCATGGGCGCGGCGCTTTCCGACTCCGATCTTGCCGCCGTGCTGACCTACATGCGCACGTCCTGGGGCAACCAAGCCGGCGAAGTCACCCCCGACGACGTGAAGAAGGTCCGGGATGCCATCGGCAGCCATTTGCAGCCGATGAACGGCGATCAGTTGATGAAGATGCCCGAGTAGCGCCATGATACAGGCTTCTGATTTGGACGAATTAAAGTCCTTGGTGGCGGAACTGCGCGCCGAGCACCTGGCTCAAAAGGAAAAAGAGAGGCGCGAGCGCTGGACGCGTTACGTTTCGCTGACGATGGTGGTGGTGGCCGTGCTGGCGGCCATTGCGACTTTAAAGGGAGGGGGCTTCTCCACCCGCACTTTAAAGGAGATGAACGTGGCCACTTTCAACCAGACTCAGGCTTCGGACCAGTGGGCCTACTATCAGGCCAGCTCAATCAAGGAAAACCTGTGCGAGATTGAACTGGATCATTTATCCGCCGCGCCGTTGCCGGATGCGGACGCCATCGCCAAGATGAAGGCCAAGGTGGACAAGTACGAAAAGAACAAGGCCGACACCGCCGCCAAAGCGAAGGCATTTGAAGATGCCCGTGAGGTGGCGCACAAAAATGCGGACGCCGCCGCCCAACATTCCAAGGAAATGGGGATGTCCATCACGCTGTTTCAGGTGGCCATTGCCCTGGGCGCCATGTGCCTGATCGTCAAAAAGAAGCCGCTCTGGTTTGCCTCGATGATTCTCGCCGCGCTGGCGGCGGGTCAGATGGTGTACGTGCTGTATCTGCTGCCCTTTTAACCGCCGCCTCTTTTCCCGGCCCAAGGATTTGGCGCGAACGTCAGACCCGGGGCATTCCGTAACCGAGGCCATTGATGGCGTCGCGAAATGATTTTTCCTTGTCGATGGGGATGACCAACCCCCGGTCACCGGTGCGCTGGCAGAACGTTCCGGCCTTGGTGTCCCCGGCGATGGCTTCCGCGATCCGCGGCGAGAGGCATTCAATCAGCAGGCATGTACCCTTGCAGACACAGGCCGCCCCGCGTTCTTCAGCCGCATGGAGGAAGGCTTCGACGGCTTCGGGCAGGGGCTGCGGGTCGCCGGCGCTCAGGAAGGCGCGGAGTTCGGCGATGCGGGCGCCTTTTTCGACGGCGCGCAGGGCCTTGGCCTCATTGAGCGACCAGAGTTGAGCGCTTTCCCGATCCGCGAAACTTTCCAGCAAGAGGATTTCGTCGGGAGAAAGCGTCCCATGATCAATGCGGATCTGCCGCTTGGGCAGGACCGTCAGCGATACATCCGGCTTGGCCTTGGCCAATTCATAGGTGTCCATTCGACCCAGAATATAGGCGCCCAGGGGTGTCAATCGAATGTACCTCAAGCCATCGTACCGGCTGAGGAAGATGAGATCATCGGCGCCCCATTGACCGGCGTAATCGCTCCGGGCGCCCGCCGGATGCTCATAGGCGACGTCAATCATCCCGAGGGGCGCGGCGTATTCAAACAGCAGGCAGAGCAGGTATCGCTCCTGGAGAATGTTCCAGCCACCGTAGCCTTCGTAGCCAAGACTGCCGTATTGGGGATCGCAAAGATACAGGCTCCACGCATCGCTGGTCACTTCGAACTGGAATCCCGCGGCCTGCATGAAGCGGGAGAATTCACCTGTTTCGACCCAGCGCCCAACGGGACATTCAGCCAGCGCGTTCCGGATGGCGCGTCGCCGCTCTTCGGGTGGCGTGAAGTACTTCCGGCCCTTTCCTTTTTGCCCTTTGATGGTGTCGATACGGCTGAACTCATCAATGATCTTGTTGGAGAGCCAGGCGTTCCAGAGGTCGCGGAGGGCCTGGGCCGGGGGCGTGTCGAGGGCGCTTCGTCCAAGTTTGGTCAGGGAAAGCTTGCCATTCCGGACGGCGGCAAATTTGGCTGCCTGGACCAGCAGCGGCCAGGAAAATCCTTTGATGGGTCCAATCTCTGGATCCCATTTATTCACCTTTCCGGTCAGCTCAAAGAAATCGTGCTCGCGCAGCAGGTCACCCAGGAGCGCCGTCGTGACTTTCGAGGGGAGCAGAGTAGTTTCGCCGACCGAAATTTTCTCCTGGTCAATCAGGCGCAAGGTGGTGCGGAGATCCTGGATGGCGGCCAACTCGGTCAAGCGTTGGACCAGCGGGGCTGCCTCTGAATCGTAGATCATCTTGCCCTCCTGGCTGTCGAAGTGACGCGAGTTCCGTACCCGGGGCGGCCGCTCGGGAATTTGTTCCATGCTAGCCAATTGCGACGGGGGCGGCTGGGGGACAAAAGCCCTGAGTTTCTCACGCAAATCCTTGGGAATGAACGAACCACCGCGCACGGCGGAGTGGAGGAAAAGCCGAAGCAAGGCCGGCCGCTTGTCCCATTGATGCTTTCCTTCTATTTCGAGCACGGGGAGCGCGCGGTATTTGGCATGAAAGAAACCTGGATCAAAAATTCCGGCAGCATCGTAAACGGCTTCCGCCACCGCCGATTGCTCCAACGGTTTCAAGCCGTGCCAGAGTTCAGGCAAGCCTGAGCCCAAAATCCAGCCAGCCAGGGCTTCGATGATTTCAGCTTTGCGCGGCCCCTTCGATTGCACATCCGGGATCAATACCAGCAGTTTTTTCAGATCGTCCAGGTTGCGGAGGTTCAGCAGTTCGCGGAGGCACAGATCGATTGCCTCAGGTTCGTATCGGCTCATTCGGGTAGCTTAGCCCGCGGCGCGCGGAGTTCAATTTTTATCAGGTCAATTTGAAATTCAAAGATTCGGCTTGCCAAGGAGGGGGCGGGGCAGGCATTTTCTGACATGGCAGCGACACGTACTTCCAACTTCGACGACACGTTCTATCAGGCGGCGGATGTTTTTTTCGCCGCGAATCACAAAGTGGGCCTCACGTATGATGATATTACATTGGCCACGCTCTATTCGGAAATCCTGCCGCGCAACACGCAGTTGGATGCCGTGTTGGCCGATAGCCTGCACCTGCATATCCCGGCCATTTCGGCGGACATGGACACCGTCACGGAATCACCCATGGCCATCGCCATGGCGCTCAACGGCGGCCTGGGCCTGATCCATTACAACATGCCCGAGCGCGATCAGCTTTCGCAGGTCAGCCGCGTGAAATACCACGTGCAGGGGCTCATCCAAGACCCGATCAAAGTATCGCCGGACCAGCTCATTGGCGACGTGCTCAAGATGATCGAGGAAAAGAGATTTGGTTTCAGCACGTTCCCCGTGGTGGATGCCAAGGGCAAGCTGGTGGGCCTCCTCTCCGGCCACGTGGTGAAGCCGCGGTATGCGACGAAAAAGGTGATCGAGGCGCTGACGCCGCGCCAGCAGGTACATACCATCACGAAAAAAGAACTGGGCAAAGACCCGATCGCGCGCGCGGACAAGTTCTTCACCGAACACCTGGGCATTCACAAGCTGCTGGTGGTGGATGATGATGATCATTTGGCCGGTCTGATCACGATGAGCGACGTGGAGCGCATCACCCAGGAGCGCAAGGCGCAATTCAAGCCGGCGCGCGATGCGCAATTTCGGCTGGTGTGCGGAGCGGCGGTCAGCGCCACGCGCAACGCGTTCGGTGAACTGGATCGCGCGCGAATCCTGAGCCATGTTGGCGCCCTGGTGGAGCGCGGGGCGGACGTGGTGGCGGTATCCACGGCGCACGGCCACAGCAAAGGGGTGGGCGATACCGTGCGCGTGCTGCGCGACGCTTTTCCGAAACTGCCCATCATCGCGGGCAACGTGACCAGCGGGGCGGGCGTGGATTATCTGGCCGACTGCGGCGCCAATGCCATCAAAGTGGGGCAGGGGCCCGGTTCCATCTGCACCACGCGGTTGGTGGCGGGCGTCGGTATTCCGCAGATGACGGCGCTTTATGTTTGTTCGCAGGCGGCCGCCAAGAAGAAGGTGGCCATCCTGGCCGACGGCGGCATCACCAAGTCGGGCGACATTGTCAAAGCCTTGACCCTGGCGAACGCGGTGATTTGCGGCGGGCTGTTTGCCGGCTGCACGGAAGCGCCCGGAGAAGTCATGGAAATCGGCGGCAAGCTTTACAAGCAGTATCGCGGCATGGGCAGTCTCGCCGCCATGAAAGCCGGCAGCGCCGCCCGCTATGGGCATGAAAAGGCGGATACCAATCGGAAGCTGGCCGCGGAGGGCATCGAGGCGCTCAAGGAATCCGTTGGCTCAGTTGACCGCGTGCTGGCACAGTTGATCGGCGGCATCCAGAGCGGCATGGGCTATCTGGGCGCGGCCAATCTGGAACAGCTCCGGCAGAAGGCCAAATACATTCGCGTCAGTCCCGCCGGCCAGCGCGAAGCGGCGCCGCACGACGTGGTGGAATTAAAGACCGGCACCTCCGGCAACTGAGGATTCCCGCATGGATATTCGCCAGCTCGAAGAAATGCCACCGTTCATCACGAAAGATGGATCGGAGATCCGTGAATTGCTCGCCTACCGCAATTCCGGCATCCGCAACCAAAGTTTGGCGGAAGCGCGGTTGCCGGTGGGCGGAGCCACGCAGGAGCATTATCACCCGCGCGCCGAGGAGATCTACTACATTACACATGGCTCCGGCAAAATGCGGATCGAAGGCGAAACCCACGAGGTGCGGGCCGGCGACGCCATCGCCATTCCACCGGGTCGGAAGCACAAGCTTTGGAACACGGGTACGGAGACGCTGCGCCTGCTTTGCTGCTGTGCGCCCGCTTACGAGCACACGGATACGGTCATTACCGAGGAGTGAGGGCGGGGTGGGGCGAAGTTGTGGAAGCGTTCTGAACGCTCGGGCCGACCCACGTCAGTGAAAGCGCTCCCCAAAGTGGCAACATCCGTTACACGGTTGTCAGGCTGGCATTTAAGTGGCAACAAAAGTGGCAACAGCGCGGCAACACACTGGCAACAGCTTTGGCTGGGTGACTAGGTTCGGTTGGCAGGCACGCTACCGCACGTCGTTTTTTAGCGAACGCTAGCCAAGCTGGCTTAACCTCACCAATATTGCATGCTCATCCACCCACTCTTGCGACAGGTTTCCGCCAGCGTGGCCATAAAGATTTCCCGATCCGGGTCATCCTCGAAGATCGCCTCGCGTCGGTCCCCGCGATTCATCACATGATAGATCGCGCCGCCGTATTCCATCCGTAACTTTCGCGGCATAGGCTAAAACCTACCTCAGCCACCGCTTTGTGTAAATAGTGAGGACCGACCCCTTTTCGCTTTGTGTAAATAGTGAGGACCGACCCCTTTTCGACCCCTTTTCGGTCATTACCGAGGAGTGAGGGCGGGGTGGGGGCTGGACTAAAATCGCGCGGTTACACCAAACCGCACTTGGATGGGCTCGACGGGGTGGTACACGTCCTGGAAAGCGGCCCCGCTGCCGGGCGTCACTTGTGAGGTGTAGGCGTAATCAATGTCGTGATCGTGGCGATCCAGCAGATTCAAAACTTCGACGGACACGCGCCAGGTTTTGTTGATTTGATAACCGGCTTCGGCATTGAGCAACAGGGTCGGTGAGGATTGATAGACTCCATCGGATGTCAAATCGCGCGGGCCGAAGTAGCGCAGCCGAAGGCTGGCCGAAAAGCCATGCCAATCATGGAGCGTGATGCCCGAGGAAACCACGAGCCTGACCGCTTCCGGCACATCCTCGCCGCCCGGCCCAAGCAAGGTGCTGCCAGGACTGACCGGGGCGGCGTCCGCAGGGTCCGGCGAAGTGAAGCGGGCGATGGAATCCGCCGCGTCGAGATCAAGAGATAGATGCTTGGCGAGCGAGTAATAATTTGCCCATTCCACCCCGAAACGGTCGCTGGATTGATGCGACGCCACCGTGGTGCCCGTGTCGCCGTCCTGTTGGAGTTCGGAATCGCTGTGCAGACACCAGAGCGACAGGGTGCTTTGCAGCCTGGGCACCAGCAGCGTGCGCACGCCCACTTCCGCGCCCCGGGTTTCGATGAGCGGTGAAATTTTCGTGGATGGCGTATTGGGGTAGGGGTTGTCGGCCGAAATGGGCTCCTCGGTTTGCGTTGCGCCGCGGCCGTCATTGCTATGAAAATCATATCCGCCTTGCAGATAGAATTCCGTCTTATCCCAAGGGCCGAAAATCAAACTTAGCTTGGGACCGGGCAGGAAAGCGGCCGCCGTGCCGGAATTGGCCGGATCGGTCAGGCTGTGGACGTCGAAATATTCAAAGTCGCCGCGCACGGCCGCGACGGTGCGGAATTTATCCGCCCACTGGATTTTGTTTTCAGCAAAGGCGCCCGCTTGCGTGTCGGTGAAATGATCCGCTTCCGTCGTGGCGGGCAACCAAGTGTCGCTGTTGACGTCAAATTTTTCCACCCGCACCCGGTCTTCGGTTTGATAAAGGCCGTTGTTGATCCAGTCATTGCGGAGTTGCAGGCCGAAGGTGTTTTCCACGTCCCGGCCAAACCACTGGTTGAACAGGGTGTGGCGCGCGTCCCAGCCGCCCACCCAGCGGTGATCCTCCTGCTCGAATTGATCGCCGCGAACGGGATCGGTGAGGTAATAGGTAAAGTCGGAAAACAGGTCGAGATCGTAGTAAAAACCATAGGCGGTGATTTTCGTTTCCGAATTGGCTGCCTGCCGGTGCCATTCGGCCTGCAGGCTGTAGCGCTGGGAATTGCCGCCGTCGGTTGGATTAATCGCGCCGAAAAAATTCGTGGCGCCATAACTGGCAGCGATCTGGTCGCTGGAATTCCAGCTGCCGTGATAGGCGCGCGCCGTAATGCTAAAGCCGGTGCCGTTGGTGCCCCGGCTGTAAGTCAGGATACCGTTGAACTTCCAATAATCGTCCGGATTTACCCAGGGGCCGTCATCGTGAGCCGCCTCGCCCCCATAAAGCACGCTGCCGTCACCGACTTTCTGCGAAGCGCCAAAGACGCCGCGTTCAAAGCCGTACATGCCGCCTTCCAAGGTGACGAAATCCTGCGGCAGGACTTGAAAAAACTTCAGGTTCGCGGAACCAGCCGAACCGTAGTTGCCCACCGCCGCGTCATAGGGTCCCTTCTCGTAGTCAAGCCGTTCCACGAATTCGGGGATGACGGTGTTCATGTCCGAGTAACCCTCCCCATGCGCGTGCGACGGGAGGTTAAGCGGCAGGTCATCCAGAAATACGGCGAAGTCCGTGCCATGATCCAGGTTAAAGCCCCGCAGGAAATATTGGTTGGCCTTGCCGCCGCCGGCGTGCTGCGTGATGATGAGGCCCGGAACGGTTTCGAGGATTTCGCCGCTGCGCAAAATTGGCCGGTCCGCCAACTGCGCCGCTCCGGTCGTGCCCTGGCTGGCCGAATCAGCGATGCCCAGCAGGCTGTCCTGCCGTCCGGTCACCACCACGTCCGGCAGACGGGCGACCTGGTGGGTGCCGCCGGCGCCGGCGCCGGCGCTCGCGGTTGGCGGCGGAGCGTTGGTGCTGCCGCCGGCCTGGACAGTATGGGCGGCCAGCGTCGTAGCCAGAATAAGCTGCGTAGCACTTCCCCGGCGTCGTGAATAGAGGGTTACGTCCATTTGCAAAAGATAATGCGCAGAGGCTGAGTATTACGGAAGAACATTTTCGTGTGAAGTTGAGTTTTCCCGCAGGCCGGGTTTCATCCGCAAAAACCACAGATCCGCAAAACCAATACTTGACGACAGCCGGACTCCGATGTTACGTTCGTGACAAATGGTGTTACTAACGCCGCCAAGGTTACGCAAGCTGAGCAAAGTGTGGCTAAAATTAGCGAGGGGCGCTTATGGAAATTCGTGAAGAAAGCATTGAGTGCGCGCCGGCTCTTTTCGAGGCCATCCCTGTTGCCGTGGCGGCTCCCGCGAGGCCGGTCAGCCTGAAGCGCCGGGTGGTCTCTTTGTACGGTCTGCTGATTGTTTTTAATGCGGGGGCTTGGATTTGGGCGTTCCTGGCCTTTCATCATTACCCAATCTTGCTGGGCACAGCGTTCCTGGCCTACACGTTTGGCCTGCGGCACGCGGTGGATGCCGATCACATTGCGGCGATTGACAATGTGACGCGCAAGCTCATGCAACAGGGCCAGCGTCCGGTGGGGGTCGGGTTCTTTTTTTCCCTGGGGCATTCAACCGTCGTGTTCGGTCTGTCAGTCGTTATCGTCCTGGCTTCGGCCCTGATCAAGAATCGTTTTGCATCGTTTGAATCCATCGGTGGAATCATTGGAACTTCCGTTTCCGCCTTTTTCCTGCTGGCGATCGCCCTGGCCAATCTGCTGATTCTGGTTTCGGTCTATCGCACTTTCCGGCACGTCAAGCGAGGCGGCGAATTTGTGGATGAAGATCTCAACCTGATTCTGGGCAAGCGCGGGTTCTTCGGGCGCATCTTCCGAAATTTATTTCAGATGATTGACCACAGCTGGCAGATGTATCCCGTGGGCCTGCTTTTTGGCTTGGGTTTTGATACCGCCACGGAGGTTGGGTTGCTTGGCATTTCGGCGACCGAGGCCACCCAGGGCCTTCCGGTCTGGTCGATCCTGGTGTTTCCGACGCTGTTCACGGCAGGGATGGCGCTGGTGGATTCGACGGACAGCATCCTGATGCTGGCGGCCTACGGGTGGGCCTTCGTTAAACCAATCCGCAAGCTATATTACAACATGACCATCACCCTGGTTTCGGCTCTGGTGGCATTGCTGGTGGGCGGGATCGAAGTATTGGGGCTGATCGGCGGGCAGTTCAAAATACGCGGGGCGATTTGGGACATGATTGCCGCGCTGAATAATAATTTCGGTGTCATCGGCTTTGTCATTATCGGGGTCTTTGTGGCGAGTTGGGCCATTTCGATTCTGGTTTATCGCCTGAATCGATACGACGAGATTAAAGTGAATATTGCCGCTGCCGACTGACCAGCGGCAACGAACGATGTCGCTCCTCATGGAGCTTGATAATCTTATTTAAGGATGTCCTACAAAGATGCCGCGCCTCTGGCGCTCCCTGCGACGAGGTCAATTGATCCGTGCACAATCGTGCGGGGCGCCCTCAAATCCACGAACCCCAGCGCCAACGGCGCGAAATATTTGTAGAAAACCGCCCCATAATATAATTTTTAGCCCCGTCCGGGGCGACATCGATGAATACGCCGCCCCGACGGGGTTGGGTGTTGATTAAATAACCTGGTTTCCACAAATATTGCCCGCCTACGGCGCGCGCGGTGGGATATGGCATGCCTCTGGGGATGAATGTCTTATGCCTTAATTCAAGTCGTAGATTGAATTGCTGACGGAAAGGAAGCCCGTGCCCGGGGCCACCGGGGAACCGTCGCCGTCATTCGTGTAACTGCGAGCGAGCGATTCGACATGGCCGTCACAAAAGGCGGCGTTGCTGCGACCGCGATGCCGGAAACCCTGCGTGCCGGAGTTGCGCCCGTCAAAATTGGCATCGCCGGGATTGGGGAAGGGCGCGCGCATGAATTTATCCGCGCCCGCTGAATATTGACCGTCGCCAAAAATCACGGTCTTAACCGGATGCCGGACGGCGGCCGTGTTGGCTGGCTGCACGATGTCTTCATCCTGGCCGTGGCCGAGGTAACTGGTGTTGTAATTGTAACCGGAGTAAGGGTTGTCAGACCAGTTGGCGCTGCCGACAAACGCCGGGCATTGCTGGACCTGAGGGTTGCCCTGGCCCTCCCAGAGGAGGCCGGGAACAACGCTGCCCGCAGCGGTGGAAGTCAGATCCCAGCAGATAAAATCGCCGCTATTCGCGTCGAACCAGTAAGCGATGGGATACGAATCGGCGTTGTCGCCGGTGTAGATATGCGCGCTGACCGCCATCTGCCGGAGATTGCTTAAGCACTGAATGCTTTTGGCCTGGGCTTTCGCCTGGGCCAGTGCCGGCAGCAGCAAGGCGGCCAAAATGGCAATGATGGCAACGACCACGAGGAGTTCGATCAAAGTAAACCCGGAGCGGGCAAAGCGCGGCCAGTGACCAGCGGGCGCGATCGGGCGCCCCCCAAAACCTTCACCGCTCATCACTGGCCGTCGGTTGCTCATTTAGGGAACATACAACTGTACACGATAAAACGCCCGAGTCGCCGGCGGGTTGGGATCGTACCAGGTGACAGGCTGCGCGCTGGTCAGCGTGTTGGTGTAAAGGGGACTCCAGTTTACGAGATCGGCCGACCGCTCCAAGACACGCGAGCAATTGGCCACCGGCGTGAATTGAAGCGCAAACCCGTTCGTCGAATTGCGGGCGCTGAGACTCGGCGGCACGATCTGGGAAATGACCATCGCGGTGAAATTGGTCACTCCCGGGACGAGCACCTCAGCATTGGCGGGATTGAAGGTGAATGGCTGCGCCGCCCAGTTCGTGCCATGCCATTGATAAACGCGCAAATCGCCGCCGTTGCCGGAATAATTCCGGCCGACGGCCAGGCCTAGGTCCGCCTGCAACGCCACGGAACTGGTGCCCGGAAGCGGACGCGCTTGGATTTGATACGCGCTGCAGACGCTGCCCACGACCGGGGCGAATGCGGAAAACTCGTGCAAACTGACGGTGCTGATCCGCGCACTTGCACTGGCGGATTCAAAATTGAGCGAGATCAACGTCTCGTTCAGATCGGCCGGATTCTGAAACACCAGATTGGTGATCCCGGCAGCCAGATTGGCCGGGGTGATGGACAGCGCGTCGCCGACCGTGATCGGATCGACCGCGCCAATCGCATCGATGACGGTGTAGTCGGACGAGGTGGTGTCGGTTAAGCTCGTGCCCGCATTGATCCGGACGTATTGAATCCAAGGCAAGCCGGACGCCTGCAAGCTGTAACCCGAGCCGCCGTAGGCGCCGACATATTGATCCAGCGCGGAGGCAACCGTCAGGCCAGACGGAAAATCGAGCGACGGATTGAGCGGTTTGGTTTCATTCATTTGCTCATCCGTCCAGGCGTGATTGGGATCGTCCCAGCGGTAGGCGTTATCCGGAACCAGCACGGGCAGGTAAGGGTAGGTGAACCAATTCGTGCCGTCCTGGCTGACGGAAACGGTGGTGGGATGGCCGTAAGTTCCGGCCGTGCCGCCAAAGCTGGCCGCGCCTTGATCCGTCAAATCATTCATTTCCGACCCGCCGTAACCGGAGGCCACATAAAAGGAATTACCAAAGACGTTGAAGTCAATGCCGTAAGGATTTTTGTGACTATGGTAGATTCTGCGCCCCAGGCTGACGGTAATCTGGCCGCCTGCGTTAATCTCCGTGAGGACGTTATTTGAACCCGGGTCACACCAGTACGCCGGCTCGTCCGCTTTCACGCGGTGGACGGTGCCATCGCCAAAGAAGCCATAACCATCGATGAATTTCAGCGTTGGCCGGCCCAGCACCGCCAGCGCGTTGGTGTACCATCGCTCGGAGGCAGCGGCACTGAAAAAGACATTGCTGCTGCTGACAACTTGAACGGCGAAATCGTTGGAGTTACAGATATAGGCGGCATAAATGCCATCGGGGGAGACCGGGGCATGCTTGTGCGAGTTGTAGGGCGCAGTGGCGGCCGCTTCGTATTCGCCGGCGGCCACGGAAAAGCCGATCCAGGAACCGTTGGTGAGGGCTAAATCATCCAAGCCGCCCTGGGCAATTTCCCATTGGCCTTGGTAACCGGCGGAATAGTAAACCGTATCCGTCGGCGTCCAATACGCGTTCGTGCCGCGATTGGGCGACGATAGAAAACCGCCCGCGTCGTTAGTCTCATTCCACACTTCCCAATTTGGCCCATACAAGCCGCCCCAGTATAAGTCACCGCTGCTGATGGGTTGCGCGGAATCAATGTCCACCGTGGCGTTCGTTAAGAAACCATCGGCGATAAGATTAGTGCCGCTGCCGTCCGTGATTCCGAGGATGCCATTGCCACTGAGGTTGTAACCGATGCCTTCAACGAAAGTGCCGAACGTTACGTCAGCCACCACATAGAGCCTCGGGTCGGTGGCGAGCACGGCTCGAAGCATCTGTGTGCCGGTGGCCGCGCCGTTGAAGCGATAGCCCCACACAAGCGTTTTGTCCGCAACGGGCACGGGCACGGTGGAGTAGGTTAGAGACTGCGGAACACTCCACTCGATAACCAGGGCGGCGCTGTTGGTGCCGGACCCGGTCCAAAGCGGAATATCCGAGAGACTGATGGCGGAGGCGGGGGACACGGCGAACAGGCCGGCCAGCGCCAAAGTGATGAACCACTGCTTTTTCAATTACTGATCTTTCATGTTTGTTCCGTGAAAAAATTCACCGAACATTTTTATGGTTGAGAGACCAGCGCGAGGTCGGAAGGGTTTTGAAAATAAAAAACCTCCAGACTTCGCAAACGAGGAATGGAGGAAAATTCGACGAGTCCCGCCGAAAACAGATCGGCGGGCTGGCCCCATCCTTCTCTTTGCGGAGAAGTGTTCCGAAACGCTCGGAACGGACGAGCACAATCAAACCGGTATCCTGACTTCGGCTTCGAGCCTTATTCCGCCTTCCCGGTCTTCTGACCAGTGGACTTGGAATTTGTAGCCGTTACAGTGGCGCAACCGTCCCGGATTCTCACCGGGTTCCCAGACGTTTAAATGTGTTTGCTGGCGGTAATAACCGCCGTTCAAAGAACGATGGACATCACTATACAAAATAAATCCAAGAACAAAAGAGATTTTCTGATTATTGACCAGCGCGAATAAAATTGAGAACAGGCCACCGTGGCTGTCCTTGCTCGCCCAATGAGTCGCGGCGAACACGTTCTCGGCATGGACCGTAGGACAAAACAGGTGCCGCTGTCATTGGTGATCCCGGCGGAGTCGTTGCCTTCACATGATAACCGAGGCCAACCGCACATATGCCAATGCAGCCTCACTTCCGGGAGTCCTGTTGTCCTGGACCGCCGTAAAAAGATGGCTCGTATTTCATAATCATGGTTTTTGAATTTTAGCGGGCGGAAATGGTGCGCCGCGGCAAGAATTTGATGCCCAACACGGCCACGCCAGCCAACAAACCGGCCACTCCCCACCAGGGGAGGAGCGGAGTATCGGTAGCCTCTGTGTTTTGGATTGAGGGCGTGGTACCCGTGCCGGAGCAGGCAATCGTATTGCCCACGCGGGTGGTGGGCGAGTTCAGCGTGACCGTCCCACTCACTGTGATGGTCGCACTATAACTCTCCGCCAAGGTCGGGTTGAAGGTCACGGCCACGGTTTGACTGGCGCCCGCGGGGATGGTGCCGCCAGCCCAGTTGCCGCCGAAACCAAGAGGATAAGCGTTGGTGCTGACCGACAATGCCGGGGTGCCTATGTTCTGGATGGTGAAGGTTTGCGTCGCGGTGTGGTTGATTGGATCGTTGCCGAAGGCGAGATTGCCGCTCAACAGAAGGACGGGCGCGGCTAGCGGCGCGGTTGGTGGCGGTTGGGATGCATCGAAACCGTAATCAAAGCTCCAGCCATCGAAATCACCGTTGTTCAGAATGCGACTGCTCATGCCCACTTCGCTCCAATCCCAGTCGGATTGATTGGCAGATACCCGGCTGATGGTGCTGGTATAGTATTCCCAGCAGCCAGCGGTATACCAACCTTCCTGCCATTGATCGCCCGCAGTGGTTGACGCCCGGGAATCATCAACCCCGTCGTAGCCGGTATCGGCAAGGTGCTGGGTGTTGAATGTCAGCGGCGGATTAAGCGGGAAGTTCTGGTCGCCGCTTTGGTGATATCCCAGCCCGAACACGGCCGTTCCATACCCGGACGTTCCGCTCACCTCGGCGTAGAGCCTCGGATCGGCGGCCACCAAGTCATCGAGCATCTGTTCTCCGGTGGCGCTGCCGTTCCAACGGTAGCCCCAGGCCAAGGTGTGGTTGGTCGTGCCGTCATACCAATCAATCTCGAACTCGGCTTGATTGGTGCCAGTTCCCACGCAGACTTGCACATTATCCAAGACCTCTGCCCGGGCCGAGCCGCCGGCAAACAAAATCATCAGCGCAAACGCGGCGATGGCGGGGATGCGGGCGGCTAGGCGATTGGTATGTGCGAGCATGTCAGGCGGCAACCAGACGGCGTTTTGATTTGAAACGCACCAATAGCAAGCCTGCCGCAGCCACTGCTGATCCCCAACCATAAGAGGGTTCAGGGACGGGCGTCACGTCCGACACGGCGTCCAAATAAAAAAAGCCGCTACTCACGTCGAATTGGACGTAGTTCACGCTGGTCAAATCGACGCTGTTGCCGTTGGCATCCTGGGCCCAGGAGAGATCGTAACCAGTGCCACCCGCCGAGCCGGCGTAAAGAGAAGTGATGCCCGCCAGACTTTGGCCGGTGAAGTTAGCCAGCGTCAGCGAGGGGTTGACGGCAATTTGCGGATTTCCGCTGCCGGCGGTGGGAAATAATGTGTTGGCCTGAGGCGCCAGCGCCGGGTTCAATGTGTACCAGGTGGAACCATCAGAACTGACCTTGACGGTCATTGAGACCGGATGATCGTACAGTCCGGAAACCACCCCGCCGCTGCCTTCGATGAAAAACTGATTGGCAAAAACATTGAAATTGATGCCGTAGGGATCGGCCGGATTGTTCACGATCGGCGAGCTCATTTGCAGGGTGATTTCCCCGCCTGCTCCGATGCCAACAATCTGGCTAGCTTGGTAGGGGGGCTCAAAGGGCGTGACCGAACCGCCCAAGGCCGGAGCGCCGAGCGCGGCCGTGGAATTTTCATAACTCGTGCCTTCGCCGGTGCCCGGAGTGTAGGATATCACCGCGTCAGCATATTGCGCGTGACCGATTTGGGGGACGACGACACCACCGGCCAAAGCCAGTGCCAGACAGATATTTTTCATTTCCTGATCTTTCAATTTTGTTCCGTGAGAAATTTCACCGAACATTTTTATGGTTGAGAGACCAGCGCGAGGTCGGAAGGGTTTTGAAAACAAAAAACCTCCAGACTTCGCAAACGAGGAATGGAGGAAAATTCGACGAGTCCCGCCGAAAACAGATCGGCGGGCTGGCCCCATCCTTCTCTTTGCGGAGAAGTGTTCCGAAACG
>Ga0182030_10010628_pt1 | contig 18653 bp, 13 predicted proteins | sample 812S3MmetaG_FD_121299 | JGI IMG/M metagenome (GOLD analysis project Ga0182030, IMG submission 121299) | Permafrost microbial communities from Stordalen Mire, Sweden - 812S3M metaG (Illumina Assembly) | ecosystem: Environmental > Terrestrial > Soil > Wetlands > Permafrost | place: Sweden...
CTCCGGGACGTCGGACGCGGTGCGCGAATTCTGCGAGTTCCGCAGCCTGGTGCCACGCGGGCTCAGGCTCGCCCCGGAGGACGTGTGGGACGGGGTGAGCTTCGTGATGTCGATGAAGATGCGCGAACCGCAGTTTGCCGGCCAGACGAAAGAGAGGCTGTCCTCCCGCGAGTCCGCGGGCATCGTCCAGGGCGTCATCAAGGACGCCTTCGCGCTGTGGCTCAACCAGCATCCTGACCAGGGCGAGAAGATCGCGATGCTCGCCATCGCCAACGCCCAGCAGCGCTTCAAGGACAGCCAGAAGATCGCGCGCAAGCGCATCGTCGCCGGGCCCGCGCTGCCGGGCAAGCTGGCGGATTGCGTGAGCCAGGATCCCAAGCGCAGCGAGCTGTTCCTGGTCGAGGGCGACTCGGCGGGCGGCTCGGCGAAGCAGGCGCGCGACCGCGTGACCCAGGCGATCATGCCGCTGCGCGGCAAGATCCTGAACACCTGGGAGGCGGACACGCGGGAGGTGCTGCAGTCCCAGGAGGTGCACAACATAACCATCGCGATCGGAGTCGAGCCCGCGGCCGTCGACCTGTCGGGGCTGCGCTATCACAAGATCTGCATCCTGGCCGACGCCGACAGCGACGGCCAACATATCGCGACGCTGCTGTGCGCGCTGTTCCTGCGGCATTATCGTCCGCTGGTCGCGGCCGGCCACGTGTACGTCTGCATGCCGCCGCTGTTCCGCATCGACGCCGGCAAGGAGGTCGTGTACGCCCTCGACGAGAGCGAGCGTGAAAAGGCGCTGGCGCGCATTGCCGTGGACAGTCCGCGGGTCAAGCCGGTGGTCACCCGCTTCAAGGGCCTCGGCGAGATGAATCCCATCCAGCTGCGCGAGACCACGATGGCGCCGCAAACCCGCCGCCTGGTACAGATGACCATCGATGCCCACGACAATCCCGACCAGCTGCTCGACATGCTCCTGGCGAAGAAGCGCTCCGGGGACCGCCGCGAATGGCTGGAGACGAAGGGCAATCTGGCGCAGCTGTAGCGCCCGGACGGAATCATGAAAGATCAGGAACTCAATTTCGAGGGGGTCGAGAAGGAGCCGCTCAAGCACTTCGCCGAACGAGCCTATCTCGACTATTCGATGTACGTCATTCTGGACCGCGCCCTGCCACACCTGGGCGACGGTCTGAAGCCCGTGCAGCGCCGCATCGTGTACGCGATGAGCGAACTCGGGCTCGCGGCGGGCGCGAAGCACAAGAAATCCGCGCGCACCGTCGGCGACGTCATCGGCAAGTTCCACCCGCACGGCGATTCCGCCTGTTACGAAGCCATGGTGCACATGGCCCAGGATTTCGCCTACCGGTATCCCATCGTGGACGGCCAGGGCAACTGGGGCTCGACCGACGACCCGAAGTCGTTCGCGGCGATGCGCTACACGGAGTCCCGGCTCACGCGGTATGCGACGCTGCTGCTCCAGGAGCTGGGTTCGAGCACGGTCGACTGGGTGCCGAACTTCGACGGTTCGCTCGACGAGCCGACCATGCTGCCGGCGCGCGTGCCCAATCTGCTGCTGAACGGCGGCTCCGGCATCGCGGTGGGCATGGCCACGGACATCCCGCCGCACAACCTGCGCGAGGTGGTGAAGGCGTGCGTGGCGCTGCTCGACGATCCCGAGCTCTCGACGCGCAAGATCATGCAGAGCATCAGGGGTCCGGACCTGCCGACCGGCGGCGAGATCGTCTCCCCGCGCGACGATCTCGTCCAAATGTACGAGTCGGGCTCCGGCAGCTTCAAGGCACGTGCCACGTATGAGATCGAGGACGGGCAGATCGTCATCGACGCGCTGCCCTTTCAGGTTTCCGGCGCCAAGATCCAGGAACAGATCGCGGCGCAGATGCAGCAAAAAAAGCTGCCGATGGTCGAGGACCTGCGTGACGAGTCGGACCACGAGAATCCGACGCGCCTGGTGATCGTGCCGAAATCGAACCGGGTCGACATCCCGGCGCTGATGGCCCATCTGTTCGCGACCACGGATCTCGAGCGCAACTACCGCGTGAACCTGAACGTGATCGCGCTCGATGGCCGGCCGCGGGTCATGGGACTGAAGGCACTGCTGCTCGAGTGGCTGGCGTTCCGCAAGACCACCGTGACACGGCGCCTGAACCACCGGCTCGCCAAGCTGTCCGCACGCCTGCACATTCTCGACGGGCTGCTGATCGCCTATCTGAATCTCGATGAAGTGATCCGCATCGTGCGCACCGAGGACCAGCCTAAGCCGGTGCTCATCAAGCGCTTCAAGCTGTCCGAGGAGCAGGCCGAAGCCATCCTCGAGACCAAGCTGCGTCATCTCGCCCGGCTCGAGGAGATGAAGATCCGCGAGGAGCAGAAAAAGCTCGCGCAGGAACGCGACGAGATTGAGGCAGTCCTCAAGAGCAAGGCAAAGCTCACCCGGCTGGTGCGCGACGAGCTGCTGGCCGACGCCGAGGAGTACGGCGACGACCGGCGCACCAAGCTGGTGGAGCGGGAGGCTGCGGTGGCGATCTCCGAGACCGACCTATTGACCAGCGAACCGACGACGGTCGTGCTGTCGCGCCTCGGCTGGGTACGGGCCGCGAAGGGGCACGACATCGATGCGCGCTCCCTGAGCTACAAGACGGGCGACGAATTCCAGGCCGCCGCCCGGGGCCGCAACCTGCAGCAGGCGGTGTTCCTCGATTCCACGGGGCGTGCGTACAGCCTGGATGCGCATCAACTGCCCGCCGCGCGCGGTTATGGCGAACCGCTGTCGGGCAGTGTGGATCCGCCGGATGGCGCCACGTTCGCAGCGGTCATGATCGGCGAGCCCGACGATCCGTGGCTGCTCGCGAGCGATGCCGGCTACGGTTTCTCGGTCAAGCTCAAGGAGCTGTACGCGCGCAACAAAAAAGGCAAGTCGGTGCTGAAGGTGCCGGAGAACGCGCGGGTGCTGCCGGCCCAGCCGATCACGAGCCCGGCCGCCTTCGCCATCTTGGTGAACAACGACGGCGAGGTGCTCGCGCTGCCCGTGGGGCAGATCGAGGAGATGAGCTCGGGCAAGGGCCAGAATCTGTACGGCATCGCGGGTAAAAAATCCGCCGATCGCGACGAGTATCTGTCGGCCATCGCGGTGGTGGCGCCCGGCGAGACGCTGACCGTGCACAGCGGCATGAGCGCGCCGATGAAACTCAAATACGAAGAGCTGAAGCAGTTTCAGGACCGTAAAGGCCAGCGCCGCCAGCGCTTTTCGCGTGCCTACAAACAGATCGACCGGCTCGAGGTGTCCGCCGGCTAGCGCTCGCTGGACATCGTCACGTCCTCGGGGGCGTTGATGAAGTAGCCCTGGATGAATTCGATGCCGAGCTGCCACAGGACGGCCATCGTGTTGGCGTCCTCGACGCGTTCGGCCACGGTTTCGACGCTCTTGCGTTTGGCGGCTTCGACCAGGCCCTTGACGCGCTGTTGCTGCAGCTGGTTGGTGGACAGACCCTGCATCAGGGAGCCGTCGACCTTGATGAAGTTCATGGTGATGTCGTTGAGCAGCTTCAGCGGATCGCGGCCGGTGCCGAAGTGCTCGATGGCGAAGCGGAAGCCGAGTTTGCGCAGGGCCTCGGCGAGCTCCTTGGTCTGCTTCACATACTGCGTCGCCAGCTCCTCGGTCACCTGGATGCACAGGCGCTTCGGTTCGATCTTGAGCGCCTTCAGCTGGCCGTCGAGCCATCCCGCGAGGGTTTTGTCGAGGACCGTGTCCTTCGAGACGCGCACGAAGATGCACGACGCCTTGCGGTTCGCGGCGAAGGACATGGAGGCGCCGATCACCCAGCGGTCGATGTTCTTCATCAGGTCGTTGCGTTCGGCGGCGGCAATGAATTCCGCAGGCAGCACCTCGTTGCCCTGATCGTCGAGCATGCGCACCAGCACGTCGAACATGCCCTTGTCCTCGCCGAGCAGGCTCGCGATCGGCTGCTGAACAAGCCGGAAGCGGTTTTCCATCAGGGCGCTCTTGATGTGCTTCACCCAGACCTTGTCATACGCCTGGACGCGGGTGTCGGTGTCGGACTTGTCGACCGCGTACATTTGATTGCCGCCGAGTTCGCGGCCGCGGCGGGTGGCGCTGATGGCATCGCCGATGGCGCTTCCGAGATCGGGATTGGCGGCCGGCAACAGACCCAGACCCACCGTGACGGTGGCGGTAAGAGTCTTCTCCTCGAATGTGAAGGTGTGTTCATTGACCCGCTTGACCACGTTCTCGGCCCAGGTCTCGACGTCGCGCGCGGTGCCTCGTTCGAGCAGGATCAGGAAGCCGTTGCCGCCGAAACGGCCGCAGAGGTCGGTGGGAGTCAGCTGCACGCGCAGCAGCTCGGCGAGCTGCGCCATGAAATCCTCGCTCGCGAGAATGCCGATCGCCTGCTGGATGTCGACGAATCGATCGGGTTTGATGTGGGCGAACTGGCGCACCCCGCCCTTCGTGTTCACGGCGCAACGCTCGCGCACCGCGGCGATGAGGTAGCGCTGCTGCAGGAAGCGCGTCGAGGCATCGTTCTTGACGGCATCCTGGAGCCGGGTCTCGAGGTCGAGATCCTTCTTGTGCCTTGCGGGAATGCTGATGCGGGTGGCCGGCTCGTTCTCGTAGTCGGCCTTGGTCAGGGTCAGTTCGAGCGCGAGGCTGGAACCGTCGGAGAGCAGCGCCTGCACCTTGAGCGCATGATCGGTCCATTTGCCCTGCAGGCAGGCCACGAGCGCGCCCTTCAGCGCCGGGTGCGTCTCCATCTCGAACAAATCCATCAACGGCGTGCCGGTCAGGGCATCGTCCCCCGAGTACCCGAACAACTCGAGCCACGCGCGGTTTGCATCGACGATGATGCCCTCCTGCACGTGCGTGATCGCATCGGCCGACCCTTCCAGGAAATTTTGCAGCTGCTCGCGGTACTCGCGGGCCGACGAGAGGGTCGTCGACAACGCCCGCTCGAGCCGGTAGGCGCGGAGCTCGCGCGTCGCCACCGACTGGAGCCGGCTGCGATTGTCGAGCGTGACGACGTCCTGGGCCCCCATCTTCATCGCATCCGCGATGGCATTTTCATCGATGGTTTCGCGCACGATGAGCACCGGCATTTCCGGCGCGCTCTGCATCTTGACCTTCATGATGGAGCCCAGGTCGATCCCGAGTTCGTCGATGAACGCCACGAGCATCTCGGGATTGAGCTGATTCAGGGCATCCCCCAGATCCCTGGCATCCGGCAGCCAGGTGCAGTGCACCGGATGCCCGGCCTTGCGCAGGGTGCTGTTGATGGCCTCGACGTGGTCCTGGGACCTCGTCATGACGATCATCGGTACTGCGCCCTGTGCTGCCACTGGTCATAATCCTCGCGATTGGGGCCGAAGTGTACCATCAGGTTTTTGGGGATTCTGGGACCGGTTCCTCGCCCTGAGCGGGGGATCCGGACCCTAAATTGGCCAGAACAGCGGGTTGCGGCTATCATACGCGCCCTTCACCGCGAGGCCTTCGATGGCGAACTACAGCACGAACGAATTCAAAGCCGGTCTCAAGATCCTGATCGACGGGGATCCCTACGCCATTGTCGAGAACGAGATGGTCAAACCGGGCAAAGGTCAGGCATTCAACCGGGTGCGCGTGCGCAACCTGAAGACGGGTCGCACCATTGAGCGCACCTGGAAGTCGGGCGACACCGTCGAGGCGGCCGACGTGGTCGACACCGACATGCAGTACCTGTACCGGGAGGGCGATTTTTTCAACTTCATGGTACCCGATACGTACGAGCAGCTGACCGCGTCGAAGGAGGCGGTGGGCGACGGTGCGCAGTGGCTCAAGGACGGCACCGTCTGTGTCGTCACCCTGTGGAACGGCGTGCCGCTGCAGGTGACGCCACCCGCGCACATGGAACTGAAGGTGGTCGAAACGGACCCCGGCGTGCGGGGCGATACCGCCACGGGCGGCTCGAAACCCGCGAAGCTCGAAACCGGCGCAATGGTGCGGGTGCCGCTGTTCATCAACGAAGGCGAGATTCTGCGCATCGACACCCGCACGGGCGAATACCTGTCACGCGGCAAGAATTGAGCGCCTGCCGGCAGGCCGGCGTCGCGTCAGGCGTTGTCGATCGGGAACGCCATGGCTTGCGCGAGCCCCGGGGCACCGAGGGCGATGCCGACCAGGCGATCGAAGCCGAGCGCGACTCCGGCGCAATCCGGCAACCCGCTGTCGAGGGCGGCTAGAAACCGCTCGTCCGTGGGGGGGAGACTCCGGTTGCGGACACGGCGTGTCTCGAGGTCACGCGCGAAGCGGCCCCGCTGTTCCTTCGCGTCGGCGAGTTCGTGGAAGCCGTTCGCCAGTTCGATCCCGTCCAGATAGAACTCGAAGCGCGCCGCCACCGCCGGCCGTCCGGGTTTGAGGCGCGCGAGCGCCGCCTGGGAGGCCGGGTAGTCGCACAAGAAGCAGGGCCGCTCGCGGCCGAGCTGGGGTCCGACCACCAGTCCCATGAGAAGATCGAGCTTGCCGTCGCGGTCGAGGTCGGCGTGGCATTGAACGCCGTGCGCGACGGTCGCGCGGTCGAGATCCGCATCGCTGGCGCCGAACGCGTCGACACCGGCATGGCGGCGCAGCGCCTCGGCATACGTGAGGCGCTCGGCCGGGGCGAGCGTGCGCGCAGGCGCGAGCAGCGCGGAGGCGAGCGCTTCGACCTCGGACATCAGTGCCGCGTCGTCGAAACCCAGACGATACCACTCGATCATCGTGAATTCGGGGTTGTGCCAACGTCCCTGTTCGCCGTCGCGAAACACCCGGGCCACCTGGTAGATGTCTCCGGCGCCCGCCGCGAGCAGGCGTTTCATCGGAAACTCAGGTGACGTGCTGAGGTAAAGGGGTCCGCTCCGCCCGGCCACACGCGTGGCGAGCGAGTCGATCTGCGGATCGGTCACCGCGCCGGCGCTGAGAACGGGCGTTTCCACCTCGAGAACTTCCCGCCGCGCGAAGAAATCGCGCACGCGCGCCAGCAGATCCGCCCGCTGTCGCAGAGCTGCCAGGGAGGCGGTCGGCCGCCACTCGGCGCCGCTCACCTCGCCGCCGGGCCGTCATGGCCGGCCGGCGCGATTCCGTGGCCGATGACCTGGCCCAGTTGGACTATGGCCCCGGCCCGCAGCAGCGGATGCCAACGGGCGCGTCCCGGTTCGAAGAGCAGGATCACCGTGGACCCCATGTTGAAGCGGCCCATCTCCTCACCTTTGCCGAGACTGAGCGCGCTCCCCGGCAGGCGGGTGACCACACGGCTCGCCGCCGGCGTGATGTCGCCCGCCCAGACCGTCGCCATGCTGCCCACGTTGAGCGCTCCCACCAGCACCAGCGCACATCGTCCGAATTCTGTGTCGAACAGGGTCAGGACCCGTTCGTTGCGCGCGAACAGACGAGGCACGTGACGCGCGGTGACGGCGTTCACGCTGAACAACCTTCCAGGCACGTACACGGTATCCCGCAGCGTTCCCCGCACCGCCATGTGAATACGGTGGTAGTTGAACGGCGCCAGGTAGATCGTCGCGAATGATCCACCTTGGAAGCTGGACGCCCAGGCGTGCTCCGCGAGCAGTTCGCCCAGCGTATAGTCGCGGCCCTTCGCCTGCAGCAACCGGTCGTGGGAGAGGGTGCCACATTCACTGACGGCGCCATCCACCGGGCTCGCGATGGTGTCCGTTCCGGCATCGATGGGGCGGGCTCCGGGCTTGAGCCCGCGCGTGAAGAACTCGTTGAAACTGCCGTAGCGATAGGGATCAGTTTCGACGGCCTCGGTCATGTCGACGGAGAACAGCGCGAGAAACCCGTGGGTCAGCAAGTTTTTGAACCACACGGTCCGCACCCGCGTCGCGCGCAGAACGAGCCGCGACACGGCATGTTGCGGCAGTGCGTATTGCATCCAGACGAACAGCCGGCTGCGCCAGTCGTCCCGCGGAGGTGCGTTCATGGAGGTCCGGCGATGATGCGCTGGAAATCCGTCTGCAGCGCGTCCACGGTGAACGGCCCGGACAACACCGCCGCCAATCTGCCGCCGGGGTTCAGCACGAAAATCGCCCCGGAATGGTCGACGCTGTAGCTGCCGTCGGCCTTGGGCGTGATGATGACGCCGACGCCGAGCTTAGCCGCCACTCCCTCGATGGAGGGCTGGTCGGCCGCGGTGACGCCGATAAATTCAGGATCGAAGTACGGCACGTACTTGGCGAGCTGCGCGGGCGTGTCGCGCTTCGCGTCCACGGATACGAAGATGACCCGCGGCCTGATCGGCGCGCCGGCGGCCCGCAGCCGCTTGTCGAGCGCGGCGAGCGTGGTGAGCGTGGTCGGACAGAAATCGGGGCAGTTCGTATACCCGAAAAACATCATCGACCACGCCCCTTTGAGCTGCGCCGGTCCAAAAGGCCGCCCGTGATCGTCGATCAGGCTAAAATCGGGCAGCGCGCGGCTGGGCGACACGTAGGTGCCCGTCGTCAACTCGACCGTGGGGGCGGCATGGCGCCAGATCAGGGCGCCGGCAATGCCGGCGAGCGCTGCGACGCAGATGACTGTGATGCCGATCAATCGAGACTGAGGTGCCATGCGCCGATTATCCCATACGGCAGCCGTGGCCGTGTCCGCCGTCACGGTCGGCGACGCCATCGAGCAATGCGCGGATGCCCTGCGCGTGGCGCGCGTGCATTTCGGGCACGGCACCGACAACGCGCGCGACGAGGCGGCGGAGCTGGTGTTCTTCGTCGCCCGACTGGACCACGCGGAGGGAGCCGGAGCGTACGCCAAGCCGTTGACCGCGCGCCGCCGGGAGCGCATCGGCCGGCTGCTCGGGCGGCGCATCCGCGAACGGATTCCGCTCGCCTACCTCACCACTCGCGCCTTTTTCGCCGGTCTCGAGTTCTACGTGGACGAGCGCGTATTGGTGCCGAGATCACCCATCGCCGAGCTCATTCTGCAGCGTTTCGCGCCCTGGGCGTCCGCGCGAGGCGTGCGGCGGATTCTCGACGTCGGGACCGGCTCGGGCGCCATTGCGCTTGCCTGTGCCAAGGCGTTTCCACGGGCCCGGGTCGACGCCGTCGACATCTCGGTGGCCGCGCTGCAGGTCTGCCGCCGCAACATCCGGCGGCTGGGATTGACGCGACGGGTGGCGGCGCTCCGCTCCGATCATTTCGCCGCCGTCGGGGGCCGCCGTTACGATATCATCGTGAGCAACCCGCCTTATGTCGGGCGCGCCGAGATGCGCCGGTTGCCGCGCGAGTACGGCCATGAACCTCGGCTTGGGTTGGCCTCCGGCGCGGATGGGTTGGACTCCGTCCGGCAAATCTTCGCGGCGGCCCGCCGGCATTTGGAAGGCGACGGCATTCTGGTGGTGGAGGTCGGCAATTCGGAGCGCGCTCTGCAGCGGGCCTATCCGCGACTGCCCTTCATCTGGCCGGAGATTGCGATGGGCGGTGGGGGGGTATTCATATTGCGGGCGGCCGACGTGCCGACCGCGTGAACGGCGGAGGAGAGCGGGCGCTTGGCGGGAAACACATTCGGCAGGATTTTCACGGTGACCACCTTCGGCGAGAGTCACGGTCCGGCGCTCGGCTGCGTGGTCGACGGTTGCCCGCCGGGGCTTCTCCTGACCGAATCGGACTTGCAGGCGGACGTCGAGCGGCGTCGCTCCGGAACATCCCGGTTTACCAGCCAGCGGCAGGAACCTGACGCGGTGCGGATACTGTCGGGAGTGTTCGAGGGAAGGACCACCGGCACTCCGATCGGCCTGCTGGTGGAGAATGAAGATCAACGCTCGCGCGACTACGACAAGATCAAGGACCGGTTTCGCCCGGGTCACGCCGACTACACTTACCAGCAGAAGTACGGCTTTCGCGATTATCGCGGGGGCGGCCGTTCCTCCGCGCGCGAAACCGTGATGCGGGTGGCAGCCGGCGCCATTGCCCGGAAGTTCCTGCGGGAGCGCCTCCATATCGTCATCCAGGGCTATCTCGCCCAGATCGGACCGCTGGTGCTGGATCCCGTGATGCCGGCCAGCGCCTACGACAACCCATTCTTCTGCCCGGACCCGGCCCGTGTGAAGGAGCTCGAGGACTTGATCTGGAGGCTGCGCGAGGCCGGTGACTCGATCGGCGCCCGGGTGACCGTCGTGGCCAAGGGCGTGCCGCCGGGCTTCGGCGAGCCGGTGTTCGACCGGTTGGATGCCGATCTGGCCAGTGCGATGATGGGGATCAACGCCGTCAAGGGAGTCGAAGTCGGCGCCGGGTTTCGCGCCGTGGAGCAACGCGGTTCGGAGCACCGTGACGAACTCACACCTCAGGGGTTCAAGAGCAACCATGCGGGCGGCATCCTGGGGGGGATCTCCTCCGGCCAGGACATCGTCGTGAGCATCGCGCTCAAGCCCACCTCGAGCATCACCGTACCCGGGGACACCATCGACGTGGAGGGCCGGCCCACGCAAATCGTCACCACCGGTCGACACGATCCCTGTGTAGGAATTCGGGCGACGCCGATTGCCGAGGCCATGATGGCGCTGGTGCTCATGGATCACTACTTGCGGTTCCGGGCGCAGTGCGGCGACGTGGTGTCGACCACGCCGGTCATCACGGCCGCGCAGGGCGGGGTGGCGCGGTGACCCAGCCGGCGCTGCCGCGCATTGCCGTCGTCGGCGTGTCCTCGCTCATCGGCGAGGCCGTACTCGACGAGTTGCGTGCCCGGAAGGTGCTCCATGCCGCGCTGTACGCAGTCGATGACGAACGCAACATCGGCCGGCCGCTGCCCACGGATGACGGCGAGGACGGGCCGAAGGCGCGCGCGGTCATACCCGTCGCCGCCTTCGATTTCTCCACCGTCGATCTGGTCTTCTTCTGCGGGCGCGCGGCGATTGCCGAGCACCATGCCGAGGCGGCCGCGGCGCATGCGTGGGTGATCGATTGCTCCAGCGCGTTCCGCGGGCGTCCCGGCATCCCGCTGGTCGTGGCCGACGTCAACGCGGCCGTGCTGGCGGAGGTCGGTGCGCACGGCCTTATTGCACTGCCTGGGAGCGCGAGCGTGGCGCTCGCGACGGCCTTGGCGCCGCTGCACGCGCTCGCCGGACTGGTGCGTGCGGACGTCGCAACCTATCAGGCGGTTTCGGGCAGCGGCCGCGCCGCCATGGATGAACTGGCCGGCGAGACCGTCGCGATGTTGAGCGGCAAGAAGGCACGCGGCAGGGCGTTCGGGCGCCAGATCGCCTTCAACGTCATCCCGCAGGTCGATACCCTGGAGGCTGACGGCTCCTCCCGGGAGGAGCGCAGGCTGTGGGAGGAGACACGGCGGGTGCTCGGATTACCGCAGCTCGCGATCAACGCCACCGCCGTGCGGGTTCCGGTATTCTTCGGTCACAGCCTCGCGGTCCATGCAGCCTTTGAGCGGCCGGTAGCCCTGGCCGAGGCGTCCGTGGCGTTGCAGGGGGCCGCGGGCGTGTCGCTGATCGACCCGGATTCCACGGTCGAATATCCCACGCCGGCGACCCTGGCGACCGCTCCGGACCGCGTTTATGTGGGACGGTTGCGCAGCGACAACACCCGTGATCGAGCTCTGAATTTTTGGGTCGTGGCGGATAATGTTCGGAAATGTGCGGCGCATAACGCAGTTTCCGTGGCCCAGATTTTGGTAAATAGAGCCCGGTAAGATATAGTTGACGAGTTATGTAAAAGGCAAGTGAGAAGTCGCTTCCAAGCTATTATTCGTGCGATGAACTTTAGCCGCTTGCCCACCGGAATTCTGGGAGAGAAAATGTCAGTGACGATGCCTCGCATGATGCTGATGGCGTGCCTGCTGTCGCCGTCCTTAGGTCTAGCGCTCGGCCTCGGTGAGATTCACCTGAACTCCTCGCTGAACGAGCCCATGAACGCCGAGATCGACCTGATCGCGGCGGCGCCGGATGAGTTGACGGCCTTGAGGGCGACGCTCGCGAGTCGCGAGGCGTTCACCCGCTATGGCATCGACAAGCCGCCGTTTCTGTCCAGCCTGACTTTCAAGGTCGGCAAGGGCAAGGACGGTCACGACGTCCTGCTGGTGCGTTCGACCGACGCGATTCCCGAGCCGTTCGTCACTTTCCTGGTGGAGGTGAACTGGGCGCGCGGACGCTTGATGCGCGAATACACCGTGCTGCTCGATCCCCCGGTGTACACCCCGGGCGAGAGCGCCAATTCGGCGGCGCCGGTCGCCGCGGCGACCACGGCTGCGCCGCCGGTGCGCCGTGCGGCGCCGTCGCCCGCGGCCTCACCCACCGAGGGCGCACCGGCCCCGGGCCCGGCCGAGGCCGCGGCGGTTTCCAACGGCGTGCGCGTCGGTCGTGGCGATACGCTCATCAAGATCGCGCGCGGGCTGCAATCGTCCGCCACGCCGGCGGACGTCGACCAGACCATGATTGCGCTGTATCGCTCGAATCCGGCGGCCTTCGGCGGCAACATCAACATCCTCCGTCAGGGCGCGATCCTGCGCGTGCCCAACGCGGATCAGATCGCCGCCCTCAATCAGCGGGAGGCGATCGGGGAAGTCCATCGCCAGATGGAAGCGTGGCGTGGCAGCGAAGGCGCGTCGGCTGCGCCCAGCGGACATTTGCGGCTCGTTCCTCCCGGCACCGGCGGCATTCCCGGCGGCACGGCGAACGGTGGCTCCGGCGGCGGGGATACCCAGGCGCTCAAAGACCGGGTCAAGGATCTCGAGGCACAACTCGTCGAGTCGAAGCGGCTGATCGACATACGCAACGGCGAGCTTGCCGCGCTGCAGCGCAAACTGGGCGCCGAAGCTCCCGCGACGCCTCCGGGCGCGACCGTACCGCCGGCCGTGACGCCAAAACCACCGGTCCAGGCGCCTGCCGTGGCACCCCCTGTGGCGCAGGTGCCCCCGGCAGCCACTCCTCCACCGGCCGTCAGTACCCCGCCGGCCAGTGCGGCGGCTCCTCCGGTTCCCGCCACCCCGCCGGTGAAGAAGCCGGCTCCGTCGGCGCCCGTCGTCGACAATGGGTCGTGGCTGGATTGGGTGGCCGCCAACTGGTGGGCGCCGCTGGCCCTGCTCGTGGTGGTGCTGGGAGGGCTTGGGTTCGCCGCCATGAAGCGGCGGCGCGATCAGGCCGACAGTTTCGGGCGCGCGCTCGAGGATACCGACGTCGCGGGTCGCCGCGAATCTTCCTCGAAGCTCGGGGGAGCGCGCAAGAGCGCCGAGTCCTTCGTCGTCGAAGAATCCGGTCCGCATGTCGCGCCGCCCGAGTCGATCGATCAGACCGGCATCTTCGGCGACACCGCCGAGGTCCGATCACCCGACGACACCATGTCGAGCGAGAGCGCGGTCAATCTCGATCAGGGTGATCCGCTTGCCGAAGCCGATTTTCACATGGCCTACGGCCTGTACGACCAGGCGGCCGATCTGGTGCGCATTGCCCTGGAGCGCGAGCCGGCGCGACGCGATCTGCGGCTGAAGCTTCTGGAGATTTATTTCGTCTGGGGAAACAAGGACGCCTTCCTGCAGGCGGCGAAGGCCCTCGAAGCGACCAAGGATCGGGCCGCCGCGGGCGAGTGGGACAAGATCGTCATCATGGGCAAGCAGATCTGCCCGGACGAGCCGATGTTCTCCACAAGCACCGGTGGCGGCCGCGGCGCCGGCGCCCTGGTCGACCTCAATCTCGAGGGCGGCGAGAATCGCGTCGACATCGATTTGTTCGGAGACCCCGAGGGCGAACGCAGTTCGCTGGATCATGAGCTGGCCGGCGAGGGCGGCCATGCCGCTGCGGCCGAACAGGCACCGGGGCACAATGCGGCCTCGGATCACCTGGATTTCACTCTCGACACACCGGAGCGTGGCGCGGACGAATCCCCGACGCGGGAGATGGCCCCGCCCCGCGGCGATGAACCGACGGTCGAGTCGGAGCTGATGAACTTCTCCGACGCCAATCCGCTGGAAGCGGCCGGCTTCGGCGGGTTGACTTCCGACCACGAGCCCAGCGCCAGGGGGGCCGACGCCCAAGATCGGACTGCATCCAGGCCACCGCAGAAGGCGGAACAGACTGCCGAACTGTCGTTGGACGATCTGGGTCTGGATTTGGACGCGCTCGAACAGACCGGCACATCGAACAGCGCCTCCCATCTCGAGGAAACCGATCATCCCTCCGATGCGCCGACCATGGTCGCCGGCCTGGATGAGCGATCACGCCAGTTGATCGCGCAGGCGGCATCGCCGGAGATCGACCAGACGGCGTTGACCGACAGGGATCGCGATCTCACCGAGCTCGAAAGGGAATTGGAAGCCTCGTTCGTCGCCGATCTCGACTCCCATCACGAGACCAAGACGGCGGTGCTCGGCCCCGAGTCGGCGCCGACCGTGATGATGCCGCGCGATATCGATGCAGCGGCCACGTCCCGGTTCAAGACTCCGGAGTTCGGCGAACACGACAGTACCGACAGGGTCGATCTGGATTCCACGTCGAAACTGCGCGGCATTCATGCCGACAGCATCGATCTGGACCTCGACAACCTCACGTCGGCGCTGGGCGGCGGGGACACTCTCGACCAGCCGCGTGCGGCCGAGGACCTGTTCTCCACCGAAGTGTTCGAGGCGAGTCAGCGCAACAAGCTGGTCGATCTCGACGTCGGTGAGGCACTCGACGCGGCCGATGCGCCCACCAACAAGCTGCAGGCGCAGACGAACAAGTTGAAGCCGGTCGACCTCGAGATTCCAGAATTGGAACCGGTCACCATGAGTGAAGTGGGCACCAAGCTCGACCTTGCGCGGGCCTATATGGACATGGGGGACCCGGAGGGTGCCCGCAGCATCCTCGAAGAGGTCGTGCAGGAAGGGTCGACCAGCCAGAAACAGGAAGCATCGCGCCTGATCGAATCGCTGCCCGGCTGACGTGGCGTCACCCGGGGACGGAGCGGGTGCGGGCGGCCGTGTGGCCGCCATCTTGGAATATGACGGCGCCGATTTTTCCGGCTGGCAATCCCAGACCCACTCCGCCTCGGTTCAGGACGCCGTCGAAAGCGCTCTGAGTTTCGTCGCCGGACATCCCGTGGTGGCGATTTGCGCGGGACGAACGGATGCCGGTGTGCATGCCGCCGGGCAGGTGGTGCATTTCGACACGATCGCGCAGCGCACGCCCAGAGCGTGGGTGCTCGGTGCCAATACGCGGCTGCCCCCGACGATTGCCCTGCAGTGGGCAGGCGGGGTGCCGGTGGGCTTTCATGCACGGCATGCGGCATTGCGCCGCATCTACCGCTACTACATATTGAACCGCAGTGCTCGTTCGGCATTGCAACGCACCCGCTCCGCCTGGATTCACCGCAGCCTCGATGCCACAGCGATGCACCGGGCGGCTCAGGCCCTGATCGGTGAACACGACTTTTCGGCGTTCCGGTCGGTGGCCTGCCAGTCCAAAACACCGGTGCGCCGCGTCCAGCGCATCGACGTGCGCCGCCAGGGCGACATGGTCTGGCTCGAGATCGAGGCGAATGCCTATCTTCATCACATGGTTCGAAACATCGTCGGAACGCTCCTCGACGTGCAGGCCTGCGCCGAACCGGAGGTTGAAATGTCGCGCATTCTTCGCGGCGGCGATCGGCATTCGGCGGGCATGACGGCTCCGGCCGAGGGGCTGTTCCTGTGGAGGGTCGACTATGCGGCCGCCTATGGCATCCCAGCGCTCAGCGCGGGGTTTTGGTAAAGTATCGTATGTCCTGGTTTGAGCGAATCGTTCCCTCCCGCATCAAGACCGAGCGCCGTACGCGCTCGGTACCCGAGGGGCTTTGGACCAAGTGTCCCGCCTGCGACGCCGTCCTGTACAAGGCGGAGATCGAGCGCAACCTCCATGTGTGCCCGAAGTGCAGCCATCACATGCGCATCAATGGGCGTGAGCGGCTGCTCAAGTTCCTCGACACCGGAACCATCCAGGAGCTGGCGCCCAAGGTCGAGTCCGAGGATCCGCTCAAGTTCAAGGACACCAAGCGCTACCGCGACCGGATCGTCCAAGCCCAGAAGCAGACCGGAGAGCGCGACGCATTGATCGTCATGTCCGGGAAGCTGGCGGATCTCGACATCGTGTCCTGCGCGTTTGAATTCCGATTTCTCGGCGGGTCCATGGGGTCGGTGGTCGGCGAGAAATTCGTGCGCGCCATCGAACACTGCCTGGAGCACCGCCTGCCGCTGGTCTGTTTTGCGGCAAGCGGCGGCGCGCGCATGCAGGAGGCCTTGTATTCACTGCTGCAGATGGCGAAGACCAGTGCGGCCTTGAAGCGCCTGTCGGAGGCCCGGCTGCCCTACATTTCCGTGATGACGGATCCGACCACCGGCGGCGTCTCGGCCAGCCTCGCGATGTTGGGCGACATCAACATCGGCGAGCCGAAGGCACTGATCGGCTTTGCCGGTCCCCGGGTGATTCAACAGACGGTGCGTGAGACATTGCCGGAGGGCTTCCAACGCAGCGAGTTTCTGCTGGAACACGGGGCGCTCGACATGATCGTCGACCGCCGCGAGTTGCGCGATCGCATCGGCGCGATGCTGAGGTTGTTGACCGGTAAAGAGCCGGCTGCGGCCTAGGCTCCCGAGACACTGCATTGCCTCGGAGTCTCGAGCAGTGGCTGGCCCACCAATCGCAGTTGCATCCACGCGCGATCGACCTCGGCCTGGGCCGTCTGCGGACCGTGCTCGACAGGCTGGGCTTTCGGCAACCCACGGTCCCGGTCGTCACCGTTGCGGGCACCAACGGCAAGGGCTCCGTCACGGCCTATTGCGCGTCGATGCTGGCCGCCGCGGGCTATCGAGTCGGCACGTTCACATCCCCTCATCTGCGCGACTATCGTGAACGCATCCGCATCCACGACCGGCTGGTGACGGCGGCCGAACTCGCCGCGGCATTCGAGAAGATCGAGGCGGCGCGCGCGGCTTCCGCCGAAGTCTCGTTGACGTTCTTCGAATACAACGCGTTGGCTGCATTTTTGATCTTCGAGGCGGTCGGGGTCGATGCGTGGGTTCTCGAGGTCGGCATGGGCGGGCGGCTCGACGCGGTCAATGTCGTCGATGCGACGGTCGCGGTGGTCGTGAGCATCGGGCTCGACCATCAGGAATTCCTGGGCGCCACGCCGGAGGAGATCGGCGTCGAGAAGGCCGGGATTTTTCGCGAGGGCCGCGCCGCCATTCTCGGCAGTCGTGAGATGCCGGCGAGTCTCGCCGCGACGGCCGCCGCGCGCGGAGCGCTGCTCAAACGCCTCGGAGTCGAGTTCGACTTCGTGCGCGATCCGGCCGGAGACTGGCACTATCGAGGTCCGCGCTGGGATCTTCCGCGACTCCCCGCACCGGCCCTCTCCGGCGAGGCGCAGTATGCGAACGCCGCCGCGGCCGTCGCTGCGATCGAGGAGCTTCATGCCCGATTGCCCGTTTCCGCGTCGGCCATTGCGCGCGGTATCGCCTCGGCGCGGCTGGTTGGCCGATTCCAGATCATCGAGGCCGGCCCCCGGTTGGCCGGCCGCCACGGGCCGCAGTGGGTGTTGGACGTCGCTCACAATCCGGACGCCGCACGGGTGTTGGCGCAGAACCTGCGGGCACTGCCCGTCTCGGGAAAAACATGGGCGGTCTGTGGGATCCTTGCCGACAAGGATGCACCGGCCATCGCCGCGGCGGTGGCGCAGTGCTTCGACGGTTGGTGGCTGGCGTCGACGGACGGTCCGCGCGGCACCACCTCCGCTTCACTTGCCCAGCGCATCGCAGGACAGATCGCCGTACCGCTGACGACCGCAGCGGACATCTCGGCCGCATGCACGGCCGCCGCCGCGGCCGCAGGTCCCGAGGACCGGATCGTCGTGTTCGGTTCCTTTCATACCGTGGGGCCGGCGCTCGATTGGCTCGAGTCGCAGGGTTTGCTGCCGTCGGACGAGGTTCCCGAATATACTGGCGCGCCTCCCGGGTCATGAAACAGCAGGAGCCTGTCTGAATATTTTTCGTGGCCGCGACCGCGTCAGATTTCCCCTCAGTCGAGGCGGACCCGTCGCGGTTGGGCGGCGACCCAACGAGGAGGCGACAACGATGGATGACGGGAAATCTGGCCGGTCCCTGCGGGTTGGCCGGCAGCGGGGCGTCTGCGGCGTTGCGCGGCTGGGCCGTGGAGCCCGCCACGGCCGGCGCCACGCGCCTTGCATGCGCTCCCTCTGCCGGCCAACGCGGCTCACGAAAAATACTCAGACAGGCTCCTAGATCCATGGATCGTCGCGTCAAGGAGCGTCTGATCGGCGCGTCGATATTGGTCGTGCTGGTGGTGCTCATCGTGCCCGAATTGCTCTCCGGTCCGAAACGTCCCGCTGCGCCATCGGCACCGCTACTTCCGGTGGCGTCCGGTGCCGCAGCCGAACCGCTACGCAATGTGACCGTCGATCTCGCGACCAACAAGACCACCGCGGACGATGTCTCGAGCTCCCCGTCGGCTGCCTCTGCGGCTTCCACGCCCGTGGGTGAAGCCGCGGGTGCCGCGCCTGCCGCCGGGCAGCCGACCGCCAACACACCTGCCGCGGGTACGCCTGACAGCGGTACGGCAGCCGCAGGCGCGCCGGCCGCCGGTACGCCGGCCGCCGGTACGCCGGCCGCCGGTACGCCGGCCGCCGGTACGCCGGCCGCC
>Ga0182030_10010631_pt1 | contig 18648 bp, 12 predicted proteins | sample 812S3MmetaG_FD_121299 | JGI IMG/M metagenome (GOLD analysis project Ga0182030, IMG submission 121299) | Permafrost microbial communities from Stordalen Mire, Sweden - 812S3M metaG (Illumina Assembly) | ecosystem: Environmental > Terrestrial > Soil > Wetlands > Permafrost | place: Sweden...
AGGAACGGTATTGATGGGCTTTAGCGAGGACATTGACACCCTGACCACCGGGATGACGGCGGCGGCGGATGGCACGGCGGGAACCGGGGGCAACACCGTCATGGTTGGGTGCGTGTTCAGCTACGAGTATCAGACGAAAGACGCGACGGTGGTGGCGGCGCAAGTTTCCATCGAGACTTCGAATGAGCGGTTTGGGGTCTGTACGACGACGATCAACGGGAGTGTCACGGCTGCTACGGCCGCCGCCGCTTCGAGCTGGGCCGCGAGCCTCAAGATGACGGGGGTAATCGTGCGCAGCGAGAAGGAGACGCCTTCGACGACGACGATCCAAGTGAGCGACGGCACAGGCGGCGTGCTTTTCAACAAGCTGGACTTCTCCTACTCCTACGCAGCCATCCAAGGCAATGTGAGCGTCAGCTACGGGATTGACACGGACAATGACTATCAGAAGCGGGAAGTGACGGTGACGATAGCGGGGACCGTGTACGGCCCCGACATGGATACGTGCCGCGCGATGATCGTCGCGATTGCTACGACGCCGGCGGTGCCGACCTGCCCGACTGGATTGGTGATGACGCGGAGCCGGGAGAACGACACCTTCGAGACGCAGGGCCAGGACGATGACCAAGTAACCCTGCTGAAAGAGATGCCGTTCTCGCAAACCTTCGTCGGCGTGATGCAGGACACGAGCACGAACGGCCTGATTCTTGAGGCGGATTTCTCCGTCGATACCACTTACCCGGTGTTGAAAGCGCAGATCGACGAAATCCCCTTTGGCAAGCCGTACATCCAAAAGGATGTGACGACCACGATAGGAATTATCACGGTGGTTGGGAACGTGTGCGCGTCGAGCCAGAGCGCGGCGGACACATGGGCGCTGGACAAGAAGCAGTTCGCGACGGGATGCCTGGATGCCGTGCAGATGCGGCGGCAGACTCAATTCTCGGCGATGAATGGAACCACGCCCACGCGATACCGGACGGAGTTTACCTTTACCGCGAGAGGGGATACGTCCCTGACGGTGGGTGGTCCCGCGTCGAGTTAGTGATCGTGATTCTGGAGTTTACGTTTGCGGCGAAGACGGTGGCGGCGGGTCGGGGTGCCGATCAAAGATTTGTGGCTTTTTTTGAAACGAAAGCGCTACTTGCCGGGATTGTCTTTCTGGTGTTCCTCGTCGATTGTATCGGCTATCATCTTTACGGCATCGGCGTCATTTGGGGGAAGTTTCTTTCGATTGATGCGCGGGTGTAAATCAATTTTAGAGCGACGGATGCGATCAATAATCCATTGAGCCGCAGCGAGCGAAGCAATGGCGGTGAGATCGATGGTAAGCTTTATGTCTATATCGACGTTGACGTGCTGGACATCGAATGAGCGCTGCATACTGATGGGCGGGCGGATGACTTGAATGCCGGCTGGGGCATCGCGCATGAAAGTCGGTGATAGGCCGGGGACCGTGATGGTAAGGGTGAATGTGCTTTTGTTGTTCATTTGGATGTGTGGCGTTGATCCGATCTTACATAAGAGCCCGGAAGGGTTCATCGGGTCTTAGGTGAAGTCGGGCTATTTTCTAGGTGGGAGGTTCAATAACTTTCTGTAATGGTTGTCCGTTTTTCTTGAAAAATGCACATACTTTTCCAATTCGATAAAGATTGCGGGCGTGTGATTTATTTGCGGCCAAGAGCCATGCCAAATAACGGATTTCAGCGATCGTCTTCTACCAAAATAATCATTATGGAAGAGGAGCGATGCGCGTGCGGGATGCTTCTTATCTGCTCGGACGGCCTCCAGAAAGCCACCCGGCAAGGAAAATTGCGCAGGATGTTTCAGTGTGTCCTGGCTTTGAATCTTCGACAGCGTATCAGCGAACGAAGGAACGGTGTCATCACCCGTTTCTTCCCGCCAACGGAGTACTTGGCAGTAGCGACGAATGAACCAAACCGCCTCATCGAGTCTCATGAGTTCATACCCGTCAAGCGTATAGGCATGCTCAAAATAGCGATTCGTACCAAAAATTTCTAAGAATCGGCAGAAGTCCCCGACGTGAGTTGGAATATCAAATTGGATGTCTGAAATATTGGCAAGCTTTTCGTAGAGCTTGAACGTAGCGTGCCCGAGGTGTTTGCCGTCCGTCCGTTTGTTAAAGATGAGAATCGCCTTTAGATATTTCTCGATTGTTTGTAAGGCAAGCCAGAGAAACTGGATATGCAGTGACATTTTATGTGCTGCTCTAGCGGCGATGTAGTCCTGATCTGCACAATCACGAAACGACCTATAAATGTGGCTGTTAAACTGTCGCTTCGCGTCAACATCCGTGCTCATAGGTGTTTCTGTCGGCGGGGGCGGGTGGGGGTGCGGGCGGTAGGGGCAAGTGGGACGGTGAGTCTTTCGTAGAGGGCGAAAAGGTGCTCAACTCGGGCGCGGTCGCTGGGAAACGGTTCGCCCCGGTAGCACTTATCCACGGCCTTATCCAGCGCTGCATGGGCGGTAGCGAGAGACGGCGGCATGGCGAGTGGGTCGTAAAGGTCTGCGAAGGTGGAGGTCGGAAAGCCGGCGCGGGCATCGAGTACGCGCTGGGCGGCTTTCTCCACGGAGGTATGTTGCGCGGGTGTGGGAGCTTCGGGCCATGGGAAGTTGTTATAGACGAGGCCGGCGGAGTACCGATAGCGGCTCTCCAATCGTCCCGCGACTTGGCGCATCCAAGCCATGTGCATCGCGGATGTAAGAATGCCGAACGTGTAAAGCGAAGCGTCGGGGACCGTGTATAGGAGATTGCTTGCGATCACGTCGCGGGATACTCGACCAATCGGAATATACTGTCGGCGCTCGGAGGAAACCTCTGGTACGGCAAGATAATCGGTCTTCGGTTGGCGAATTTCGCCGAAAAGAAATGATTGGTTTGCCTGCTCCACGGTTTTTTCTTTCTGACTGATGAGCCGGAACTTGCGTACCGCCTCAACCCGATCTCGGATTGGTTGGAGTTGTCGCCATTCATTTGGGTTCGCGTCGCAAAGCCAGATGCACCACCGGTCAATTCCATTGATAAATTCTACTGAGCCAAGGAAAGGGCGGACAAACTGCGCTGCCTCGGGGCAGGCGGTAATGAGCGCCCTCTTTTCCTCTGCGTCGAGAATGAGATGACCGCCATCTACGGGCTTGCTTCCATAAATCATTTGTTGCGATGTGCAGAGAGGTTCGCGGCGTTTGGTAATGCAAACATCCCCGCCAGCAACGAGGTAAGGGGAAATATTGCTAACGACGGAGAGTGAAGGGTTCCGGGGGTCTTGGTCGTAATCGTAGAGGCGCTTGCCGGGCGTATCGCCAAGGCCGAAACCGATAATAACGCAATGTACGTGTGCTTTTCCCCGCGCCTCGCTCTCCCACGGAAACGTGCGATGGGCGAAGTGTATCTTCATATGGAAGCGGGAGAGAAGATGGCCCCAAAGGACGCCTACTTGCTCGCCCTGCGAAATGGAATTCGTGGAGACTAAACCTACCTCGATCTTGGTGCCTTGAATGTAGTCGGCTGCGAGGCGATACCAGCAGGTGACGAAATCCAGGACGCCGGCACCTTTTACTGTACTCCAAACGGCATCCATATCTGCTTTCTGGTTCGTAGACATCATCGCCTTTCCCACAAAAGGAGGGTTGCCGAGAACAAAGCTGCACTCCGCCGATGGAAGGATGCTACGCCAATCGGTGCATAGCGCGTTGGCAACGTGTATGTGCGGGCTCTTGCGTAACGGTATGCGTTTGTAAAATTGCCCGAAGGCTTCCGAAAGGCGGACGTTGGCTTGGTGATCAGTGAGCCAGAGGGCAACCTCGGCGATGCGGGCGGGGAATTCCTCAATCTCGATGCCGAACATTTGATCCACGTCAATGAGCGAGAGATTGAAGACTTCGGCTTCGCCCATTTGCTGCTGGCCGGCGTGGAGGAGGAGAAGGATTTCCAGTTCCAATGCGCGCAACTCGCGGTAGGTGATGACGAGGAAATTGCCGCAACCGCAGGCGGGATCGAGGAAACGGAGGGCGGCAATCTTCTTTTGCAGGTCCGCGAGGCGTCCGCGCCCGCGCCCGGATTTGTCCTTCCTGGCGGCTTCAAACTCTGCCCGGAGGTCGTCGAGGAAAAGGGACCGGACAACTTTGAGGATGTTGCGCTCGGCGGTGTAGTGGGCGCCGATCTGGCGGCGTTCGCGGGGTTCCATTACGGCCTGGAAGAGGCTCCCGAAAACGGCGGGGGAGATGCGCGACCAATCGAAGGCGGCGCAAGCGAGAAGCTTCCCACGCATTACGCCCGTGAAAGCGGGGAGCGCGAGGCGCTCGGCGTAGAGGTCCCCATTGATGTAGGCAAATTGGAGGAGGTCGGGATCGAGGTTCCTCTGGCGGCGGTCTTCGGGGGTGTTGAGCACGTCGAAGAACTGGCCCAGCTTCGGGCCAAGGTCGGAGCCATCGGCGGCGGTGTGGTCTTCGATGTAGAGTTGAAACGCGCGGGTGGGGAAAATGCCGTTGTCTTCGGCGAAGAGGCAGAAAAGGAGGCGGACGAGGAATTGCTTTAACTCGTGGCCGGCGTGGCCTGCGGCGTCGGTGCCATATTCTTCTTCTTCCAGTGCGTCGTGGAGGTCGCACATTAGCTGCGTGGCCTCTTCGTTGGCGGGGTCTTCGGGATTCAGCCGGTGCTGTTTGTACCCGGCGATGAAGAAGAAATGGCGGATGTGTTTGTGAAGGTCCGCGAGGGGGAACTCGAATGAAGGCGGGAGGCGTTGGAGGAGGGGGAGGTCGGGGTCTTGTTCCGGTTCGAGGTCGTGAATGGCGATGCGCTGAAAATCGGAAACAATGAGGTAGCGGGGGCAATCTTTGCCCTTCCCGGCTTCCTGCAATCCCCGGATGTAGGCCATGGCCTGGGAGCGGGCTTTCCCGAGGTCTTCGCCCGCGCTCTTGTGCTCAACGAGGAGGGTGCCGGGCCACAGGAGGTCAATGCTGCCCCAGTGGCCCGAGAGCTTCTTTACCGGCTCCTCGAAGCTGGCGACCACCCGGCGCTTGATTCCGAAGACATTGAAGAAGTCATTCCAAAAGGACTGGCGCTCGGCGGATTCCCGCGTCTCGCCCATCCACTCCTTCGAGAAGGCGATGGCGCGGTGTTTGATTTCGTTCCAGGAGAGGGGCATTGCCCGGCATCATGCGACGGTGGAGGGATGGAAAACAAGCCGGGACGCAAGCTCTCCCGTCAGTCCCCGCCCACAAGGCTTCCGGCTCCGGGAAAAGCAACTTTCAACCGTCTTCAATTCGTGATGGACTACGCCATCGCATCGCGGGGGCTCCCCTGCCGGATGCGGTGCTCGAACGTCTATTGCCGGTTTTTAACACGGTCAAGAACTCTCTGCCATTCAACTGTGATGCAGGTATAAGAAAAGGCTTTCAGGTGCTTGAGCACGCGCGCTACTTCATCAAAACCTCGACGTATTGCCACGTCTTTTGGACAATTGTTGTGTGCGACTATTTTTTTATAAATTGCCACGGTTGACTTCCCGCTGTCTCCCTGCGGAAGCTCCCAATCAAAGTCAGTTTTTAGAAAAAGGCATTCATTTTTCCGCAACTGATTAACGATTGGGTCACTGTTACTTGCTTTGATTATCAAGCTCACTTTCCAATCACTTTCATTCAACTGGAATATCTCAAAAAACAAATCGTCTTCGACTCCAGCTTTCCATCCATTAGGTTGCGGCCATGTCACATGGCTAGTGGTTGGCCGCTCGGACTCCTTCACTGTTAAAATTCTATAACCTATGACTGCTGAAACAATCTCACTTTCACTTATAATGCTCATATATTAATTCTTCTAATAAGTTCACTGACTGCATCTTCATTACTTTTGCAGGCGCATCTTTTGGACTAAAATCATTGGGCTTAAGATAAAGATGGGCAGGATATTGGTAATCTCCGGTTTAATTGCGAATACTTCTGTCGAGTGATTTCAGTGTTTCGATTTGTTGGAGTGTTACACTCTGCAAGACTTCGTTCTCCCTTCCGGGATTTGCTCGCACTGCGGCATCACGCTGCTTGATCCATTCACGCTGGCTCTGACGAATCTTTTCTTTGTCTTGCGGAGTGAGTTTCGACAGAACCTCCTTGTAAACCCTGTTCAACTCAGTATCGGCTGCTTGAACTTGCGCGATTGAAACCTGTTGTTCTTGCGTCCCTATTGATCCCTCTGTATTTCTAGGATTTTTAATCAACGCCTCAGCGTCGGGTGCTTGAATTTCCGATCTAGTCGTCTGCGCTTTTTGGGTGCCTGAAACAATCCCTGAATGAGGCAACGCTCCCGCTGTTGTCATGATGAACGGACCTGCATCTCGAACTGCCGGGAGAAGACCCTTTTCCTTCCGGAGTTTTACAAGCCAATCCCGCTGGGTGTCGGCCAGTGCTTTTGGCGCGTCATCACTGACAAGGGCGCGCTGATAGAAATCCCTCATGATGTCGGCGGTGATTACATCATTAACCGGCCAAAGAGTCATAAGGAGGTTTTGAGCGCCAGCCATCATGAATGCCCTACGGAGGCCAAAGACACCTTCACCCGATTTCACTGCACCTATTCCAGTTTCGCATGCGGAAAGGGTCACGAGCCAGGTTCCTTCCAGGTCAAGCCCGGCGACATCCTCGGCTGTGAGAATTCCGTCATTATCCGGGTCGGGGATATTCCCTTCACCCCAAGCCGTTAGCGTGGTTTGAGCACCGGTCAGCGCGATTCCGCTTGCCCTCATGGGATTCAGCACTTTGCTATTTTTTGGCTGGTACTTCTCCGGATCGACATTAAGCCCGATGACCTTCATGCCACGGGCGCTATCTTCGTTCTCAGTGATAGAGTTAAGGTAAAATCCGTGAGTAGCTAAATGGAGAATTCCGGGCTCTTTGAGAGAACAAACTTGCCGCTTAGTTGCTTCGTTCCCGAAAAATTCCGATGTCGTCCAACCCTGCGCTTTTCCAAGTTCACCCACCGCTTTCCCCTCGATTTCCGTCCCCGGCAACTGCGGAAGACGAATTTCCGCGAAGGCGGAAAGCTCGACAGAGCCCGTATCCAATCGGTTAGTAGCAGAGGGTAAACTGATTTGGTCAAAGACTGGGTTTGCAAATATCAGGAGTTGATTGTTGTGCGTTTTTGTAAAATTACTAGCCAGATTTCTTCCACTCCCGACATAAACTATTTCGTATTTCTCGGATATAAACCGTCCATCTGCATCCTCTAGCGCTGCGAAGGAAAGAAAATTCAACAAACCATCTGGACTAATAATCAGCGTTTTTGTGTCGTTTGGAAGTTTCGAGGCAATCGGTTGCCAAAGGTTCTCTGTTAGGGTTTTTAGATTGGTGGTCAACACCGCCTCGTCCCCATTTACGAGAGCGGCTCGCATCGCCTGTATAGAATGATCTATAACTACCGCATCAAATCGGACAAAGACCGACCGACCGTCTTTTGTAAGTATGGCTGCTCCATAGGACGCTGCCTCATCTGATTTGAGTTTTGGATCCGTGAATTGAATAAAGTCTATCAGAACCGCGTCATTTATTAATGCAGGGAGAATGGCGCTGATTGATATATTGGAGTCCTCCCGAGTACGATCTAAAACAGAGGTGTTAGAAGCCATAGAGCGCTCAAGAGATGCAATTTGCTTTAACAATTGTTCGGACTGCTCACGATCAACTGTCTTTTCACTAAACGCTAGGATGCTCATGCGAGAGCGCAGTCGCTGGATTTCAGAAAGCTTCTCACGGCTAGCTGAGTTGCCTGATACACTTGCTGTTAACACTCTGTCTTTAATAAGTGAATCCAGAACAATTCCCTTCCATCGAAGGATCAGTTGCGCTATTTCCTCAGCTTGCATAACGCATGGTTCGACTGTAAAACGCATTGCCATGCTTTGCCAAGAAAGCCGGGATTGCTCATCCAAGGTTAGAATCTTTTGCAAAACGTCTTGACCTGAAGATGCTGCGCGGTTTGCGAATGCGCGTGCGTTTGCCAAATCTCCCATGAGATAGTAGATGGTTGCTAAATTGACCAGCGTCAATGTTGTATCTGGGTGCCGGGAGCCAAGAGTCTTCTCGTTAATTGCGAGTGAACGTTCGTAAAGCGGCAGGGCCTTTTCGTATTTTCCAATGGAACTGTAAACGAGCGCCAGGTTGTTTAATGAGACTGCGGTAGCCCGATTCTGAGGACCAAGCGTCATTTCCCTGATCGCCAATGAGCGTTCATAAAGCGGCAGGGCTTTCTCGTAATTCTTCATATAACTGTATGCGAGTGCCAAATTATTTAGTGCTGTTGCGGTATCGGGATGCTGCGGACCAAGAGTTTTTTCCCAAATATCAACCGACCGTTCTAAAAGAGGCACAGCCTTTGCGTAGTCTCCCATCGACACATAAACGCTTGCCAGGTTGTTTAGCGCGGCGGCAGTAACTAGATGCTGAGAGCCGAGGGTTTTTTCAGCAAGCGCTAATGAGTATTCGTATAGCGTAAGGGCTCTTGCGTAGTCTCCCATTGATGTATAAGCGGTTGCCAAGTCGCTACGTGTGGCTATTGCATTTCGATGCTGGGGGCCAACACTACTTTCCCAGATCGTCAATGATCGCTCCAGCAGCGGCACGGCTTTCGGATAGTCACCCATGGATATGTAAACGTCTGCAAGGCTTTTCAGGGCACCTGCCGTTTCTGGATGCTGAGGCCCGCAGGTTTTCTCCCTGATCATTAATGATCGTTCGCAAAGTGATAGGGCTTTCGCGCAGTTACCCATTGATACGTAAACACTTGCCAAGTTTGTCATCGCAGTTAATGTATCTCGATTATCGGAACCGAGTGCTTTTTCCCAGATTGATAATGCACGTTCTAAAAGCGGTAGGGCTTTCGCGTAATTGCCCATGAAGTTGTAAACCATTGCCAGATTGTTGAGTGAGGCTGCTGTATCTGGATGCTGCGCGCCCGAAGTTTTTTCCGTGATCGACAATGCCTGGTCGAAAAGCGGCAGGGCTTTTGCATAGTCACCCATGGACTCATAGTCTCCGGCTAAGTTGTTCAGCGCTGTTGCGGTATCTGGATGCTGCGGCCCTAGAACCTTCTCATAAATTACCAATGATTGTTCAAAGAGAGGCAGAGCTTTGGCGTAATTGCCCATACGTTGGTAAACCACTGCTAGCTCGTTTAGTGCAGTTGCGGTACCTGGATGTTGTGGTCCGAGGGCCTTTTCCGTAAGCACCAAGGATCGTTCGTAAAGCGGTAAAGCATCCCCGTAATCTCCTTGGTCAAGAAAGTGAGCGGCATTCTGATTTAATGATCTCGCCTGTTCTAACAAAATGTTCCGATCCTGCGCATCAACCAGCGAAGGGAAGGCTAGAACCGCCAAAATCAAAATACACTTCATCCTTCGTTTTTGTTTTATAGTTGTGGTCTGCATGGTGTTATAAATGGAGAAACTCTTGCATACACAAACGCCACGAGGATTCATCATTGCTTTGGATAACTGCTGACCACGATATAATTCTGTCCCCAGCGAAGCGGGGCTTCATTTTCGTTTTGGGCTGCATCTAATGCGGAGTCGATGACATATTTCCTGGGTTGAAATCCTCGGGTTTAAAATAAATATTGGGCATGATGTTGGTGGATATTAGTTTAAGGATTTTGGCTTACAGGTGCAATCACGCAACGAAAGCCATAGCACTTGAAATTATCTGTCTTGGAAGATGGAAATCGGTTTGTTAAATTAATGCTTTCAGGATCGTCGTCAGCCCAAGAGGCACCTCTCAAACAACCTTGGCCAGTTTCATCGTAATCTTCTTTAATCCACTGATAGACATTCCCATTCATGTCATAGAGGCCAAGTTTATTGGGAGGAAAGCTTCCTACGGGAGACGTAAACCTAAATTTATCTGTTTTTAACTTTGGATCGTAATTTCCTGATCCTAAAGGAGGCGGCCATGATGTTCCCCATGCATAGCAATCTCGAATTCCTCCGCTGCGATAAGATGGTTGCCCTTCGATTTCGTGATCAATTCCAGCCGCCGCACTCCACTCTAAATCCATGGGCAGTCTATAATTATATCCTTGCGGCAATAATCCCGATGTGTGTTCCTTTCGAGTTAGCCAGTCACAGAATGCAGTCGCATCGTTGTAATTAATCCTAACAGCCGGATGGTCAGATTCTTGAGGAAAGCCTGCAGGCTTCCAGGCTCTGCCGGATTCACGAACAAACTGGCTATAGTCGCTGACCCTGATATCCCAATTACAAATATAAGTTTGCGAGTTAGGAATAGGAACAAATCGCAACCCAAGCGAATCGGAGAATTTAGATCCTGAACTTAATGGGTTTGTTTGCGGATTATTGCCAACTTCAGTCGATGGCAAATTATTATGTGCAGTATTACCTAAAAGATCAAAATCTTGGTCTGGTTCGAAGGCCACAACGCTTGGCTTTTGTGCATTCCTGGTCAATTCTGGCACCCTTTTCGCAAGATAGCTTTTAAGATCACTGACAAAAATTCTTCCATCTTTGTTCAGATCGGCTTGCTTGTCGCGAAGTGCTTCAATGACGGAAGATGTGAATACGCCATTATTCCATTGAGATGACTCTAGAGCATACTCTGCACCACCAGAAGCGCCGATAATGTTTACACCACGGTGAAGACCTGGCAACAGAAAAAGTTCCTCAATAAAACGTTGTTGGTCGTCCCCTGACAAAGAGGATGCTCTCAAAATCTTCATCCCACGATTCTGTATCGCTCGAACCCCGCTTGGAAGTGAAGAGGCCATCAGCGCGAGTTTAGCTTCATCCTTTTCACCAACAAATCCCGACTGGCAGGTGTCGAGCAATATCAAACGCCTGAGCGATTTACCCGCGGTGATCGCATCAATCAGTTGATCAAGTTTAATTCCAGTTTCCGACGGATGACTAGGATCGAAATTATGACCAGCGTAGACGTAATCGAGCTTCTCATCGAGCATTCCGTGCCCTGCGCAAAATAAAATAACCTCATCACTCTCTGAAGATCCCGAAGTAAAGTTGCGAACTCTATCCAGCGCATCTGGACTGTCATCCTTATTGGTTAAAAGCAGAACTTTACTTTCTATTCCATCTAGGTTGCTGAGAGTTTTTACGACATCAGCAGCATCTTTAGCGGCATAAAGAAGATGAAGTTCAGGCCGATCATAATCTGATACACCCATGCTGATGATATAGCGTTTAACTGGTAAGGGTGCCTCTCTCAATATTGTTCGGAAATGAACCGTATTGCTGACACGCCCTTTATCGTCCGCTGCTGTCACCTCAATCCAATTTTGTCCCTGTGCCAGCTTCACACTTCCATTATGACTAAACCTACCCTCAGAATGAGTTTGAAGATCTGCCTTTTTGATTGATTCGACTAAGACACCATTCACCCGAACGGAGACATTTTTGAGTGGCTCTGACCCCGAAGTAATCTGAATAGTAAAATTGACCTGAGTTTGGTCTGCCCAGAGTGGTGGGATTGAGGGAACAGCTATCTTGGGTAATTCTGATGAATTAGGTTCTGGCATCGATGTATCAATCCCGATCTTCTTTAGCCATCGCTCTGTCACCTTCGATAAAAGGTCGGCATCTTTCATGTCACCTCCTATGGCCTTGATTACTTCTGCAGGACGATTGCGCCACGGAGCCAATGCCGAGGCCCCTAAGGGACTACCGTCATTACCTATTATTCGCAAGAAATTCTCACAACCGGGAGAACCTGCATAAAAGCCATTTGGGAGTAGTATCGCGTAACCATCGTTCCCCTGAAAATTAACTTCAAATGCTTTTTGAGGTTCAGGGGTATCAAAAATTTCAAATACGTCATAGCCTGACGTTTTAGGTATAAATAGGAGATTCTTTTCAGAGCAAAACCGAGGCGGTCCTTCCATTGGAGGAAAATTCCAGTCCTTAACTTTTATCGATTTTGCTGTTTTGAGATCTAAATGAATCAGGTGAATAATACCTCCACAGGAATAAAGAATTTGCGCAATGTCTCCCTTCAAAGTATTCATAATCAAAAGATCTGGCAATTCAGGCAAAACATCGGCAATAAACAACTTTTTGTTTATAGAATCATTCTCAATGGAAATAGAGAATTCCGGTCCTCCAGTTGTGTATGCAGTAAGAACTGAAAAGATACGCCATTCTTTAGGTGATAAACCGCCTTTTATAGCACCCGCAAATCCGGACTTCCCGCTGCCGGTTCTTGTCGTAGCGCATATAGCATCTCCCGTGTCACAGTCGTATCTATTAAAAACATTATTTAGTTCAACCGATTCGTCACCTCTATAATATGTAGTTAAGCTTACATTACTCGGATCGAATTCAATATCGCCATTATTTCTTTTAAGTGTGTCTTGAATGATTTGATTAAGTTTTTGATTCAAATTTAAGGGAGTAGCCGCGCCATCTTGATTAATCTTAAAAATTTTGCCTTCGGAAAATTCATGCACACCTTCGTTTATGCTTGTGAATTTCCACGAGTAGCACTGGCTATCAGTGAACTCAATATTGGCCGCGGGAATTTCAGCCAGCGAGACAGCCCCGTTACTGTAGAAAAAGGCTTTATTGTTGATAACACCATAGAGCGTTCCATTTGTATAAATTCCAGGACACTGGATTGCATTTGATGCCAATTTAAGGGCTGTAGAAGTAAGTCTAGATGCGTTTATATCCAGTATAGTTCCTGTTCGAGAAGCGTGGATCACGTGGAGTTCAGTAGAATTTTCAACATTTACAAGACCTATATTGGAATAGCCATTGTTTTGAATATTTAATGCTTTTGTGTCTGTTGAATAAACGTGAGTTGTTGTTGGAGATATTCCTAAATATGATAACCCGGCTTTGTCGTTTGCCAATATATCATCCTCGCGCATCTTTTTGCTCGCAGCAATTGTTTCGCTATCTTGAGACATCGGACCTGATTCTTTGGTCCCGAGGGAAACGGTTATACCCTTAAACTGACTTGTCTCTCGATAGCACACATACTTACTGAAAAGATTGTTATCGACTAAAATTCTGACAGCATTATTTTTTGCCTCAAAAGCAACTTCATTTTCAAGAGCCATCCAGTAGTCGCTTTCGATTAGTTTAATTCGCTCTATGTTTTTAGTAATAGGATCTACGAGATTTAGGGCTAACGGCACATCGTCATATCTGTATTTGGCAGGCGTAATTGTAGCTATATAAAATAGATTAGCGGAACCGAGCCTTCCTATTTTATAAATAACATTTGGAACTCGCAACTCGGCAACAAGATCAAGTGTCTTCGCATCATAAAAAAATATGTCTGTTTTTATATTTCCTATGTTCCCAGACTCCTCAGAGGATTTAATTACCCAGTCTTGATCCGCATAAGTAAACCATCCTGTTAGACTATCGGTGATCGTAGGTTTTGAAGTGGTTTTTTCTTCAATAAACTCGTAAGCCCATCTTTTCCCTTCAGAGTTTAGACCTTCAACAACCGACGCTCCGTTTTGGGCGTTAGCGATGCCATAGAAGCAAACTAGCAGGATTACAAAGGATCGACGATTCATATGGCAATAGCGTCTGAAATGTCCATGATCTTACTGTTTCGGGTAAGTGCTCACTACGATGTAATCCTGCCCCCAGCGAAGCGGGGCTGAATTTTCGTCTTTCGGCGCAGCCAATGCGGAGTCAATTCCCTTGACGGTCATGCCTCGGGCCAAAACCTGGAATGGCGGCGCGTCTGCATCCGGCTTGGAAGCCGCCGCCGAGAGGGTTTTGTGAAGTTCAGTTTCCCTGGACGCTGCGATGACCTCCACCACATCCGAGCCGAATGGGGGACTAATCTCGATCTCAAAGCCGCTTTTGTGGGTGCCCGGAATATCGATTGCCTTGTTAGCGGGAATCAACGTATTCGAGCACCAGCGGTTGGGGAAAAGCACGACAGTAGTACCGTCACTTTGATGGCAAAGGACTGCGATATGGCACTCCTCAGTGCTGCGGACGCGAAAGCTGACATCTTCCCCCTGCGCGTATGCCCGCTTTCCATCGGTTGTGAACACTTCGACTCGAAAATCCTTTGGAATCTTGGCCAGTCTGCCAGCAGCAACGTCTTGAACATTGGCAAGGCTCTGCTCAATGTTTTGTGGTTTTATTGCCCCTGAAATATTTTTTGTCGCCGCGGCATCAGGATCAGGCCAGATTTCGGCTTTTACCATATCCACAGGAATGGTGATCCGGGCTTTACGGATTTCACCGCCTTCCAACCATGCTAATTCCGCGAACACCGTTATTTCATTTCCTGAATTGTAAAAACGACCGCGTATGATTCCCTTGACGCCTTCGATGCTGACCTTGTTGACGCCAGTGCCCGGTTCCAGAATTTGCTTGCCTTGAAACTTGCCCTCCATCTGGAGGTCGGCAAGCCGGTCGCGTGTTACAACCTTAAACTCGCCAGTCTCATTAAGGGCGATTTCCAACTCATCACGAAGAAGCGATGAAAACGGCGATAAAAGATCTGTGTTTTCATACACGAAATTGCCAACACCCACGCTGACCTTCTCGCCTTGAATTGTCTTGCCCAGGTCATAAGCCAATTCTTTGTAAGGGCTGTCACCTGCGACGCAGACGACTGCATGACACATAATCAAGCAGAAGATAAAAAAAAATGCTTTACTTGAGGGTTTCATTTGAAACCGAATTGGTGGTCGTCTCATTTTTTCATTTCTGAAGGTACATTAACGAAAAATCCAATCGAAAAAGCCCTTCCCTTTTTTCTCGGATGATTTCTCTGTCTGAACTGAAGTTGTTGTTGGCCTGTATTGTAAATAATTTTCAGTCGAGCGATCCAACTCGACTTTCTCGCCGATGCTTTTGGTAATGATCGGCTGCACCTCTGCGGCTGTGAGGCGGGTTTCGATATCCACTATTGATTTCGCCTTCGAATCGAATTCACGCTGCCATACGGCGCTCACTTTATCCGCATTACGGAGATCGCTCTGCACTTTCTGGAAATCCTCTGAACTAATGTCAGAAAATTCAAGGCGCTTGACAGTTCCGCAGTCGATTTCAGTCATCCACCGGGCAAATATTTTGTTGAACACAGCCCATGCACCTGGCGCTTCGGCAGTCCCCTTTCCATTCAGCACCTTGTTAATGATCTCCCGCGCCGCCATCTCTTTTGTCTGCAAATCGCTGTCGTATTTGTCCGTGGAGGGAATTATCACCGATGCCACGATTTCCCCGGTATCCGGGCGGATTGCTCGAAGTTCGGCACCCATTTCGAAGTCATGCTGGGGGGCGCTTCCGTATATGCTTTCCTGGCCAGCGTAGCGCCCCGTTATTTTTCCTTGAATGATAAAGTCCGCTTTTTGGCTGATGTCAGCCTGACGGAATTTCGCGGAGTTTGTATCACCAAGCAATTCATCACGCGCGGCCCGTTTGTTTTCTGAATCCGCAACGGCGCCCACATCAACCAACTGGAGCTGCATTTTCTCCGCCGCCTGCTCAAACCATGAAACCCCAAAGGTGCTGGGGCTAGTAATGCCGTCTACATCTTCCTTGATATCAAGGGCTACACGCGGGGATTGTTTGAGCAAAACGATTTGCTTCAACGCGAGCAGTTCGTTCATTCCAGGGGTGCCCTTGTCAACGTCTGCACGGACCTGCAGCCGGTAAATTCCGTCCTTACCCATCGCGGAACTTATAACGTGGTAATTTTTAACGTACCCAAAAGATGCAGAAAGGACACGATCGAATTCCAGGGAAAAGTCCTTGACGGACGTAGTGCTCAAGAGATCGACTCCGGCCCCAACACGAACCGCTTCGCGCAAGCCATCTGTTAGGGCCTCCTCTCGTGCATTTGGGCTGTCACCTGCCGCTTTTCCTTCGACGGTAACCTCGGTTGCTCTCACGCCGACTAGGAGTGCGCAATAAAATACAAATGCAAACAAGGATGTTCTCATTACTAACAGTTTGTTACTGTTTGATTTCACTATCTGAAGCGGGAACAGCCTCCATCGACTTAAGCGTTTCGGTGGATTCAGACTGGGTCGTTGTTTCAGTGTTTTTCGGTGCCGGGCTGACGGATTTTGGTTTCAGCGGTCTTGGTGAATGCTGAGCCGATGCCTGAGTGTGCGGACACTTTGTGTTACATTTCTCCCGATGGGCTGCGCACCCCAACATCAACACTACGAAAATGAAGCTTAAAAATATCTTACTCATGGGGCGATTCCCTGATTAATGTGCCGAGACATCTTGATGGACCAATTTTTCAACAACGTCTTTGGTTTCAGAAATATCCTGATCCTCATTCTCGGGACCGGCTTCATGCACGTTGGCGTCAACCTCTTGATTGTCCGGTGCAGCACCCTCTCCGGTTTCTGTAAACACCTTTGACTGGATGCTGTCGTGAGGCAGACCTTGTTCAACTCCGTTGATTCTTCTGATAACGGTGCGGAGAATGGTGGCTCCCTCTACCTGCATTGTCACTTCACAGGTGAAATCGGATTTATATTTGATCCCCGTGGTTTCGGCTCCCTTTAGCGCCGTTACCATATCGGCCACCACTTTATCGGACTTAAGTGCGAAATCGCGTATTGTTGAGTCGCTGGTGATCGAAACTCCCATGATCCGCTCTGCCAACTTGCGATAGGCGTCCATTTCGGCTGCTCGTTTGGATTTAATCTTCCTCATGCCGTCTGAACCTGGCAATGCTGAATTTCCCATTGCATCCAGCGTCGCGTCGCGTTTGCTTTCCTCCGTCGATTGAATATCTGATAACTTGATATAGGTTCCGTCATTAAGCTTTTTATTTTGGATAATGCGGGTGATGATTTCGTAAAGCTGTTTGACCTTCACGGCACGCACTAGCTGGACTCGACCATCTGGCAAGTATTCGGGTTCTTCCGTCGTAGTAACCCCCTTGATTGAGCCGGATATTTCGCCGCGAATCGAATCACTGGCGAGCATCAGGTCACTGACGTTAGTCCTGGAGTCAAGACTCACGCTCATTATTTTTTCCAGCAACAACCTGCTTGCATCGATTTCAGCCGCCCGAACTGCCTTTAACCGTTCTTGAGGACTGGCCTTTTGCCATATTTCAGGCAGCACATCCGCTTCCGCGTCGGTCGGTTTGGCGGCCCCAAGCGCAGGGAAACAGGATGTCATACAATAAAAAAGGAACAGAGTTAGAATATAGGTGGTACGATTCATAGCATTTGACATTTGAGGTTGGTGGTGAGGCTGCGAGTTGTTCTCGGCATCCCCGTTTTCGGTTTTCCGAAAGGGTGCTTCCATCGCGCGCCGCTCCGGTGACGGATTCTCCGGTGATCGGAGGACGTGGATCGTGGGTACAGGGGGCATGGAAGCACGACTTCCGACCGCTACGGCGAAAATATCAAGAAGAAATTTTTCCTGCCGGGATTTTTTCGCGTTTCTGAGCGGTTCGGAGGGCAGTGCCGTGCTCCACGGGCCTATTGCCGAGATGGGGATTAGAAATGGGCGCTTCTTTGGTGAGGAAGACGGGGAGCGTGGGCTGGGTCGAAAGTTGCTTTTCCCGGCGCTTGGCGCCGGATGCCTTGCCCGCGCGGCGACCGAGTTCGCGGTAGGCTTCGCGGACGGTGATGCCCTGGGTGATGGCGAGATCGCGGGCGCGACGGGCGAGGGCTTCGCGGTTCAGGCGGCTCATTCTGCCTCCTGCTGCTTGCGGGAGTGTCATAACAGGACGGGAAGTGTGGGCTGTTGAGAAAGTAACTTTTCGCGCCGGGTTGCGGCGGATTTACGGCCGGCGCGCTGATTGAGGAGCTTGCGGGCCTCCGCCGTGCTGATGCGGCGTTCGATGGCGAGGGCGCTGACGCGCTTCTCGATGCGGTCCCTCATGGCGTCATTCATGCGAGGTATTGCCTTTCGTTGTGCTCGAAGCATTCCTGTGCCGAGACGCGATTCTTCTTGCGGAGCCGGACGTGGCGGACGTGGTAGGAGTGAATGGGCGGCGTCTCGGAGGGACGAATGCGGGGCTTGCCCTCTATCGACAGGTCCACGCAGGGAACGGAGTGGCCGCCGTGGATGGCAACGCATTCATCGGCTTCCTTGCCGTTTGGGAATTGCCATTTCTCCCATTGATTCGGGGTCCACTCGTATTCATTGCCGCCTCCGGGGACGATTTTAAGCCACTCGACGGCCATTGTATTGCGGTTCATGCGGAGAACAATGTGGGGCAGTTTCGCCAGTTCGAGGAGTGTCATAGGTTCACGGGTAGTCCTTGCGGTCGGCAACCCGCGCGAAGCTCCGGACGCTGTAAACCGTGGCCGGGAACCAACGCTTGCCTTGCTGCGTGGGGATGGCTGCGAGGTTGAGAATCTTCGCGATGTGAGCGTCGGATTGGCCGGCGCTGGAACGCTGGAGGATTTGGGCGAGCACGTCCTGCTGCTCCCAATTCGGCACGAGGTCGAAGGCGGTGTCGTTGCCAACGTCGAGATCCTCGCCGGATCGGAGAGCGCGAGTCTTGCGGGTGGCGCTGGGAACCTTGTTCCAGCCGTAGGGGACGTTGCGGCCCGCCTTGTAGCCGCTCTGCCGCATGATGGAGACGGTTTCAAGCTGGCGCTGGAGGCGCAGGTCGGTTTCCAGTTCGGCAAAGAGGGCGATGACGGTGAGCATC
>Ga0182030_10010632_pt1 | contig 18648 bp, 13 predicted proteins | sample 812S3MmetaG_FD_121299 | JGI IMG/M metagenome (GOLD analysis project Ga0182030, IMG submission 121299) | Permafrost microbial communities from Stordalen Mire, Sweden - 812S3M metaG (Illumina Assembly) | ecosystem: Environmental > Terrestrial > Soil > Wetlands > Permafrost | place: Sweden...
CTCGGTCACGGACTTGTCTCGTCGCCTCGTTCCCGCCGTTCCCGCAACCAAGGAACAAGGATTCCAGCCGGAAAACGCCTGGCTCATCCGGGGCGAATTTACGAAGGTCAACCAGGGCAGCCGACTTCTTCGCGGCGCCATCGGCTTCGGGGCCGGCGGGACCAAAGTGGAAACCAATGTCTACGTGTATGACTTGAACCAAAATACGAATACCCCCTTTCTTACCTTTTCAACAACCGGTGGCAGTAATGCCGAGCCGGGAGCAGTTACGGGAGGCGCAACCGATCCCGTTGTTGCAGTCGTTGGCATCGCGGCGAGTGGTGCAGGTGGCGTCGCTCATGGCCTGACGGAAGACACGTCGCGTACAGCGCGGGAAATCACAGCCGAACTTTCCGATTACATGTATCGCAGTGGTTGGATCTCCAAAGATAAGTGGATCGAGCCCAAAAAAGTCGATTAGCCAGCGGTTCGCTGCGGCTCCAAGAATCAGATCCAGCAGCCATTCAGCTTTTTCAAGTCCATGCGTGGGGTAAAGACCCCATATCGCACATCTTTGTTGCGGCGCATTCTCTCATTATCAAAATCTTCATCAAAAGGGCGATTTGTGCGGCTAACCTGGCGCTGTCCATGACTGCTGGAGCGCAGGCGCTTGAAACGCCACCCTCCAGCAGCCCATACCTGAATACCGTCAACGCGCCGCATCAGGTGCGGCTACTCGATAACGACACCGCAGCCCTGGAAAACGTCCTCCAGATGATCGGTCGGGCCCGGAAATCTATCGTTATGGAATACTTTGTTTTCAACCCGGACCGTTCGGGAAGACTGGTGCTTCAGGCACTGGTCAGAAAAGCGGATGAAGATGTCAAAATCAGGATCCTGGTCGATTACAACGCCAATGGTATAAAACCAGGTCTCGACAGCTTTTATCACGATGAACTCGCAAGGCACGGCGTTGAGCTGAGATATTTTAACGTCGTGGACCTATTGGAGTTTTGGGAGGTCGGATTTCGGAATCATCGCAAGCTCCTCGTCGTCGATGACAAAGAAATGCTAACGGGAGGCCGCAATATTGCCGACGGCTTCTTTGGAATGAGCGAGCACATGGATTACCTCGACCGCGATATCTGGATCAAGGGGCCCATCGCCGAGACGGCCGTTCATGGTTTCGATCTTTTCTGGAGCGATCCGGTTGTCTCGAACCCCGGGAAACCGGAGGAACCCATTTTCCGGCGCAGAACAAACCCTGCTTCTTCAAAAATGCTGACCACGCAGACTCAAGACGAGGCCGATTATCATGCGCGCCTCGAAGCCTTCCACGGGAGCATCACCACGACAAAGGAATCCCTCAGGCCGCGCCGGTCCGACCTCGAATTCCGGCAGGCAGTGGCGAACCTCGGCGACGAAGAACTGGCCCAATCGCCGGTAATCAACGTCCATTCGCTCACGCTCGTTTCGGATACGCCCGTTCCCGGCGAGTCCGCTCGAATCGTCACCCCGTATCTCTACCAGCGAATCGAAGGCGCGAAGAAAAGTCTTCTGATCGAAAACTTCATGTTCATGGTGAAGGGCGCAGAAAAGCACGCCTTACTCGATCTTTTGGATCGCGGCGTCAAGATCGACCTCCCGACCAATGGCTTTGCTACCGAGCCCAACTTTCTGATGGCGGAGCTTACGAATTCCCGCCAGAACATGGGCGTTCATCATGGGATGAATGTCTATTGTTATCGCGGTGCACCAAAATCAGACCAGATGTTTAGCGGCAGCAGGGCAATCTGGGGACTGCACACGAAAACCATGGTTATCGACGGCAAGGATTCGGTGATCGGCTCGTACAATCTCGATCCCAGATCCAGATGGATCAATGACGAGGGCGCCGTCGTCGTGAACGATAGTCCCGAGTTCGCCCGTCTTCTTGAGGAAAAAACGAGGAATCGCATCAAAAATGCCACTCAAATGAATCAGGATGGCAGCTATGCCGACGGTTCCCATTGTTATTCGGCCGGGCGAATCATGACCATCATTCTGCGCCCTCTCGCGGAGATCCTTAGCGATCAACTTTAAAACAATTATGCTTCAACCTTCAAAAATAGAGCGGCGCAAGCGAAATTCAGCCTCGGCGAACGAGAAGGAGACGGTGGGGCTGCCTCCTCTACTCGTTGGCCACCCGGACAATACATCCACGCAGCGTCTGGCGTGGGCCGCCTACCGGAGGCAGGCCGAATCACTTTGTGGCTGACTTAGGCGGTAGGACTAAACGAAAACATGAAAACAATTATCATCATGGGGGCGTTGACACTGATGGCGGTTCTTCAGTTGGCCGTCGTCAGTAACGCTGGCACAAAAGAAATGCCCGCTGATGGAAAGTCGGTTGAAAACGTCGACGTGACCATCCGCTATCTGCTCGATTTCGTTACCAAGTCGAACTGCATCTTTATTCGCAACGGAGTGCCTTACACAGGCAGGGAAGCGGCCGGTCATTTCAGATCCAAGTACGAATATTTCGCAAGCGAAATCAAAACCCCCGAAGACTTCATTCAAATGTCTGCCACCAAAAGCATGGCTACCGGCAAGCCCTATCTCATCAAGACCATCAACGGCACGGTTATCCCCTGCGCCGAATGGCTCGGCAAAGTCCTCGCTGATTACCGCAAGAGATCGTCTTAAGGAGATGGCTTACAGAGTCCCTCTCACTTCCCATTCTCCCAGCGATAGCCCACGGCGTGCACCGTCGCGATCTGCTTCGGGTCGGCGCCGAGATCAGAGAGCTTTTTGCGCAGCTGCACGATAGTCTGGTCCAGAGTTCTCGTCGTGCCGTAATACTCGTAACCCCATACATCGTTCAGTAGCCGGTCGCGCGACAGCACCTCGCGCGGATGCGCCGCGAACAACTGGAATAACTTCAGTTCCTTCGCCGAAAGGGCCACGGTCTTCTTCCCCCGCTTCAGCTCAAACGTCCGTTCGTCCAGTGCGCAGTCGCCGAAATGCGCGGGCGGCGCCGGGACCGCATCGACCGGGTCGCGCCGCAACAGCGCGTGGACCCGCGCGGTGAATTCGCGCAGCCCGAACGGCTTCGTCACGTAATCGTCCGCGCCCAGTTCCAGCCCGATCACCTTGTCCATCTCCTGCCCCTTCGCCGTCAGCATCAGAATCAGGCCGCGATAGCCGCGTGCACGCAACTGTTTGCAGACCTCATATCCGCTCAGCCCCGGCAACATCACGTCGAGCACCACCAGCCGCGGCTGATGCTCCTCGACCGCGTCAACCGCCTGGTCGCCACGCGCGCACGCCTCGACCATGAACCCCTCGCTCGTCAGCAGCTCAGTCAGCCCGAACCGGATGTGCGTATCGTCTTCCACCACCAGTATCTTCGTTTTCATGGGTACCTTATTGGGTCTATATGGTTTATAAAAATAGGCTACGCAGTCGGTTTAAGACACCACCCTTAGCGGCACGCTCAGGGTGAAGCAGCTCCCGCCTCCGGCGCGGGCTGAGTAGGTTACGTCGCCGCCGTGGGCGCGGGCCATCCGCCGCGCCAGGGTCAGACCGAGGCCGGAACCGGGGATGCCGCTCGATAGTGAGTCATCCAGGCGCTGGAAAGGCTCGAAGACCGTCTTGACCTGCCGCGCCGGAATGCCCGGCCCGCGATCGAGCACGTCGACGCAGCCGAGCGCGCCGGCGGCGGTCTCCTGGCGACGCACCCGGACGTGCACGTCGTTGCCGCCATACTTCTCGGCATTGGAGATCAGGTTCAGGATGATCTGCGCCAGTGCGTCGCGGTCGCCACGGATCGGCAGCGACTCCGCCTCGATCTCATGCCTGAACGAAATGCCCGCGGCTTCGAGATGCGGCCCGCAGGTCTCCACCACATCGCGCACCGCATCGACCAGGTCGCAGTCACGATGCTCGCCGGGAGATTTACCTCCCGATGCACCCCGCTCCATGCGTGCGAAATCGAGGACGTTGTTGATCAGCCTCGTCAGGCGCGAAGCCTCAGCGGCAATGATGCGCAGGTAGGTTGCCTGTCTTTCCTCGTCGGGCACGCGCTTCTCCGCGAGCAGGTCGGCGAACATCCGGATCGAGGTCAGCGGCGTCTTCAGCTCGTGCGAAACATTGCTCACGAAGTCGGTCTTCTGCTGCGCCAACCGCACCTGCCGCCGGACGTCCGCCGCAATGAGCGATCCTCCCGAGACAATGGCCGCCACGAGCAGGAGGACAATGAGCCCGAATGTAAGTTGCAACGTCCGCGCCGCACGGCTGATCTGCTGCGGATCGACCAGGTAGAGCGCGGCTTCCCAATGAGGCAGCACCTCGCCGATTTCGGTCGCGACGAACGGGTGTTTCCAATCGCCCTTGAAGCCGGGCCGCGAAAGCGCAACCGGATGCCCCGTGTCGTCAAGGATGGCCGCGCAAATCTCGCCGCCGCTCGAACGCGAATCGCTGGCTTGCGCGAGTTCTGGAATTTGCATGGAGGCCTGGAGCGCTTCCACCAGCTTGCCCTGATCGAGTTGCGCGCCAAAGACAATGGGCGCGTCCGCCGCCGGGTGCGACCAGACCAGCAGCCGCATTTTGTTCTCCAGAAAACGGGCCAATGCGCCGCTCGTGTCCGAACCGATCACGCGCCGGAAATCCGATTCCTCCGGCACCGTGTTCGACAGCGATGCGGCCTGCCGGGTCAGCATTTGTTGCGGAACCACATTCCGTTGAATTTTGGAGTAAAACTGGCCGGTGGTGTTATTGACCACCGTCCCGTTCGCAATGGTGGACGTTGCGTTCAGTACCGGTGTGGTGGAAGCCGGGATCGTCTGGGTCATTTTGTCGAGATCCGCTGTCAGGGTTTTCGAAGTGTTCGACCAGGTTGTCATCGGGAATGCCGGAGCGTACGCGCCGGATGCGTCAGACGCGGACATCCTTAGTGTTCCAGCAGACACTACTGTTTGGGGTGGAGAACCTGACGCTGAGATCGTGCCGACTCCACCGCCGAACGATACTGCCGGGGCGCCCGGACTGGTCGACGCAATCGTTACCGGGGGTGCTGGCGCAGGCGCGCTTATCGTCAGTGTTCCACCAGACGCCATCGTTTGAGACACACTGGATGTCAATGTGGTCGTCGGCTGGAGGGCATGATTAGACCCGGTGGAACTTGCAATCGTCTGGTTCTCTCCGGCGTTCAATGTTGCTGGAGTTGTCGAAATGATCGACCCACCTGCTATTGAAGGCGTTGGAGCAGGAGCGGTCGTCATCGTTGCGCCTTCTGTAATCACCATGTCGCGGGCCGCAGGGAGTGTCGGCGCGGTCGTCGCCTGGGGGGCATTGCCAGACCCCAACACCACCGAGCCGGAGCCCAGTGATACTTGGCCAGACATGGCAGGCACGGCAGGCGTCAGCGCCGCCGAGCCCATCGATAGTTCAGGCGCGGGCAGTGCGCCGGCATTTCCCCCCTGCGACATAGTCCCTGCCCCACTCATGGTTAATCCTCCGGTTAGTGAGACAGCAGGCGCATTTTGATTTATCGGGGGGGCCGGGGTCGCACTTCCCATCACGGAGCCATTGAAGCTCTCATTCCGTCCTTCATCTTTCGAAAGCCCCGAAGACGAACCTTTGTCCTGCGGAACCTCCGGCAGATCGAACGCGGCTTGCGGTGCGGCTTTCTTCTGGGCGGCCGTTGCATGCACAGCGTCTTCGTTGGAGCCGCCACTTCCTCCCACAGCTTTCAATGACCCTGAACGCATCTTTTCATTACTTGGCTCCCCTTGGGAATCTAACCCGAACTGTCCCTGGTTTTTGGCCAAGTCCACCTTCACGTTAGCGCCCTGCGCAAGCGGTTTCAGCCCAGACTGAGTGAAGGTATTCTGTCCCGTCAAACCGCTATTCTGAATCAATGAGCCGTTCTGAATCGTCGAGCCATTCTGATTCACGACGAACGAATTCGAGGAATAGACTTCCACGTTCTCGCGATTGCTGAGAAAGCGATCGTTCTCGTTCCGGAACGTCCTTGCGCCGGGACCGTCGTAAGGGTTGGGCGAATAGATTTCCCCGTTGAGATTGACGGCAAAGCCGATCTCGGCCATTGGCCAGGCGACCCGAAGTTTCCGGTTGAAATTTAGCGCCAAAATCTGCGGAGACGAACTTTCCCCGAGCAACTGGTGCGTTGTTTTGACGAAGTCGCCCCGGACCTGGTCCATCTGCCCCTGAATGCTTTTCGCCAGCGCGTCGGTGATATTCTGGCAGATGATGGCCTGCTGATGTTCCAGCACCACCTGCTGGTCCCGCACAGAATGCACCGCCAACCAGGCCAGCCCGAGGCTGGGCAGGAAAATCGAAGCGAAAAATATCCAGGCGGAGCGGCGCATTGCAGACTTGGCTTGATGATCAGTTGGTTTTTATCACAACCCTTCCAAGAAGCTAACCTACCCAGCCGGAAAATTGTCAGAAAGTTGTAAATAATGCGAGGGCGGGCCTTGGGCCATGCTACGGCGCTCCTAGCTTTTCACTCTCCCCACGATTAAGCCAAAACGTATCCGTGGAAAAGTGTGACTGCGAACATTTTTCGGCTCGCCAGCGGGGGAGCCAAGGCGGATGATTTAGCTCTTATGAGCATGCATTTTGATCCGGAAGGAAATGCCTCGGCGATCACCGATTACTCGGCTCTTTCCCTTGTCATCCCGGCGGAACAAAACGTTCATCTTTACGCGAGCTTCGACTCGGCGTGGGAGCAGGCGGTCGTCCTCTTCATCAACGGCGAGCGTTACGAAAACCAGCTTGGGAGCTATATCCTGCGTCCGAGCATGCTGACCATCCCGAAACGGGCGGAGTCCTACGAGCTTACCCTGGTGGCCTGGCACAAGCGGAGCAATCCGAATGCGGCCCTGCCCTGGGTTGCCTCACGGGGCCAACGGATCGGGCCGGTGATGTTTGCGTGGGATGATTCGGCCGAGGACGGCGATTATCGCGATGCGCGAATCAAGCTTGTGACGAGTTGAGGGGAATCTGCAGGTTTCGCGCAGAGGGCTGAAGAGGACCGAAGGGGAAAGACAGGGGATTTACATTTCGGTTTTCTAAATCTGGAGAGACCGAAGGAGCCAGGTTTCGCACAGCCACTCGTGTGGCGGGAGGCGGCGACGCTGGCTTGGATTACGGCCAGTTGTCCGTGCGGAAGGGCGAGGCGGGAAGACCTTCCTTGTTGTAGAGATCGCAGGCAGGATTGCTGGCCCATCCGTAACGCACGGCGACCGGCGCGGCCACCTGGTCACTTGAAACCACCACGGTATTTCCATCAATCTGCGCCTTGGCCCAGACCCATTTTTTATCGGCCCCGGCAATGGCAAATCCGGTGAGTTCGGTCGGCGCGGGCGCGACAACCCCGGTCGGAGTCCAAGGCGGCGCGCTCATTTGCAGCCCGCTGCCCGTGTCCTTGAAGGTCAGGCGAATTTTGTTTCCTTCCACGGTCATGGAATCGTAGATCGGCCCGGAATAGACGATGTCCTGCCCATAGGCGACATGCTTCGCGGCCAGCGCCAGGCGAAGCCCCACGTCAAGCTTGTCCTTGGGATGGATACTGTTCGGGTCACCGATATCGATAATCACGGCCATACCGGTATTCGGCAATGCCAAGGTCTTGAGTTGCGCCTCACGCAGGTAGGCCCAACCGCCTTCGGAAGGTTCGACCTGGGGTTTCGTAAAGTTGGCCAGTTGAACATAGAGGAAGGGGAAATCGCCCTGGTTCCATTTCTCACGCCAATCCGAAATCAATCGGGGAAAAAGGGTCTGGTACTCGCCACCTTTGTACGCATTGGATTCGTCGGCAAAAATAAAGCCGTTCTCGTAGGCAATTTTTCCCCCATTCGATTCGCCCTGATACCAAATCACGCCCTTGAACGCGTAGGGAATCAGCGGCGCAATCATCCCGTTGTAAATGACGGTAGGCGTGGAGGGCTCGACATACGGCCCGTTGGGATATTTGAAGTTGGGGGTAGGAGGAGTGGGTTTGGGAGGCGCAGGTTGACCACTTGCCTTGGCCTGATCAGCGGCGGTCTGCCACTGCTTGAGACTCTGATTGTAGGCTGGGATGACGGTTTCATTCCACTGTTTCCATTTGGCCTGCCATTCCGCAAGGATCGCCGGGTAGGCTTCCTTGTCTTTCGGGTATTTATCCGCGATATAGCCATAGTTGCTGGTGTAATTGCCAAAAGACGGGGCCTTCTGCAAGGCGGAGAGGCTGATGAAGGACTGGGCGGGCAGGCCGCTCCAGGGAGCGCTGATCAAGCCGATGGGGCGATTAAGGGAATGGCACAATTCGCGTCCAAAAAAATAACCCACGGCGGAGAAGTCGACCACGCTGGTGGGTGAGCAAACTTTCCACTCGCCCTTGAGGTCGGTTACCGGCTTAAGAGAGATATTTTTTATGACGTTGAAAAGACGGAGTTGAGGTTCGTCGGCCTTGGGGAGTTCCGTGACGGCGTTATGCGGACCCCACTTGAAGGAGAATTCCATGTTCGACTGGCCCGAGCAGATCCACACATCGCCGATCAGCACGTCGTCGAACTTGAGACTGTTCTTGCCCGTCACGGTCAGAGTTAGGGGAGTGGCTGTGGTTTTTTCCGGGTCCAAATCGACCCGCCAATTGCCGTTGGCATCCGCCTTGGTTTTGGCGGTGTGGTCCCCAAGCGTGACGGTGACGTCTTCCCCCGGATCGGCCCAGCCCCAGACGGGAATTTTTATGTCCTGCTCCAACACCATGTGACTGCCAAAAATGCCGGACAAGCGAACATTGGCCAGGGAAGGACGAACTGATATGAAGAAAAAGAAGAGGAGGGACAGGCCGACGAAACGGCCGATAGCGGGAAACTTAGTCATGGGGTATCAAATGAGGTTTACGGACAGAGCGCCTAGTTACTTTAGAGAAAAGAGTAATTTATGAACTCGCCACGAACCGCAAAGTTGCAGGGGAAGCTTAGCAAAAGCAGGATTCACTCTGCAAAAACCGTTTTCATTTTAGATCGAGGGATCGAAGAGTTGCCCGGGACTGCTCGCGGTCCGGGCCATCGATTCGAGGATCATTCCCGCCGCGACGGTATTGTTAGTCTCCTCGTCGACGAGGATCAGGCCGCCAGTATTGCGGTTGATCGCATAAGGATCGGCAAAGAGCGGCACCGTCGTGCGCAACCGGACGCGTCCAATTTCGTTCATCCCGAGACGCAAATCCTTCTCGTTTTTATGGAGCGTGTTGATGTCGATTTTGTACCGGACTTCCTTGATCAACGCTTTGCAGTCGCGCGTGGTGTGCCGCAGAAAATAGCGACCGCCGAGAACGAGGGGTTTTTCGTGGAACCAGCAAAGCATAACTTCGATGTCCTGCGTGGCCTTGGGCATGTTGTTCGGCTTGGCGATCATGTCGCCGCGGCTGATGTCGATCTCGTCTTCCAGCGTGATGGCCACCGACATCGGGCTGAAGGCTTCCTTCACGTCCTCTTTCATCGTGTTGATCGATTTGATCCGGCTGGTGAATCCTGAAGGCATCGCGATGATTTCATCGCCGGGCTTGAAGACGCCGCTGGCAACGCGTCCGGCGAAGCCCCGGTAATCGTGCCACTCGGTGGTTTGCGGGCGGATGACGGCCTGCACCGGAAAGCGCGGGTCGACATGGTTGACGTCGCTGCCGATGTAAACGGTTTCCAGGGTGTGGAGAAGGGTCGAGCCGCCGTACCAAGGCATGTTTGCGGATTTATCGACGACGTTGTCGCCGAGCAATGCGCTGACCGGAATGAATTTGATGTCCTGCACGTCGAGGCGGGAGGCGAAGTCCTGGTAGTCCTCGACGATCTGGTTGAATACCTCCTCGCTGAACGCCACCAGGTCCATTTTATTGATGCAGACGATGAGGTGCTTAATGTGGAGGAGCGAGGCGATGAACGAGTGACGGTGGGTCTGTTCGAGAATGCCCTTGCGCGCGTCGATCAGAATGATGGCCAGGTTGGCGGTGGAAGCGCCGGTGACCATGTTGCGAGTGTACTGGATATGGCCAGGCGTATCCGCGACGATGAATTTGCGGCGCGGCGTGGCGAAGTAACGGTAGGCCACATCGATGGTGATGCCCTGCTCCCGCTCGGAGCGGAGGCCGTCGGTGAGCAGCGCGAGGTCGACCTGGCCCTGGCCGCGGCTCTCGCTCAGCCGTTCGATGGCTTCGAGCTGATCTTCAAAGATCGACTTTGAATCGTAGAGCAGGCGTCCAATGAGCGTGCTCTTCCCGTCGTCAACCGATCCAGCCGTGGTGAAGCGAAGTAGGTCCATGTCAAAAAATTCTAGAAATACCCAACCTTCTTGCGGTCTTCCATGGCGTTCTCGCTCCGCTTGTCGTCCGCGCGGGCACCCCGCTCAGTGATGCGCGCCGCCGCCACTTCCGCGATGATCTCATCGAGCGTGCTCGCGGGCGATTCAACCGCGCCGGTGCAGGTGGCGTCGCCCACCGTGCGAAAACGGATCGTCCGTTTTTCGTAGGTTTCTCCCGGCAGCAGCGTATTGAAGTCCGACTTCGCCAGGAGAATGCCCCGGCGCTCGACGATCTCGCGTTGATGGCTGAAATAGAGCGAGGGAATCTCGATTTTTTCCGTGGCGATATATTGCCACACGTCCATTTCAGTCCAGTTGCTCAGTGGGAAGATACGGAAATGTTCGTGCTGATGAATCCGTCCGTTGAAGATGTTCCAAAGCTCGGGCCGCTGATTTTTCGGGTCCCACTGACCGAACTCGTCGCGATGCGAAAAGAAGCGTTCCTTGGCCCGCGCCTTTTCCTCGTCCCGGCGCGCGCCGCCGATGGCGGCGTCGGCCCGGAGTTCCTCCAGCGCGTCGAGCAGCGTTACGGTTTGGAGCGCGTTCCGGCTCGGATTGACGCCCTTTTCCTCGGCGGAACGACCCCTGTCGATGGAGTCCTGCACTGTGCGAACGAGCAGGCGCGCGCCAACTTTGTTCACCAGCCAGTCCCGGAATTCGAGCGTCTCAGGGAAATTGTGGCCCGTGTCGATATGCAACAACGGGAAAGGGATAGCCGCCGGATAGAAGGCCTGCTGGGCCAGGCGCACCATGACGATGGAATCCTTGCCGCCGGAAAAGAGCAGGACCGGGCGTTCAAACTGGGCGGCGACCTCGCGCAGGACGTAGATCGCTTCGTGCTCCAGTTGCTTGAGATGGGACAGATTGTAGGAACTCATCGCGGAACCAAGGACGTTAGGGCGCGATCCGAATATGTCCAAGCACAAAAGAATATAGAGTTTCTAGGGATTGCTCCAAAGGCGTCGTTTCCGTGTTCAAAACGAGGTGGGGCTGCGCGGGCGGCTCAAAGCCTGATTCCCTGCCGGTGAAGTTGGGGACAAGCCCCTTTTCGGCCTTCTTATATATCCCTTTCACGTCACGCTTTCGGCACGTTTCAAACGAACATTCCACGTAAATTTCGAGCAGGTCTTCCGCGCCGATGATGCCGCGCACGAGCTTCCGCAGCGATTCCTTGGGCGTGATGAAGGAGTTCAGGCAGATAATCCCGGACTGGAGAAACAGCTTGGAAACCTCTGCCACGCGGCGGTTGTTCTCCTCGCGGTCCGAGTCACTGAAGCCGAGGCCGCGATTGAGTCCGTCGCGCACGTTGTCGCCGTCGAGATGCGTCGTGACGAAACCTTCCACGAAAAGCCGGTTTTCCAGCGCCATCGCGAGCGTGCTCTTGCCGGAACCGGAAAGGCCCAAAAGCCACACGACCTTGGCGCGCTGCCGCAGCTTATTCTCGCGTTCCTCGCGGCTGAGCATGTGGTGGTAAATGGGATGAATGTCGGGCATGGAAACGAACAATTTCGCACGGAGCCCGCCGAGTTCACAGAGAAAAAATAGGTAGCCGTCGATCTCCGCACGACGGTTCTTCTTCTGGTAGGGATGGCCGTCTCTTGCCGTCCCATGAATCCACGGACGCCAAGGGACTCGCGCCCTACCTCGGTTAGCCCGGACAACTCGTTGCAAAGCCACCAGAAACCCCAGTCACATATGGAGTTTGGAAAAAGTGATATATCTGCTACGGTTGGGGATGGCTTTCAACCAGAAAGGGCTCCTTAAAACGAAAATGGTTGCCTTATCTGTGGAATGTCCTTTCGACGGAATCAACCCGTGTACCTGTCCTTTGCACGAGATCAGAAAGAAGAGTCTGAAGGAAAGGTGCGAGTGGGCTCAAAGGTTAAGCGAAAGTGACGCGCTTAATATCCTCACCTATCATCAAGAGTGCTTGAAACAGAAGGAAACCTCCCAGGGTAAAGCCAGGCGTCGCTCTCCTGAGTAGATTCAAACCGTAGCACGACCCCATTCTCGTGCTGGTCGACGGCTGCGTTAGGATTGGATAGCATACCCTCTTCCGATGCGCGATCTCCTGCCTGAAAACCGGCCGCTGCTGATTCTTGCCCCGATGCAGGACATCACCGATCTTCCGTTTTGGCGCGTGACGTCGCATTACGGCGGGCCGGATGTCTATTACACCGAGTATTTTCGAGTCCATCGCGATTCGCGGCCTGAGAAATATATCCTCCGATCAATCGAGGAAAACCCGGAGGGCAAACCGGTCATCGCGCAGATGATCGGGCAGGACATCGACGCGCTCCGGCGCACCGCGCTCGACTTGCAGAAGCGCAAGGTCGCCGGCATCGACATCAACTTCGGCTGTCCCGCGCCCATCGTTTGCAAAAAGGACGCGGGCGGCGGACTGCTCCGGCATCCGGAAAAAATGGACGAGATCATGCGCGAGGTGCGTGCCGCCGTGCATCTCCGCTTCACCGTGAAAACACGAATCGGTTTTGATTCGCCGGACGAGTTTCCCGCGCTGCTTGATCTCTTTCGCCGTCATCCCATTGACGCGCTAACCGTCCATGGCCGCACCGTGCGCGAGATGTACAAGCCGGTCCTTCACGAGGACGCCATCGAACGCGCCGCGCGGCTGATGCCTTGTCCCGTCTTCGCCAACGGTAATGTCCGCTGCGTCGAGTCGGCCCGCCGGATGGTCAATGCGACCGGTGCGCGCGGCCTGATGATTGGCCGGGGCGCGATTCGCAATCCATGGCTCTTCGCGCAAATCCGCGAAGCGTGGACGACCGGCGAAATTCGCACACGGCCCACGTTGGTCGATCTGCGCGAGTACATCGAACGGCTTTATCAGGAGACGCGCCTGCCCGAGGGCCGCGATGCGGGTCACGTTGGCAAGATGAAGAAATATCTCGGCTACATCGCGCCCGGCATCGGCGAGGACGACGCGTTCTGGACCGAGCTAAAGCCGACGCTCACCTTGCGCGACATGTTTGCCGTCTGCGACAAGCACCTCGCAACACCTGAACCGGCTTATTTTTAGCCACAAAAGATCACAAAGAATGCAAAGGCCCTGGGTCTCATTCTTTGTTTTCTCTGTGTACTTTTGTGACTAGAATGAATCTGTGCCCACCGTCCATGTAACTCCGAATTTGCAGCGCCACATTGCGACAGAAAGCGCATCGGTCAGTGGTCGCACGGTGGCGGAAGTGTTGCAGGCCTATTTTTTGCAATGCCCCGGCTTGCGCAGCTACGTGCTGCAAGATGCCGGCGCATTGCGTACACACATGACGATATTTGTTAACGGTGCAGCCATTCAAGACCGGCAAAATCTCTCCGATCCAGTGCCGGCCGATGGCGAGGTGTTCATTATGCAGGCCCTCAGCGGAGGATAAACTAAAACCGAGGAAACATCATGTCATCTCAACTACTCATTGGTACCCGCAAAGGGTTGTTTATTTACGAACGCAAGCAGGGGAAGTGGGCCATCACGCAAACCGCTTTTCTCGGTGCGCAGGCGCCGATGGTGCTGTCCGATCCCCGTGACCAATCGCTTTATGCCGCGCTGAATCACGGTCATTTTGGGAGCAAGCTGCACCGCTCCACGGATGGCGGCAAATCGTGGACGGAGATCGCGGCCCCAGCTTTTCCGCCCAGGGCCGCCGACACGCCCGAGGACAAATGTCCCATGCGTGGCATCACCATTCCCTGGAATGTGGAATTGATCTGGTCGTTGGAAACCGGTGGCGCGGACCAGCCCGGCGCGCTTTGGTGCGGTACAATTCCCGGTGCTCTTTTTCATTCGAAAGATCACGGCGAAAGCTGGGAGCTTGTCAGTTCACTTTGGAATCGCCCGGAACGGAAGAAGTGGTTTGGCGGCGGTTACGATTATCCCGGCATCCATTCCATTTGCGTCGATCCGCGCGACAGTCGCCGCATCATCCTGGGGGTTTCCTGCGGTGGCGTTTGGGTCAGCGAAGACAATGGCGCGACGTGGCGGAACCAGGCCCGGGGCATGCGGGCGACTTATCTGCCGCCGGATCAAGGAGGCGATCCCGATGTCCAGGACCCGCACCGATTGGTGCAATGTCAGGGCGCGCCGGATCATTTCTGGGTCCAACACCACTGCGGCATTTTTCATTCAACGGATAACTCGAAGAGTTGGCATCCGGTCGAGCCGGTTGCGCCCTCGGGCTTTGGTTTTGCGGTGGCGGTCCATCCTCGCGATCCCGCGACGGTCTGGTTCGTGCCAGCGGTCAAGGACGAGCTTCGCATTCCCGTGAACGGCAAACTCGTGGTCAACCGCACGCGGGATGGCGGACGGACTTTCACCGCCTCCAGCAAAGGGTTACCGCAGGAAAATGCTTACGATCTGATCTATCGTCATGGTTTGGCGCTTGCTCCGGATGGAAATCAACTCGCATTCGGATCCACCACCGGCTCATTGTGGTTCAGCGAGGACCAGGGCGACTCGTGGGAAACCTTGAACACTCATCTCCCACCGATCTTTTGCGTGCGATGGATCTGAGGCGCGAATGATCGACGTCATCGTGATCGGCGGCGGCGCGGCGGGCTTGATGTGCGCCATCGTGGCGGGACAGCGCGGAAAATCCGTCGTGGTGCTGGAACGGGGCGAGCGCATCGGCGCGAAGATTCTCATCTCCGGCGGTGGCCGGTGCAACTTTACGAATATTTATGCGAAGCCGGAGAATTTTCTCTCGTCCAATCCCGACTTCTGCAAATCGGCGCTCGCGCGTTACACACCAGACGATTTCCTGGCGATGGTCGAGCGCCACAGCATCGCCTGGCACGAGAAAAAACTGGGCCAGTTGTTTTGCGACGTCAGCTCGCGCGAGATCGTGGGGATGCTCCAGCGCGAATGCGACAACGCAGGCGTGGAAACCAAAACGGGCACGGATGTCGTCGTGGTTCGGCGCAAGGAATCAGATGGCAGCTTCGAGGTGGTAACGCCGCGTGAAACTTTTTCTGCAAAACGGCTGGTCATTGCGACCGGCGGCCTTTCGTTGCCGAAACTGGGCGCAACCGATTTTGCTTACCGCATCGCGCGGCAGTTCGGCCTCAACGTCATTCCGGGCCGCGCGGGATTAGTTCCCTTCACCTTCGGTGGCGATGACCTAGAATTTTGCCGCGCGCTTAGTGGCGTCTCGGTGGCCTGTGCGGCGTGGATCGAAAAAGAAAAAGGCCGAAGCGTCGAATTTTCCGAACACTTTCTGTTCACACATCGCGGCTTGAGCGGTCCCGCCATGCTTCAGGTTTCCTCCTACTGGCAGGCGCCGGAGGAACTTCGCATCAACCTGTTTCCCGAGAACGACGCGCGAACGTGGCTGGAGGAAAATCGCCAATCCGGGCTGCGGCTCGATACACTCCTGGCCAAGCGCCTGCCCGAACGCTTCGCGTCCGCATGGACGGCATCGCTCGCGGGGCTCGCGCCCCCGCGACCCGTACGGCAATATAACTCCGCGGAACTCGACGACATCGCGCAACGGCTGGAGAACTGGACACTACGTCCCGCCGGGACGGAAGGTTACGCGACGGCAGAGGTGACCGTGGGCGGAATCGATACGCGAGATTTACACTCGAAAACAATGGAGGCGCGCGCGGTACCGGGACTTTATTTCATCGGCGAGGCGGTGGATGTCACGGGCTGGCTTGGTGGCTACAATTTTCAGTGGGCCTGGGCTTCCGGTCACGCCTGCGGTCAGGCAATATAAAACAGCCGTCATCCTTGAGCGGAGCGAGGCAAAAGGTTTTGCTTCACCAAATGGCCGGCCTCATCTCCATCTGCCTTCATTATGACAAAGGAACGCTTCCTCCATTTGTGGACGGTCTTGGGGTTGATGTCGTAGCGCTCGGCCAGCGCGATCAGGCTCTCTTGACTAGATTGGATCGCCCGACGCACTGCCGCCGTCGTGCGGGCGCACCCTTGTAATACTTGTCCCATAGTTCCTCTGGTTTTGGCACAGCTTCGTGCCTAACACCACCTCTCTTCGGGACTGAACATCTAGTACCCAAGGTAAGCGCTGCTACGCCAACCTTGGGCTGAATGATTGCAACCCCGTTGGGGTTGCCTGTGACGCGTGACGAGTGTGAGCAGGCCCTGGTAATGTGGCTATTTACCGTTCCTTTTTCATTTCAAACTGCTTGCCACCCAGGGCGTCTTTGACGAACTGGCCCCAGAACGGCGTGGGCGTGTAATTATCCATGTCGAGCAACAAGTCCGGAGTCGCGCTGGTATGGAAAGACCAAGCGGTCCAGTTGAGATGGTTTTTCTGGATAAACCCGATCGCATCTGGCGCCCAAGTGTAGGGACTTTCCTGATCACCTGACGGGATGAAACCCATTTTATGAATATCCCCGCCCGTTTCTCCGACCAACACCGGATACTTTGCCGCAACTGCCATGAAGTGCGCAGCCCAACCTCTATGCCAGTTATAGAAATGAGTGGCATACATGATGCCGTTGCCTCCTTTGTCATTGAGCGCAAACCCCTTCATGACGCCGGTCAGGTCGTAAGCATACTCAAGGCCTCCAGCCACAATGATGTTCTTAGCGCCAGTCCCGCGCACCGCATCGACCAACCCCTGCATCCCAACACCCTGGATCGTCTGGGTCGTTCCATCCTGCTGCTTGACTGGCACGGGGCCACCCTTTTGCCAGACCTCCCAACTTGTACCATGCGGCTCGTTGAAAACATCAAAGACAACCGCTGGATTGTTTTTATACCGGGCTGCGGCGTCCTTCCAGAAGGTAACGCAATCGGAATCCGGCGTCAGAAAGCGGTGCAGGTCAAGAACGACATAAGCGCCATTTGCGGCAGCCAGCTTGATAATGTTATCCACGAGCGTTTGATAAGCTACCGGGTCGTTGCCTGGTTGGTTGCCATGGGGCTTACCGAACCACCAAGTGTCCATCACCGGCAGGCGGATGGCATTCGCATGCCACTCATGAGTCGCCACATAGGTCGACCAGAGAACATTATCGCCCGTAGCCGACCATTCGAGACTACAAATATTGACGCCCTGCAGCCAGGCGTCTTTGCCATCCGCTGTCACCAGCTTGTTGCCGGAAACCTTCAATTCGGAGGTCTTCGGCGGCAACGCCAAATCGGCGGCGATGGCGGCCGCTCGATCTGCTGCCTTCTTGGCCTTGGCCGCTTCAGCATCGCTAATGGCAGTGCTCACCGAATCATTGAGTGCATCGACCCGGACTTCCGCCAAGTCAAGCGTTCCCGATGTAACCATAAACAGGGATGGCATCAGCTGCAGTGTGACGGCGCCGTCGGGAACAACTGTATTCACCGATTCTTCCGTCCACGCAGGGGTGTCGAGCCCAAAACCGATCACGGGCGGATCACCACTGACCTGCTTCCGCGTGGCATCCAAATAATGAAAGATCGCCCGGGCGTCAAACCAGTTCTGCTTGCCGGGAACGACTCCCGCAGTGCGGTAGCGAATCGTAATCTTCAGCCCTTTGACTCCGGACGGAATCGGCATTTCACGATATGCCATCAAATGTTTATCCGGCTCCTGCGCGACGAGATGAAGATAATGCTTTCCGTTTTCCTTCTCCCAGGAAATCCCCGGCGTTTTGCCCCAGCTATCGGGCCAGGCAGGATCTGCCGTGGCAAGTTCAAAATCACCATTTGAAAGCAAAGAAGGGGTGGTCGGCGCGGGGGCGGGAGGCGGAGTTGCCGGAGCTGCTACCGCTGGTGCGTTGGTATTGTTCGCTCCTGGAGCGGTATCCAATGGGGTCGTATTTTGGGCGTGAAGCGCTATCCCTCCGCAGGCAATGAGAATAAGGGCGGTTGTCTTAACAATTTTTGTCCTGAGGACGGCACTTAGAAAAGGATTCATGATTAGTTTCAAATAAATGTAGGTTTATCTAGTTGTACGAGAAGTAGATGATGCGTGCACCATTTTGTAAAGCACTAATTCGCGCAATCACTATTCTCCCTCCCATTTGATCGAGAAAAGCAGCTCAGCAACCCGAAAAGATCGGCGTTGAAGCTACGCAGGCCATAATAAGGTGCGCTAATTCCGGCGCCATCATTCAGGAACAAATCTTAAGAATACAATCGATCGACCACAAAAATGTTTAACGACGATTTTGAATAGTCTTACAATTTGCTAAAGTGAGCTTGGTTTCAGGTACCCGAGGTGGGCCGATAATGGGCCTGGCTCCGCCTAGAGCATTTTCAGAAATACTATAGCCGCTGCGAGTCGGTCGTAGTTTGAGGCCCGGAGGGCCGAAAAGAAATTAGCCGGTGGCGCAAGCCACCGGTGTCGCACGCAAGATCACCCGCCC
>Ga0182030_10010633_pt1 | contig 18647 bp, 17 predicted proteins | sample 812S3MmetaG_FD_121299 | JGI IMG/M metagenome (GOLD analysis project Ga0182030, IMG submission 121299) | Permafrost microbial communities from Stordalen Mire, Sweden - 812S3M metaG (Illumina Assembly) | ecosystem: Environmental > Terrestrial > Soil > Wetlands > Permafrost | place: Sweden...
AAGTAGGCGAGTTCCGAGGCTTCCTGAAACGAAACTTCAGGAAGAACTACCGCGTCTTTTACTACCCGTGGGTCGGCGGTCATCATGCCATCAACATCAGTCCAGATCTGTATCTCGCTGGCTTCCAGGGCCACTCCAATGATCGATGCGCTGAAGTCTGAGCCGCCGCGTCCTAGAGTTGTGCTGGCACCGTCCTCGGTGGCACCGATAAATCCCTGGGTGATCACAATGGTCGATTTATTGAGGACAGGTAAAAGAGTTTCTTTTGTTTTAGTGCCCAGCTTTTGCCACAGAGGGTTCGCCTTCCCGAAATTATTGTCTGTGACAATGAACTGCCTGGCGTCTGCCCACTGCGCGTTCAGCCCGTGCGCCCTGGCATAAGCGGCGACTATCTTCGACGATAAAAGCTCACCCATTCCCGAGACGGCATCCAGTGATCTCTTGGTCAGCTCCCCCAGGTAACTTATCCCTTTATATAGAATCTCGAGCTCCTGAAGGTGCTGCTGAACGTCACTCAAAAGTTGCATTGAAGCATCCGATTTCGGAAAGAGATTTTCTATCGCCTGGATGTGTGTGTCACTGATTTTGGCGGCTACTAAGAGCGCTCCCTTCAAGTCATGCTTAACAGCCTTCTGGGCGCCATCAATGAGGGCGTTGGTCATCCCGGACATCGCTGACAGCACAACCACGATTTTGTCGTCATTGCCGTGGGCAGATTTCACTAGCTCAAGGACGCCTTGCATCCTCTCTGCTGAACCGACAGATGTGCCTCCGAACTTCATTACCAACATGATCGAGCCCTCGAAATCCTGCGCCGGATTAACCGGTCGCTGGTCACCTTATAATGCGCTGAAAATACCAAATTTCAGCCAAAAAGAGATTGGCGCCTGCAAATATTGCAAGCGCCAATCAGATTTTTAAGTCCGCAAGCCCTTATTTACCAAGGCTTTTGGGGTTTTAGCGTCGCCAGATATCTGCACCCAGTTGGCGAAACTTTTCTTCTAACTTCTCGTATCCACGGTCTAAGTGGTGCAGACCGGTGATTTCGGTAACACCGTCAGCGGCCAGTCCGGCAACGATGAGTGCTGCGGCAGCACGCAAGTCGCTGGCTTTAACTTCGGCGCCCATGAGCTTGGGCACACCTTTCACAACTGCTGCGCTGCCGGTCAGAGCGATGTCTGCCGCCATGCGACGAAGTTCGGCTACCTGCATGAAGCGATTTTCGTAAATCGTTTCGGTGATTATCGAGGTACCTTCAGCGGTTACAAGAGCCGACATGAGTGGAGCTTGCAAATCTGTTGGGAAACCAGGATATGGAACTGTAGTCACGTCGACGGCTTTCATGCGTTTATCGACTTTGATTTTGATGGTGTCTGGAGCGAAGATTGAAATTTCGGCACCCATTTCAGAGGCTTTGTTGATCACCGAATAGAGGTGGTGCGGATTTGCACCTTCCATAGTGATTTCGCCACCGGTCGCGCAAACGGCATAGATGAAAGTGCCAGCTTCGCAGCGATCTGGAATAGTGTCTACTACGCAACCGTGAAGCTCGTCCTGGGTTACACCGTCGATGGTGATGGTGTAACTTCCAGCTCCCTTCACCTTGCCACCGATGGCATTGATGAAGTCGGCTAGATTCGATATTTCAGGGTCTTGAGCAGCGTTTTCGATGATTGTCTGTCCTTCTGCAAGGACTGCGGCAAGCATGATGTTTTCAGTCGCGCCATTCGATGGTTTCTCTAATAGAATCCTCGCTCCGACCAGCTTCTCAGCGCTAGCGTAAACATAACCGTGGTCGATGCCGACTTCGGAACCCAGGGCTTTCAAGCCTTTTTCATGCAAGTCGATTCGTCTTTCGCCGATGGCACAGCCGCCAGGAAGTGAGACTTTCGCCTGATGGAAGCGTGATAGCAATGGTCCGAGAACAACAAAGGAAGCGCGTAGCTGGCTCACCAGCTCATACGGTGCTTCATAGTCATTGACGTCACGAGCATTAATTCTCACTTCACCGTTGCCAACTTCGACGACTGCTCCGAGGTGCCGAAGCACATCAGCCATCATGTGGACGTCAGTTAAGTTAGGCACATTGCGCAAGACACAATCGTGCTCTGAAAGCAGCGCTGCTGCCATCATTTTCAAAACGGAGTTTTTTGCACCACCAATTCGTACGGTTCCCTTCAAGGGTTTGCCGCCGCGAATGAGAATGCGTTCTTCTGCTTCGCCTGAGTTAGGCTTGGCGGGGGGGTCTAGTCGTGAGATTTGTTTTGTCATTGAATCAGCCGCATCTAGGGAGCTTCTTTAGTTATTCCTCGAGAGGATGAAATGCTTCGGCTCCGATTGCATTTCGAATCCGCTACCTCTTGCAGCTATCTTCCATCGAGGTGCTTGGAAGTATGTTTGAAAGCTATCGAAAGTGCTTGAAACGGATATCCCGCAATCGCTCGATAGGGAGCGCAATTGCGCCCTTCTATTAAAATACCTCGACAAAGTAAATAGCATGTTAAGAGGAATTACTATTTGTCAACAATTAAGTGTTTTTTTGCTGGATTGCACAATTTTTTCTGGGTCTGCTCAAGAGTTACGAATGCACTGAAGACCCTGTAAAACTATGGTAAAGTCTTGCCTCTGGCTCTTCTTGGAACATTATCGGCGCCATGAATCACATAAGTCGTTATTTCGTCGTTCTAATCTTGTGCCTCGTAGTCAGCGCTTGCGCTATGTCTGAGGAGATGAAGCGTATCGATCAGTCTAAGCTAGCCGACCAGAAGAGGCAGGCTTCCATGAGCAACGATTTGAATGGCGAGCAGATATTCTTTCGTACGTGCAATGAGTGCCATCCGGGTGGCAAAGCAAACGTCGGGCCGGCTCTGGATAAACTGGACGAGCACTTCCCCGATGACTCTAAGCTCATTGCCTTCATCAGAGCAGGCAAAGGAGTTATGCCCCCAGTGCCAAAAGAGGTCTTAAATAACGCTGAGATGGCTGCGCTTATAACTTATCTACGGAAGCTTGATAAGTGAATTGCTGAGAGACCTGTGGCTAAATTCTCGTGCCTGAGCTGGCTTGGCCGATTGTTCAATGCACCACCACGCACCGGGCGTAGGGTCACATCTTCTCGAATATATGGCACCAGCGGCAGCACTACCTGGTAGCTAATTCATCAACATTTCCAGAATCCAGATGACAGCAATGAAAAAGAGCAACCCAATCAAAATGCGCGAATAGAGTGCAGGGTTAGTCACAATCTCGAGCGGCTTGGTGCAATAGTTTTCCATCGATGCGACTATATTTTCGCGCGATGCCAAATACACCGAGGCAATAAGCATTGCCCACATTCGCTTGCTGTCCAGCTTCGGTTTATATAGGATAAAAATAAGCTCTGAACTCAAGTAGACCTTGATCACCTGGTCCCAGGTGACCGAGCGCCGTTGGGGCCAGTAAGGACCACGATATTTGATGCCGCGGTGGCTGATTTGCATGCTGGAAGGGCTGATGTATGGTCTCAGTCCTACTAAAATTGATATAAGAGCGATAGTAATGAAAAAGCCTTCGACATTGAAGAAAAGCTTTAGATTTTTGGCGGCCCAGAGAGGTGCCCAGCAATATTTCGCTAATCCAAGATACGCCGCTGCGAGGATAAAGCACATTGCCATCTCGGTCGGGTCGCGATTTTCAATGTAAGTGTCTTGAGCCTCATTTTCCGGGTTCGATGCTGGCTCAGGTTTTGTTGCCACCTTCTGGCTCCATTCGACTGCAGAAAAAGCAACTTAGGGCTTTAAGAGTAACTTAACTGGCTGTGCATTTGCAAGGCAAATGAGCTAACTGTCAGTTCCGAAGACTTCCTCACTTGCCGCTGCCGCTCGCGCTTTTTTCTTCTCAGGTTCCGGTTCAAGATTAGCACTTGTGGCAGGGGCAATTGCCCGATAAAAATCCGCATCGAATGCCCGGGTTTTTACCACTACGGGCATAGGCACAGCATAGCCCAGAACTAGCGCCTGCTGCTTCGGGTCAAGCTGGGCAAGAACGGTGCGCAGTGTCTGGCTGCCGGCGACGCCAGTAAAAACAGCATCAATATCCTTTTCGTCATTGAGAAGGGCTGTTACGCGAGTACCTATCTGGCTGAGAATCTCGGGATCGATGCCGCTCGGTCTTTGATCGACTATCAACAGGGTAACGAAGTACTTACGCATTTCGCGGGCGATGATACCGAATATGGTTTGTTTTGCCACTTGTGGTGCAAGAAATTTGTGGGCTTCTTCAATTACGATCGTGAGCTTGCGCGGGGCCGCTATATTTTCAGGATTGGCTATGTGCAGCTCGGAGCGTTTTACATATTCCGCATGAATGCGTCGAGTAATGATGTTCGTCGCGAGCATGTAGGAAAGCAAATTATTTTGTCGCCCGAATTCGAGCACTATATGACGACCCGCCTGGATGTAGCGCAAAATCTCTTCAATGTAATTGTGGTTGACTCTGGGCTTCAAATAAGGTGTCTTCTGCACAACCGTATTCAGTCGTCTTTGCAATGTTTTGATGGCGGTCGGATGACCTTTGTAGTTGTTGCAAAAATCATCTATTTCTTCGCCTGACAGATCGAGAAGTGTAGCTATCCAGTCTGCTCCGAATTTTTCTCTAACTATATAAGCGTTTTCGAGAGTGGCCTCTGAAAGTGCGAGTTCGTTTTTGAGTAACTCCAGGTCTTCGATTTCAATCTGGTTGTAACCTATATAAAGCTCGTGAGCATCAGGTATGCCACGCGCTTTAGACGATTCGGCGTCCAGGCTAAAAACCGAGACTTGTGAACCGAACAGCTGCTTTAAACCTTTCACGCGAGGGGCCGATTTATTTTCTGAGATTGCCTGCCATCCATACTCATTGTGCATGTCGAAAACAAGTACTGAAGCGGCGTCTTTATAAATCAATCCGCACAGGAAAATACGAGTCAAGAAAGATTTTCCTGTGCCTGATTTGCCAAAGATGCCATTAGACCGCTCGATAAAACGTCCAAGATCGATGCAAACCGGAGTGTCCATGTTCAAAGGTGTGCCGATATTGAAGTGCAAGTCGTCTGGATCGGCGTCGTTTTCTTCTCCGAAAACTAGGGCGAAATCTTGTTGGCTCGCCTCATAAACCGGAGAAAAATGGCTGGGAATTGTTTTTACTGGACGGAGCTCATCTATACCGCCAGTCTGTTTCTCGAGCATTAGCATCGGCTGCACCTTTACTGTCCCGAAGGTGGAAGTGCCAGCTAATACAGCCAGCAAAAAATCGTCTGCTTGAGGTGGATTCGTCAGTATTGCCGCGTTCGAAGCGGAAAGAGTGACATCAGTGAGCATACTGAAGAAGCGATGATTTTTACCTTCGACTACGACAAATCTGCCCACGCGCAGATCTTCGACTGATTGCGACATATCGAGTCGCATTTCGAGTCCTGTGGAAAGGGAGCCCTGAGTGACGATTCCTAAATAAGTAGATGTAGACTTTTTCGGCAAGTGACGCCCCCAAAGAGTCTAGCTAAACGTCAAATCCTATGGCTCTTGCAAATAGGGCGATGGCTTCGCTGCGTTTTACTGCTTCGAATGTTTGCTTACTTTTGATATCAGCTTCGTCAACGCCATTATATTCGGTGACAGTGAAGACATACGGCTCGCTTAAACTGCGTTCAAGGCGATACAGGTCGCCTCCAGCACTGGTCGCCCCGACCAGTCCCCAGATGCCATCGAGAGACTTCTCGATATCTTCAATCGAGTGAGGCCATTGCGCTCGTATAGTTAGTCCCAAGCTCAACTCCTGGTCGTATGTCATCTTCAGCAGGCAGCTGCTTTTTATCTAAAGGCAGAGCGCGTGCATTGATTTTGTTGTGAATGCTTTGCATCCGCAGGCATTCTCTGAGGGAATTTGAGCCTGTTGCGTATGCAGTTTTATCGCAGCGATCGGGAAAAATCTGTCCGGAGAGGGACTTGAACCCTCACGGTTGCCCACACGCCCCTCAAACGTGCGCGTCTACCAATTCCGCCACCCGGACTCAGAGCCGATCGCCAACGACGTTCAATTCTACTAGCATTTGAACGTTCGAATGAATATCGTACTACTTTCTTGAAGTAAGGATAGTTTATCCACTTGAACGAGTACTATGTCAACATTGGAACATTCACCTTTTTCACGGCGTCGATCTGGGCTGGTCGTCTCCAGTAGCTGGTTCCGAAAGCCTCATCTGGCTGATTATTGCAGCAGAAATCGACCGTAAAATTTATTTTGTCTGCAAATAAATGCCGTAATCTTGGGCATAAGTTAAGATGAGTGGTGGCTCAGCTTTATGCGAAACGACTGCTTAAGCCCGTTCACAAGTGTTTATTATGACTGCACATAGGGCTAAGTGGGGAGCCGCGCGCAATGATCGAGATGTATGTAGCTGCCATTGCGCTGGATGCCAGAAACGGGCATCCCATCGTGCTTTTGAACGATAGCACCAAGAGGCGAGCATTGCCTATCTGGATAGGCATGCCTGAAGCAAATGCCATCAACAGGGCGCTTGAGAACCAAAAGCCCGAGCGGCCATTGACTCACGACCTTTTGCTCAATACGATTCACATGCTTGGTTACAAAGTAAAGCAGGTGGAAATCAATGAGCTTCAATCAAATACTTACTACGCTACGATAATTTTGCTGGTTGATGATCCTGAGCACAAGCTCGATACCACAAAGAATTTGGATGCTCGACCATCCGATGCAATCGCGCTCGCTCTAAGAGCTAAGTGTCCGATATTCGTTTCTGCTCAAGTGGTAGCAGATGGCACAATTCCTGCTGACTATGAAAAAGACGAGGAAGAGGCTCAAGAATTCAAGAAGTTTATTGATAACTTGAAGGCTTCTGATTTCAAAAAGGGCGGACCGCCAGAATCTCATTAGTTTCTGTTAGCTGACTACTATTAAGCTTTCTTCTTTTTTATAGCCGTCTGCAGAGCAGTTTCTAGCGTCTGATTTTTTGCTTCTAGCTGATGCACTTTGTCGGTCAGTATTTCGACTTCCAGCTTGGCGTCTTGCTTGTCCCAGACTTTTAAAATCTTTTCGCTCTGAGCTTTAGGCAATGTGAGCTGTCTGTACGCGAGTAAGCATCCGGCACCAGCTATCCAGCTTACTGCCACGACGGCTGTCGCGGGCAAACTGATCACCGTATTCAAAGCGGTTACTACCATCAACGTTGAGGACGTCGCCAGCATAACGCAGACCACGGTTGCTACCAGTCCTATGATTAACGCCAGATAACCAAGAAGCATTGCATCGAACCTCCCACAGTTGCTTTCCGTTTCACTGTCACCGCAATTTCAGCGGTCTAATAGACATTGATGTACATGATGAGACTTCAACGGCGCAGCCGTTCCAGGGCAGATGCGAAGTCATCCGGCAAAGGCGCCTTAAATTCTAACAGGCAATTGTTTCGCGGATGGATGAGAGTCAGTTGAGATGAATGCAGCGCATGTCTGTGCAGACCAAGTTTGGCGCGTGCTGCCGCGTTCCCGGTGACACCTCGATTGTAAACAAGATCACCGACTACGGGGTAACCGATCGATGCCATGTGCACCCTTATCTGATGTGTCCGTCCGGTCTCGAGTTTGACCTGTACGAGTGTGAATTTATCGAACCGCTCAATCACTTGATAGTGTGAAAGCGCATGTCTTCCACCTTCTACGATGCCCATTTGTTTTCTTTTAGTCGGATGTCGGCCAATAGGTTTGTCTATTGTGCCCGATTCCAATGCCATATTGCCGGCCAGAAGTGCGATATAGAGTCGTGTTGCTGTTTTGGTTCGAATCTGCTCAGCCAGATGCCGGTGCGAAAAGTCTTCTTTCGCCACCACTAAAAGACCTGAAGTTTCTTTGTCGAGCCGATGTACGATGCCCGGTCTGATAGCGCCTCCTATGCCGGATAGCCCACCCTTCATGTGATGTAGCAGTGCGTTCACCAGCGTTCCTGTGGTTATGCCCGCGCCAGGATGTGTCACCATGCCTGCTGGTTTGTCGATCACAGCCAGATATTGATCCTCATAGATGATACTGAGGGGGATATTCTCTGCTTCCACGTCTAGCTCTTGTAGAGGCGGCATTTCGATTTCTATGTTTTCACCAGGCTTCAGTCTGTGACTCATTTTTACTGGCTTCGAGTCGACCAGGACGCACCCATCTTCGATCAGCTTCTGCACACGACTGCGGCTTATTTCTGGAATGTGTGCCACTAGATATACGTCTAGTCTGGGCGCCTTTTCGTCCTTCTGAAACTCGGCTACAACTATTTCGATTTTCTCTTCATCGTCTTCTGGTGACATAAGCTAGATTTTCTTATCGTCTGAGCTTGCCTGCGGTAAATTTGGCTGTACATCGGGCTGGGACTCAGATTTGGATGTCTTGCGACCGCTCCACAAGGCGATGATCAACAGACCTACTCCGACGTCGATAAAAACATCAGCGCAGTTGAAGACAGGAAATCTAAAAAAGACAAACTCGATGAAATCGGTGACCCTTCCACGAATAAAGCGATCTGTTAGGTTGCCTAGTGCGCCACCGATCAAAAATCCTGCACCAGCATCGATCAGTCCCTGTCGCGTGGTCGCTTTTCTCTCTTCCAGCAGCACCCAGGTTACAAGCACTACCGTGACTATAGTCGCTACCGTAGTCATCACTATAGGTAGCCCGCTTCCGAGATTGAAAGCGGCACCGGTATTGGTGACTAGATTAAAGCGCAGAACCCCAGGAATAAATGGCATGTCGCCCGTTGTGCTGAGCGCTTCGCGAGCCCAGCCTTTACTGGCGAGGTCGATTAGAAAGCAAGCGCAGGCGACCGGAAATTTTATCCAATGCAATTGTGTTTTTTTCTGCGCTTGCAAGATCAATCTTTTTTGGACTGCTTAAGTGCTTTCTGTGATATGGAATCTTCCAGTGATGCAGTTTGGGTTTTGACCGAATTATCTATGGACTCTGGAACGACGTTCAGTCGACGAGTAAGTAACTCGATGCCCGCTAGATTCCTCTTGTTGATGTCGGTGATGATCACTGTCGCCATCAACAATTCGTTCTTGTTGTTAGTGTTTGCATTGATGATGCGTTCTAGCGATGATGTGTCCATCGCTCTCCACAGATCTTTTGGTGTCTTCTGCGGATATTCGAGCGGTTGGTTCGTGATTGAGCCTACTGCTAAATAATTACTCGGCAGATCGACGTCGATTTTTGCTGAGAATTGCTTGCCAGACTTCACTTGTTCTGGTGCGGTAAAAGAGATTTTGAGATTCTTTGCGACGCCATAAGTTACTTTTACCAGTTCATAGTCGATGCGATCGCCTGTTATTTTCCAGGTATCCGCAGTCTTTTTCAGGTAAAGCTGTCCGCCTGATACTGTATTGAGTTCGCCTTGAAGTGAGGAGTCGCGCATCGGATTCATTTTAATGGTGCCATATGCGGAATCGCGTGATTCGACTGTGGCGAAATTTCCTTCCACTCTAATCTGAGCGATGACTGATGAAGACTTGGCGTCAGGATTCGTTTTCCAGAAATCCTGGGTTATCTCTTTCACTGCCGTTTTGTCTAAACCGTCATTATTGATGTAATCTTCGGTGTAATAAGCCATCACTTTGTCTATGTCGTGTGCATTCCACGCTGTTTCGATATCAGTAAGAATCGTTTCAATCGTCTTACGCTCTGTTTCATGGCTCTTGTCAGTGCCGTCAAAATTGAGTTCGCTACTGGTCGCAGCCGATGTCGCTGAGGCTGCGGGAGCGGCCGGTGAAGATTCAATTGCGAAAACAGGAGCTTGAATCTGCATGCTGAACAGTGTTGCCATCACCAGTGGTGCCAGCCCTTTCCCCGTTTTGGAAAGGACCTGACCGAGGTTTTTTTTGTTTGATGAGCGCTCTGCTTGCACTTTACCCCCTGAACGGAAGATTAATTAATCTCCCTGACAACTGTTCGTTTCTTAAAGAAACAGCCACGCGGCTTCTACTAAAGGCATTATTTGATGCTTTCAGGGGCTAATTATACAGTGCCGCGGTCCCATACACGAAAAGCGAGCCGATTTATCTTCATTTTGGTTTGCCAAAGAAAAGGCGAAGCAGTTTTCTGCTCCGCCTGATACTCATTCTTACGCTCCCGAATTGTTCGGCTACTAGGCTTTTGCTGGCACAAGCAGACGGTTCATGGCATCGATATTTTCTCTAATTGAGGTCGCCGAGGCTTTCAAGGCGGCCATTTCGTCATCGTGCAGTTTCAATTCGACGATTTTCTTCAGTCCGTCGCGTCCGAGAACTGCCGGTAGTCCGATGTAGACGTCTTTCAATCCGTACTCGCCATCAGCAAGCACCGCGCATGGCAGAAGGCGATTTTTGTCCTTCAAGATTGACTCAACCATCAGGGCTACCGAAGCGCCAGGAGCATAATATGCGCTTCCGGTCTTCAGAAGTTCGACTATTTCAGCACCGCCATTGCGGGTTCTCTTGCAGAGAGCTTCGATTCTCTCGGGTGACATCAGTTCGGTAATAGGCACACCGTTGACGCTTGAAAAGCGTGGCAGGGGAACCATAAGATCGCCGTGTCCGCCCAGCACCATAGCTTTGGTGTCTTCGACTGAGTAGCCTGTTTCCATTCCGATAAAGGACTGGAAGCGTGCGCTGTCGAGTACGCCAGCCATGCCGATAACTCTGCTAGATGGAAGCTTGGTGGTCTTCCAGGTGAGATAGGTCATTACGTCTAGTGGGTTGGTTACGGTGATGAAAATGGCATCAGGAGAGTGCTTGATCGCTTCGGTGGCAACTTTTTGCACAATTTCTGCGTTGATTTTCAACAAATCGTCTCTGGTCATACCTGGCTTTCTGGCTATCCCGGCGGTAATAACCACTATGTCTGAATTTTTGGTTGCAGCATAGTCATTGGCTCCAACCAACTTACGGTCGTGACCGTTGACTACAGGGGCTGCTTCCATGAGGTCTAGTGACTTGCCTTGCGGGACGCCGTCGATAACGTCGACGATGACTACATCCGCGAGGTCTTTGTCCGCTATGTACTGCGCTACTGTCGCGCCTACAAAGCCGGCACCTACTACTGTTACTTTATTCACGCCAAAACCCTCCTGACGTCCAAGCAGGACATGTTTTCATTTGTGGGCAAAGCGTATCACGTGGCGGAAGCAAAGCTGATTTGCTTAAGCATTAGTTCGTCATATCAGTGAAAAGTCCGGTGCAAATTGTCTGGATTTTTGTATGCTGAATATATGGCAGACTCAGCTATAAAACGCTTGAAGTTGGGTAAAACATTAAAAACCCACTGTCTTTCATTCTTAGGGGAGAGAAGAATGACGGTCGAGAGTAACAAACGACAGAGCATCGATAATGCGGTCGCCAAAGCGGGACGCCTGCTTCTGTGTGTGGCTTGCTGTTCGGCACTGGCTTTCAGCAATCCCATTCTGGCTCAGGCGACTTCCGATCAGCCTGTGCTTAAGCCAGACGTTCCAAAGATGGACCTGACTCCGCCCCCTCCGTCTCGACAGCTCAAGGGTGGGGTGCAACACGAAGTTACTGAATTGTCTGTTGGTGAACACAACCTCGGTGCTTCGACCAGCAATAAAAAGCTTTCCTCAGGGGTTTTTGATTTCATCAAGAAAAAGAAATCACCGAAGCTGAATGCCCAGACAGCTAGAAACGCTCAGCCTTCTACGCTAAAAGCCAATGCTGGCAATAACACTCTTTCTGCCAACGCCGCAAACAACGTACCGAACGGTATAGGAATTATCGGCGTCAAGTTTTTGCTCTCGTTCGGACGGATGCCAATGATCAATCGGGTCTTCCCAGGCACCCCTGCCTGGACGATGGGACTGCACTCTCGCGACATCATCGTTGCGGTTGATGGGGTACCAACTCTTGGACTCTCTAAGGAAGACGTTTACGGCATGATTGTTGGTCGTCCGGACACCGAAGTGACGATTTCAATTCGGCGAGACGGCAACTTCCTGGCTAAAACCATGAAGCGAATGGACTTTAATGACATCCCCGATCCGATGGTTCGCCAGGATTATCTGATGTCTATTTAGCCTGTGCTAAACTTCTTCAAATGAGATTGTGCTTTGATGCCACCAGATTCGGTTGCGGTTTAGATGGCGCCGTTGAACTTGCTGCACAAGAGGGGTTGACCGCTCTCGAATATTCGTTCGCGCCATTTTCGGTGTCGGTTAAAGGCGCAAGCGCTCTGGATGCCAAGGAGCTCAAGCACCTTCAAGCGCTCGGTCATCGTTGCGCTGCCACTGATATTGAAATTTCTTGCTTGAGCCTTGATTACTGTTTGAATGTCGAAGACAAAAAATCAAGCAAGCAATTTGCCGGCATGATTAAAAAATTGTTTCTGGTAGCCGAAGCTGTCGGTTGCAAGCGAGTGGCTTTCAGCGTCAAGCCGGGTGCGGGCGATGAATGGAAAACGTTGCTCAGCGACCAGCTCAATCAATGTCTCTCTTCAAGAGGCTCTGATGCGGTTGGTCTCGTCATGAGGCTTTCCACTCCAGTTGAATTCAGAAATCAGTCTCTTAAGATATGGCGAGGCATGGAGCCTCAGGACTGGCGAGACATGATCTCTCTGGTGCCAAATTTGGGGCTCAGTTTTTCGCCGGCTGATTGTGTATGGCTTGGCATCGATTATTTGCGCATTCTTTCCGGTGTTATAAAAGCCGTCGAGCACATCGAAGCGCACGACATCGAAATTAGCCGAGACTTGCTTACCGACAGCGGCATGTATGGTCCGTTGTGGTGGCGTTACCGCTCACTGAGCAAGGGGCAAGTCGATTGGCGCCAATTTCTCGAGTTGCTGAAACTTTATGAATATCAAGGCGCGGTCTCCATTCAGTTGGATGATGAATTCCTCTCTCACGAGACTGAAGAATTGACGGCTGCCCTGCAAACCAGCAAGAAATTTTTGGCACCACTTCTTAGAGGATAGGCTTTTGTCGAAGACGCGACGACTCTGTCTTTATCTTCACACTCACTGGGATCGTGAGTGGTATCTTGCCTTCGAAGAATATCGTGTTCAGCTTACTTTAATTGTGAATGAAATTTTGAAGGAGCTTGAAAGCGGGTCATTACCATCGTTTATGTTGGACGGTCAATCTTGCGTTTTGGAAGATTTACAGGAAGTGGACAGATCGTTAACCGATCGCATTACAAAGCTTATGGCAGCTGGAAAAATCGAAGCTGGTCCATGGTATGTGCTGGCCGATCAGCTGCTGGTCAGTGGCGAAAGTTTGATGCGCAATCTGGAGATGGGATTGGCTGTGACCCGGCAATTTGGTCAGCCCTCGATGATCGGTTATTGTCCGGACACCTTCGGCCACAGTCAAGATCTGCCCCGGATATTGCAGGCATATGGAATAACTTCAGCAATCGTGTGGCGGGGCGTGCCCGATCTTTCTGGAAAGAGTCTTTTCTGGTGGCTCAGTCCAGACGGCTCCAAAGTCTTGACCTATCATCTCTCCAGAGGGTATTACCAGACCGCTTTTTTCGAAAATATGACTGCTGAAAATCTAGGCGAGCATTTGTTGTCCTGGCGCAGCGCGGCAAAACCTGAGACGAGCCAAACATTTGATGCGGTTCTCGTGCCGGTAGGCGGGGATCATTTGTCTGCGCCGATTGGCTTCATGAAGCAGCTGCAATCAGCTCGCTTGTTGACCAAAATGGAGTCGCTTGCGCTTGCCGCAGATGGAAACGACGGATTGTCTGGCGGAACTAAGGAAAATCTTGATGTAGATCCGCTCATGCATCCGGATCTGCAATTGACGTCAAACGTCGTGGCCTTTCAATCTCCAGGCGAAGATAATTGTTTGATTGAAGCCAACTCATTGCGGCGCTTTGTTGAATTGATGCTGCGACACGCAGGCGGACGTGGCGCCAAAATACCGTCGTTCACAGGGGAACTAAGAGATAACGAGAGCGCTTTGAAGTTTGAACGAGCATACATGCTTCAGGGTGTGCTCTCAACGAGGTTGTACCTGAAGAGGGAGAATCGTCTCGCAGAAAGACGTCTGGCACGTGTATTGGAGCCGGCTTTCGCCTTTTTGCACTGCGATAAATTGGTTGAATATCCCGCAGCCCAATTGAATTATGCCTGGCGCCTTCTCTTGCAGAATCATCCCCACGACAGCATATGTGGATGCAGTATCGATGAAGTTCACCGCGAGATGATGCACCGAACCAACAAATTCCATCAAGTCTTAAATGTGCTTGAACGGCGAGCAACTGAGTCGCTTTATGGATCTGAGGCGGGTCCGTTCCGGGCCGTGTTGAGGAATCCTTTGCTGCTGGATTCCGATTGTCTCGACAAGAAACTTGTAATTTTCAATCTTACTTCAGCCGAAAGTGTTGCTCCGATAATGATGGAGTGGTGCGAGCCTGTCTCTGCAGTTCTGGACGGCGATCTGGATGTCGATGTGGCAGGGGAACCTCTGCTTCGGCGGGATGAAGTGGATGGGCTGGATAGAAGAGATTTACAGGTTCAATTAGTGGAGCGCAGCCTGCAAACTTATATCTTCACCGGTACAAATCAAATTCCTGAGACGAAGAAAGTGTTAGTTAATCGGGGCTGGGTCGCTCCAAATACAGCAGTGCCTGCCTTTGGTTATCGAGGGTATTCGTTCAAATGTCCTTCTGTAGATGATGCTCAAACTCCTGATGCAGTCTCCATGACCACGTCCTCGTCCAAGTCCTCGTCCACTTTCACGTCCACTTCCACGTCCACTTCCACGTCCACTTCCACGTCCACTTCCACTTCCACGTCCACGTCCACGGTCTCCGTCGCTGTCTCCGACTCCGTTGCCGTTAATGAAACTGTCGACCAGCCTTCTATCAGCAATGATTTGTTGACTGTTACTGTTGGCACTGACGGGGTAGTAAAAGTCACTGCCGATGGTGCAAGCGGCAAAAAGCACGAGTTCGTTTTAAATCATCGGCTGAAAGACGTAGGGGACGCCGGCGACACCTATAATTTTGACCCTATCGAAGGTGATGAAAGTCTCCAGGCGCGCTTTATAGAAGCGAAGGTAGTGAGCCGCGGACCTCTGGTGTCCTCGATTTTATTGAAATATGAATTGGGGTTGCCTGTTGGTTTGGAATTTTCCAGCGCCATCAATTTGGAAGTTGAAAATGGCGAAGCGACAACTGTGTTCGCCCTTAGGAAAACGCGTTCCGCAGTGCACATTCCGCATGTCTTTGTTACTGAAATTGAGCTGCGCAAATCGGTGCCGCTGGTTTTTTTCGAGACCAGATGGGAAAACCTTTCGAAAGATCACAGGCTCGAAGTATTTATTGAGACAGGAAAGCCTGTAACAAAAGTTTTCTCCGAAAATCACTTTAGTATCGTTGAGCGGGATTGTCCCTCGAAGCAAGTGACTTTGCCTGTCCAAAAAGGAACAGAAGCCCCGCTGGATAAATATCCGTGCCAGCGATTCTTCATAGCTAATGATCAAGCCTTCTTCAATCTGGGACTTCCGGAGTTTGGAGTCGAAGGGACTGCAGTGACGTTGACGATTTTGCGAGCCGTCTCGGCATTATCTAGAGCAGACTTGCGATCTCGCGGCGGTGGGGCTGGACCCCCAGTAGACACACCTGAGGCTAACTGTCTTGGTCTGAATAAAGTCAATTATGGATGGGCGCCATTGAACGTTGAGTTTCCGCGTTCATCGAGAGCGACCGGCGATTCGCAAACCGTTCGTGCATACCAACTGGCAGAACAATTCGAAAATTTGTCGTGGATTACTTTCGGTGCCATGACTGCACCTGCGAAGTCGTTCTTGAACCTGACCAACGAATCTGTACGGATTGTCGCAACTCGAATCTTAGAGTCGAACGATTTTATTGAGGTGCGGTTGTTGAATGCTTCCAGCGAGGCTCAAATCACTGAATTGGCTGTATCGCTAAATCACTGCGAAGCACTTCTCACTGGCGCAGACGGACGCGTTATTGAGGTTCTGAATGCCCTGGGCGATGAACGTGACGATGAGACGAACCAAGATTCCATAAGTTGTGCACCTGATAATGACGCTTTTGTGCCAAATGCTGTTTATAAAATAAAGCTTGGCGTCAATGCTCTCGTTTCGATACGATTGAGATTGAAATCGAGGCAACCGGGTGGTCAATCTCGTTTTGGGGGTTGATTCTACGTGGTAACGCTAATGGGGCTAGATAAATTCGTGAACAAACTTGCGGGAACTTCAAAAGCACCACTATCAGTTTTAGCGTTATCTTTCCTGATAGCTCTTACAGTCAATTCCTTCGAATTGACGATCGCGTTCGCAAGATCTTCTTCACTTGTTGATACCACCGATTTATCTTCCGTGCAGGCTCAAACGGTGCAAAAGGCGGCGAAAATTGCAAAAGCCGGAAACGCTGCCAAAGCTAAGCAAATGATTCAAGACACACTCAACACAACGGATGATGTTTCTACCTGTCTTGCCATGGCTTCTGCTGCAGACATCGTCGGCTTTAAGCTTCAGGATTCAAAACGTGCATGTCTGCAGAAGGCGCTTTCTCTTTCTAAAACTAGAGACGACTATTTCCGCTGTGCTTTAAAGGCCCGGCAGGTCCAAGTTTTTGACATTACTTCTGATGCCGTTAAGCAGCTGCTCTCTAGTGCAAGTTCAACCGAAGAATTGCTTGACTTGGCTCGCCGTGCACAAGAAATCGCGATGAATGATGTCTCGCATCTAGCACTTGAAAAAGCTTATGCTCAGACAAAAGAGATCACAGCTGCTTTTAACCTTGCTAAACAGTGCAGGTTGCTCGGTGCTGATGATCTGGCGCGCAAAATCTGCCGCGAAGTTATCGACGATAATCAAACGACGAAAGATTTGATTGATTTGCTTCCAGGTATTGAGGAATTCAAATATCCAGATGGTACCCGCTACCTTTTGAAGCGTGCCCTGGATTTTGCTAAAACTGTAGATGAATTCAAGCTTGTCTTTGATAATGCCAGGCGGCTCAATCAGCTCGATATCGCGGATCTCGCTGGCTTTCGTGGGCGCAAGCTTGTGCAATTGCAAAACATGGTGAATGCCGAGGCGGAAAAAGAAAAGGATGCCGAATCCGCGGTGAAGGAAGCACCCAAAGTTCCGACCACCGGATTTTAGGCAACTTAGTGCAGGAACGGTTTCAGGAGTTAAAGTGAGTTCAGTAATTGTCATACCGGCTCGCTATGGGTCACAAAGATTTCCGGGCAAGCCGCTAGAACTGATTAAAGGAAAGGCGATGTTAGAGCGCACCTGGCTGATCGCCAGAAGCGCTAACGCTGATGAAGTGATCATAACTACAGATGACGATCGTATAGAAGCGGCAGCCAAAGCTTTTGGTGCCCGAGTGGTCAGAACGCGCCCTGAATGTGCAAATGGCACCGAGCGTGTCTTTGAAAGCTTGCAAAAGATTGGTGAGAAACCAGATATCGTTTTGAATTTTCAGGGAGACGCCGTGCTCACGCCGCCGTGGGTATTGAGTGAATTGCTGGAAGCGATGAAAGCAGACCCTTCTGTTGGTATGGCTACACCCGCTACCAGGCTGTCTATGCAGAAGTTCGAGGACATTCGAAAGCAAAAGGCAGCGGGCATAGTCGGCGGTACTCTGGTAGTGTTTGACGTCAATAAAAATGCTCTCTATTTTTCCAAGACCCCTATTCCTTTTGTGCGAACTCAGATTGAGGACCCTCCGTTACATAGACATGTCGGCATATATGCTTATCGTTTTGCGACACTGGAAAAATATCTATCCCTGCCTCCGAGCGGTTTAGAGAAGCTTGAAGGGCTCGAACAATTGCGTGCGCTCGAGAACGGCATCCCTATAAAGATAGTAGTTGTTGATTATCGTGGACGCACTCACTGGTCGGTTGATAGTCCAGAAGACCTTGTGAAAGTTGAACAGATAATTGAAGAGGAAGGCGAGTTGATTCCAGAGTTGAGCTCAAGAGAGAGGTAATGATGAGATTGGTATTGGCTCGGCATGGCAATACATTTTCACCGGATGTGGTGCCGGTCTTTGTTGGCTCGAAAGATGACATGCCTCTTGTCGAAGAAGGCTATCGGCAAGCCGAGAGGTTTGCGAAGCTTCTGAAAATGCGCGATATTAAGTTGGACGCCATTTATTGTGGGCCATTGCAGCGGACCCGAAAATTTGCCGAGCTCGTGGCAGCATCGCTTAACCTTGATTTGCCATTCACTATTGATGAACGCTTGAACGAATTAGATTACGGTGGGTGGAACGGAAAATCGAACGACGAGATTATCGAGCAATTCGGGCAGACTGCTTTTGATGGTTGGAATGATGCGTCTGTCTGGCCAACTAACAGTGGTTGGCCTTCTTCTCCCGAAGAACTCGGTTCGCAGGTCCGCTCCTTCGTTGAAGACCTGATGAAGCAGTATTCTGGTGATAGCACCATTCTCGTTATTACAAGTAATGGGCGTATGCGCTATTTTTTAAAACTTATCGCTGGTGCGTTCGAACAACGACAAAAAGAGCGCACTCTGAAAGTAGCGCCGGGCAATTTTTGCCAACTCACATTTGGTGAATCTAAACCTACATTGCAATCGTGGAATGAATCTCCAGCAAAAACGCTGAAAAGTTTTGAAGTTTAGAGAGCGCAGATGTG